>WNFC01009155.1_pt1 | contig 21219 bp, 18 predicted proteins | sample 5400541 | NCBI WGS metagenome assembly WNFC01 (sample SAMN13153342, study PRJNA577476) | soil metagenome | isolation source: 120 cm saprolite under Douglas fir tree site 2 hole 2 replicate 1 | place: USA:California | collected 2015-04-18
CCGTTGGCGATAAGTAACTAAATTCCGAGAATAAACCTGTAATGTGCAGAAGTTGGATTACATAGGTTTGCCAAAGTCTTGGCTTGACACAAGTTTCCCCCTTGGATTACAGTGCGGCGGTGTCGCTAAGACTCGATTTTCAAACCGGTTCCGGGCATTCAAGAGGGAGAAAGGGGCCTGCTCGATGAAACACCCTGCTCTGCGTTGTACGGTCGCAGCATTGCTGCTGTCGGGCGTGTGTTCTACGTATGCCGCGGACTCCTATTGGTACACGGGCCTTGGGGTGGGCGTCTCCCGCGTCCAGTTTTATCCCGCGGATTTCAGTTTGGGCTTCAGCGAAAGAAAAAACGAATTCGATGCCGGTTTCAAAGGGTTCATCGGCCACCAGATCAACCCGAACTGGGGGGCCGAGTTGAGCTATGCCACACTCGGTAAATTTCACTACAAGTACGATAATGGGTCGTCGGTCACTCAGGATGCCGTCTATAAGGTGACGGGCGTGGGGTTTTCGGCGGTGCCGACGGTTCCTTTCACCAGGAACTTCTCCGTCTACGGCCGATTGGGGGCGTTCTTTTCCCAGACAAGATTGACGTTCTACAACGATGGTTTTGTCAGGGGTGCCATCAGTTCCGGCCGCCAGTTCAGCGATACCAGCCTCCTCAGCGGCTTCGGGGCACAATATTTCTTCGATGGCGAGAGCGGCGTACGCATCGAGTTCGAGAATTTCGGCAGGGTCGGCAGCGAGTGCAGCCAGAACATCCCGCCCGGAACCTGTACCGGCCGCGCCAACGCGAAGATGATCTCGGCCAGCGCTATTTTCAAATTCTGAGCGCGATTCATTAAAAAAAGCCGGGGCTCACCCGGCCGCTTGTCGGAACCGCTATAGCCCCAGGTCCTTCCAGAGCCGGTCGACTCGATTTTTCACATCGGACTGCATCGCGATCGGCCGGCCCCAGACGCGTGGAGTCTCTGCGGCCCATTTGTTGGTGGCGTCGATTCCCATCTTCGATCCGAGCCCCGCGACCGGGCTCGCAAAATCGAGATAGTCGATCGGGGTGTTCTCGACGATGAGCACGTCGCGGTTCGCGTCCACGCGCGTGGTCAGCGCCCACACGACCTCCTTCCACTCGCGGATATCGATGTCGTGATCGGTCACGATAATGAACTTGGTATACATGAACTGCCGCAAAGCGCTCCAGATCCCGAACATCACCCGCTTGGCATGTCCGGGGTACTGCTTTTTCATGCTCACCACGGCAAGTCGGTAGGAGCACCCCTCCGGCGGGAGATAAAAGTCCTCGCCGGCTCGTCCGGGGGCTTGCCCGTGTAGGTCGAATGATAGAGCGGCTCGCGGCGCATGGTGACGCGCTCCACCGTAAATACCGGAAAGGCTTCCTTCTCGTTGTAATAGCCAGTGTGATCTCCAAACGGACCTTCGACCGCCGTCTCCCCGGGCCGAATCGCCCCTTCGAGCACGATCTCGCTTGACGCCGGTACCTGCAGATCCGAGCCGAGACAGCTTGCAAGCTCGGTGCGCGAGCCGCGCAGCAGGCCGGCGAACTGATACTCGGAGAGCGTGTCGGGCACCGGCGTAACCGCGCCGAGAATCGTCGCGGGATCGGCTCCGATGGCCACCGCCACAGGAAAAGGCTCACCCGGTTGCGCCTCGGAATGCTCGCGAAAGTCGATCGCGCCACCGCGATGGGGAAGCCACCTCATGATGAGCTTGTCCGGAGCGATCAACTGCTGGCGGTAGATGCCGAGGTTCTGGCGCGCCTTGCGCGGCCCGCGCGTGACCGTCAATCCCCACGTGATGAGCGGTCCTGCGTCCTCGGGCCAGCACGTCTGGATCGGAAGCCGCGCAAGGTCCACGTCCCTTCCCTCCCACACCACCTGCTGGCACGGAGCGCCCGAAATTTCCTTCGGGGCCATGTGCATCACTTGTTTTCCGATCGGAATCCAGCGCTCGAGCACGTCGCGAAATCCCTTGGGCGGCTCTGGTTCCCTAAGGAACGCCAGCAGCTTTCCGATATCGCGCAGCGTTTCGCGTGGTTCCGCGCCTGGTTCCGCGCCCATGGCGAGGGCGACGCGGCGCGTCGTGCCAAACAGGTTTCCGAGCACCGGGATCACGTGGCCCTTGGGCTTCTCGAACAGCAAAGCCGGGCCGCCCGCCTTGAGCACGCGGCTGCAGACTTCGGTCATTTCGAGTTTCGGATCGACCTCAGCGCGCACCCGCTTCAGCTCGCCTGCGCGCTCGAGCTGCGACAGGAAATCGCGAAGGTCCCGGTATCTCATCTCTCTAGATGATCGTAGCTGTGGCGGCGCCGTCCAGCGAGATTCAGGTCCACGGGATTCCCCGCCTTATCGCGAAGTCGGCAAAAATTCCGCCAAAAATGATCGCGCCGACCCAGTTGTTCTGATTAAAAGCCTTGAAGCAGGCTACCCGGTCGCGGCCGCGGATGAGGCGATAGTGATGCGTCATGATTGCGGCCGCAGCGGCGAGACCCAGATAGTAGACCAGACTCAGCCCGCGGTGCAGGCCGATGCCTGCAAGCAGCGCAAGCGTCACGCCGTAGCAAACCATTACCGCAGGCACATCGTATCGTCCGAGGGTGATCGCGGCTGTCTTGATGCCGATGCGCAGATCGTCGTCGCGATCCACCATCGCATATTCGGTATCGTAGGCGATCGCCCAGAAGATGTTGGCAAGGAGCAGCCCCCAGCCTTCGGCCGGGATGGTTCCGAGTATTGCGGCGTACCCCATCGGGATGCCGAAGCCGAACGCGATTCCGAGATAGGCCTGCGGAATCGCAAGAAATCGTTTGGTCAGGGGATAAGTCGCCGCAAGACCGAGCGCGGCAAATGAGAGAAGCACCGTAAGCCGATTGAGCGACAGCACCAGCCCGAAGGAGGCGAGTGTCAGCACTGAGGCGAGAATCCACGCTTCGCGTCGGCTCACCAACCCCGTGGCGAGCGGTCGGTTCCGCGTGCGCTCGACGTGAGCGTCATAGCGCCAGTCGGCGAGGTCGTTCATCACGCAGCCGGCCGAGCGCATGAGCAGCGTCCCCAACGCGAAGATCCAGACGATCCGCCCCTCCGGCCTGCCGTTGCTCGCGAGCCACAGCGCCCACAGCGTGGGCCACAGCAACAGTAGCGTGCCGATCGGCTTGTCGAGCCGCATCAGGCGCTCGTACAACGTCAGCCGAGCAGCAAGAGCGGCGAGAATCATAGCGAGAGCATTGTAGCCCTCAGGCGCAGTAGCCCTCAGGCCTCAGGCGTTGAGAAAATCGGCACGCCCGCCGAGCCAGCGCTCGAGATGCCTTTCAGCGGAGCTGGGATGGCCGGCGAGGAGCGCCTCGGCCTCCGTGCGCGCCGATTCGATCAAGTCAGCGTCCTCGGTAAGATCTGCAAAACGCAAGAGCGGCGCTCCGCTCTGGCGGGCGCCGAGATATTCGCCAGGACCGCGCAGCTGGAGATCTTCGCGTGCGATGACGAATCCGTCGGCATTCTCGAAAATCACCCGCAGCCGCTTGCGGGCGGCCTCCCCCAGAGGATTCTGATAGAGCAGGACACACACGGATTGCGTCGCGCCGCGTCCGACGCGTCCGCGCAACTGGTGTAACTGCGCAAGTCCGAAGCGTTCCGCGTGCTCGATCACCATCAGCGAAGCGTTGGGGACATCCACACCCACCTCGATCACGGTCGTCCCCACCAGCAGCTGAATTGTGCCCGCCAGGAAAGCGGCCATCGTCTGCGCCTTTTCATCGGGCCTCAAGCGCCCGTGTATCAACCCGACCCTGAGTTCCGGAAATTCCCGGCTGAGCGTCGCGTGCGTATCGAGCGCCGTCTGCAGCTGCAGCTGTTCGGACTCCTCGATCAGGGGGCACACCCAGTAAGCCTGGCCACCGGCACCGCAGGCCTCGCGGATGCGGCGCACCACCTCCGGCCGGCGCGAATCGGCGACGAGTTTCGTTACCACCGGCCTTCTTCCCGGCGGCAGCTCGTCGATGACCGAGACGTCGAGATCGGCGTAGTAGCTCATCGAAAGGGTTCTCGGAATCGGCGTCGCACTCATCATCAGCTGGTGCGGCTCCTCTCCCTTGGTGCGCAGCGCCAGCCGCTGAGCGACGCCGAAGCGGTGCTGTTCATCAACAACGGCAAGGCCGAGCGAACGGAATTCCACGTGCTCCTGGAACAACGCGTGAGTGCCGATGGCGACAGTGGCTCTTCCAGAGGCTATCGCGGCACGCGCCGAGTCGCGCTCCTTCTTGGTTTGGTTCCCGGTGAACCACGCGATTTCCAGGCCGAGGGGCCCGAGCCACTCGCTGAACTTGCGAAAGTGCTGCTCGGCGAGGATCTCCGTGGGCGCCATCACCGCTGCCTGCAGCCCGTTTTCGATTGCGCGCAGAACGGCAAGCGCGGCGACTACCGTCTTGCCGCTGCCGACATCGCCCTGCAGCAATCGATGCATGGGATGAGGCTGCGCGAGATCGCGCTCGATCTCTCCCCAGGTCCGCCGCTGCGCTCGCGTCAGCTGGAACGGCAGCCGCCCGATCAGCGCGGAGGTGAGACGACGCGGCTTTTCGACCGGCGCCTCAAGCACGGGAGCCCTGCGCGCCTTGCGCTCACGGTAGTGCTTGCGCATGGAGAGCTGCTGAGCCAGCAGCTCGTCGAATTTCATGCGCCGCCAGGCAGGCAGCGTGCGGCCGCTGAGAGCCTCCTCATCCGCTCCGGGGCGGGGATGATGCAGAGTGTCGATGGCCTCGAGAAAACCGCACAGTCCGAGCCGCTTCGACACTTCTTCAGGCAGCGTGTCTTCGAGTTGTGCATGCGCGAGCGCGCCTTCGATCAGGCGCCGCAGCGCTGCTTGGCCAAGGCCGGCCGTGGTCGGATAAATCGGCGTCAACGCCGTCGGCAGCGGAGTCGCTCCATGCAGCACGCGAAAGCGCGGATGGATCATCTCGCCACCGAAAAAGCCCGCGCGCACTTCACCGAATGCGCGCACGCTCGCCCCGAGCTCAAGCGCCTTGGCCTGACTTCCATAGAAATTGAAGAAACGCAGCGCCAGTTCCCCCGTGGAGTCCTCGATGCGCGAGACCAGCTGGCGTCTCGGGCGGTACACGATCTCGGTCGAGCGCACCGTGCCTTCCACCTGAACTGGCAAGCCGGGAGGCGCGTTCGCGATCGGCGTGACGTGTGTCTCGTCCTCGTAACGCAACGGCAGGTGCAGCACCAGATCGAATTCGCGACGGATACCAAGTTTGACGAGCTTAGCGGCGACCGTCCGGCTGCCCGAAGATCGAGGATTGAGGATCGAGGATTGAGCGTTCGGGACCTTGGAGGACTTTTCGTCAGCTCGCGATTTCGAAGAAACCTTCCCCCTCGACGCCCGGGTCGAAACCTTCCGCACGCCCGACCCTCGATCTCCGGTCCTCAACCCTGAAGTGCGAGGATCGCGTCCGCCTCGACCATCGCGCCGCGCGGAAGCGCCGCGACGCCGACCACGGCGCGTGCCGGATACGGCTTGTTGAAATATCGGGGCATGATCTCGTTGACGCGGGCGAAATGCGACAAGTCGGTCAGATAGATGGTGAGCTTGACCGTATCGTCGAGCGATCCGCCACCGGCTTTCGCCACGGCCTTCAGGTTGCCGAAAACACGATGGATCTGGTTCTCGATTCCGTCAACGAGTTGCCCGGTTGCCGGGTCCAGCCCGATCTGGCCGGAAAGATAGAGCGTGTCGCCGGCGCGCACTGCCTGGGAGTAGGTGCCGATCGCAGCCGGGGCATCCAAGGTGGAAATTGTCGATCGTGTCATGTTGAGCATGAAGTCAGCGGAAGGCAAGCGGTTATAATATCCGCGCTCGGCTGGGCGGCGCCAGCATCCCGGTATCCCCGATGACTTCGCAGCAGATCGTCAATCTCCTGAAGCTCGTGGGTACGCCCAGGGACGGCGCGCTCTTGCGTTTTTCCCTTGGAAGCGAATATCTGAAGTGCGCCGAATTCGAACCCGCCATCGCGCACCTTAGCGCGGCAGTCGAGAAGGATCCGGGGTATTCCGCGGCGTGGAAACTCCTCGGAAACGCGCTTGCCGAATATGGACGGGCCGATGAGGCGCTCGCTGCCTACCGCAAAGGCGTCGAGGTCGCGGAGGGCAAAGGTGACCGGCAGGCGGCCAAGGAAATGACCGTGTTCGCGCGCCGCCTCGAAAAGGCCATCGCATCGGCCAAGGCAACGCCCGCGCGCCCATGAGCGAGTTTGCGAATCTGCGCCAGAGGCTGTTCGGCAAGCCGCTCGATCCCCTGGATACCAAGACGCGAAGGCATATCGCGCTTGTCGCCTTTTTCGCCTGGGTGGGTCTGGGCGCGGACGGAATATCGTCGTCCTGTTATGGCCCCGAAGAGGCGTTTCGCGCGCTGGGCGAGCATACGGATCTGGGCCTTTACCTCGCGCTCGCCACGGCAGTGACCGTATTCATCATCGCGCTCGCCTACAACCAGGTCATCGAGCTGTTTCCCACGGGCGGGGGCGGCTACCGGGTCGCCACGCGGCTGATCGGTCCTTACGCGGGCCTCACCTCGGGTGCCGCGCTCGTCCTCGATTACGTGCTCACCATTTCGATTTCGATAGCGAGCGGAGTCGACGCTCTGTTTTCGCTGTTTCCGCTCGGCTTCCAGCCGTACAAGCTTGCAGCCGAGGTAGTTTTCATCGTGGCGCTCGTCCTGCTCAACCTGCGCGGGATGAAGGAAGCCATCACGGTGCTGCTGCCGATCTTTCTCGGTTTCATTCTCACGCACGCCTTCCTGATCGTGTACGGAGTGCTCTCCCATGCGACGGTGCTGCCGACTCTGGTGCCCGATGTTTGGCGCGGAACCTTGGAGCTTTCGGGCCAGCTCGGCTGGACGGGCGTCGCAGCGCTGCTCCTGCTCGCCTATTCGCAGGGGGGAGGCACCTACACTGGGATCGAAGCGGTGTCGAACAACGTCAACGTGCTCGCGGAACCGCGAGTGCACACCGGCAAGGTCACCATGCTCTACATGGCGCTGTCCCTCGCTTTTACCGCCGGCGGGATCATTTTGCTGTATCTGCTTTGGGGCGCGAGCCCGGTGGAAGGACAGACACTCAACGCAGTCGCTTTCGGAGCGATCATAGACAGCTTCGGCTGGGACGCCGGCATGGGCGGCGCTGCGCTACTGGTGGTGCTTGCGCTTGAAGCAGGGCTTCTCTTCGTCGCCGCGAACACCGGATTCCTGGGCGGTCCCGCCGTGCTCTCGAACATGGCCGCCGATTCCTGGGTACCGCACCAGTTCCGCTATCTGTCGACGCGGCTCGTCACCCAAAACGGCATTCTGGTCATGGGGATCGGAGCGCTCGTCATCCTTCTGTGGACCGGCGGCAGCGTTTCCACGCTCGTCGTCCTCTACAGCTTGAGCGTTTTCCTGACGTTCGCCGTGTCGCTCTTCGGCCTATGCCTGTACTGGGCCCGGCTGCGCGCCGGGCGAAACTGGCTCGGGAGGCTGGCGCTGTCGGCTGCGGGGTTCCTCGTGTGCGCGGGCATTCTGCTCATGCTGCTCGTCGAGAAGTTTCTTGACGGTGGATGGCTGACGGTCGTCATCATCGCGGCGATCATCGCCGTATGCGTGACCATCCGCAACCACTACGACTGGGCCAAAGCGCAGCTGAAGAAAATCGACGCCGATTTTTCGGGCATTCCCTTTGGCAGCGTCGCCAATCCGCCCAAGCCGGACCCCGACCGGCCCACCGCGGCGTTTCTGGTAGGCTCCTCGCGCGGCGGCGGGCTGCACGCGCTGCTCTGGGTACAGCGGATGTTCCCGGACCATTTCAAGAACTTTATCTTCGTCAACGCGCGCACGGTGGACGCGCAGAGTTTTGGTGGGCGCGAAGACCTCGAAGCGATGAAGGTGGAGGCGAACGCCTCGCTTTCCTACTTCGTCAACTTCTGCAACAGCAAGGGATGGGCAGCAAAGTCATACCTATCGTTCGGCACCGATCCCATCGATGAATTCACGCGGCTCGCTGAACGCGTTCTGGGCGAGTTCCCCAACGCCATTTTCTTCACCAGCAAGCTCATCTTCGACGAAGACAACTGGTTGACGCAGATACTGCACAACCAGGCCGCGATGGCACTGCAACGCCGCTTCCATCTACGCGGCATGCAAATGGTCATCCTGCCGATGAAATTAAGTGTTTAGCCTTTCAAACCCTATTATTTTGCGGTGGTGACGAGGCCGTTGCGGATCGCGTACTTCACTAGACCGGCGATGTCGCGGATCTGCAACCGATCCATCAGCTGGGCGCGATGGGTCTCCACGGTCTTCACGGAAAGCTCGAGGCGATAGGCGATTTCCTTGGTGCTGTGACCCCCGGCGATGAGCTGCAGGACTTGGCGCTGCCGCGGCGTCAGGTTGTCAGACTTGGGCTGCTCGCCCCCGACTCGCTGCACGTAGCCTTCCACCATCTGCTTCGATATGCGCGGGCTGAGATAGGTTTCGCCTTGCATCACGGCTTGCAGCGCAAGTTCCAGCTCAGCGGTCGCGGAATCCTTGAGCATGTAGCCTGAAGCTCCCGCGCGCAGCGCCTGCAACACGTATTCCTCGTTGGCGTGCATGGAAAGCATCACCACGCGCACCTCCGGAAGCTCCTGCTTGAGCAGAGCGCTGGCCTCGAGTCCCCCGAGGCCAGGCATGGAAATGTCAAGCAGCACGACATCCGGGCGATGCTTTCGCGCAAGCGCCAGCACTTCGCTGCCGCTGCCCGCCTCGGCCACGACCGTAACCCCTTCCAGACCTTCCAGGAGCGCGCGTATTCCGGCGCGCACCAACGCGTGATCATCCGCGAGAAGTACGCGCACCAGGGTCATAGTTGTTCCGCGCCGGCTCGGACCAGAGGGAGCGCAAGGCTCAGCCGGGTCTCCCGCGAGAGCGCCGAGTCGATCGCAAGCCGCCCGCCGGCGAGCGTCGCGCGTTCTTCCATGCTCAGCAGCCCCATGCTCCTGCCGGCCGTCGCCCCCAGTCGCGCGGCCGCGACGTCGAAACCCCGTCCGTTGTCACGTACCTCCAGACGCAATTCCTCCTCCGTGCCGGCGAGCGTAACCCAGACTTCGCTCGCGTGCGCGTGACGCGCGATATTGGTCAGCGCCTCCTGAGCGATGCGAAAGCACGTGGTCTCGATCTCGGCGGCGAGACGCAGGGGCACTCCCTCATGCGTGAAATTCGGCTTGAATCCGGCGCTGCTTGCCTGCTGGTCGAGATGCGAGCGCAGCGCCGCCACCAGACCAAGATCATCCAGCTGCGAGGGTCTCAGGTCGCGCGATACGCGACGCACTTGCTCGAGCGCGTCGTCGATCGCCGCAACGCATTCGCGCCGGCGCGACCCGTAGTCTGCTGAGGAGGGATTGAGGCCCGCGAGGCGCAATTTAACCGCAGTGAGTAGCTGTCCGATGCCGTCGTGCAGTTCGCGCGCGATGCGGCGGCGCTCGGTTTCTTCCACTTGGAGGAGTCGCACCGAAAGCGCCTGCAGCCTGCGGTGGGCGTCCCGCAGCGCCTGTTGCGCGGCACTGCGATTGGCCCGCTCAAGGCGCTCATTCAAGGCGCGGGTGACCACTGGTGCTAGGCGCTCGAGCCTTTCCTTCATCACGTAATCGGTGGCGCCCGCTTTGAGGCTCTCGATGGCGCGTTCCTCTCCGAGCGTGCCGGAGATGAGGACGAAGGGGATTTCCAGTCCGCGCTCCCTCAGCAGCCCAAGCGCGCTCAGCCCGTCGAAATTCGGAAGATTGTAGTCGGCGAGGATCAGCTCGAATTCCGGGCGATCCAGAGAAGCCTCGAATTCCTCCCGGGTCTGCACTTGCTGCCAGTCGCATTCGTAGCCGGCGGCCTGCAGCTTCCCCACTTCGAGCTCGGCGTCGAAGGGGTTGTCTTCGAGAATCAGGAGTTTGAGCGGCGTGGGCATGCGTCAGTGAGGTGGGGCGCACAATACGTCAAATTCACGGGACGGTGGTGGAGTTGAGGAGGATCGAACTCCCGACCTTCGCATTGCGAACGCGACGCTCTCCCAGCTGAGCTACAACCCCACGCCGCGATAATTTTAGCCGCAATCCCCCTCTCGCGTAAGGCGCCCTATCAGCTCGAGCGGGCGCGACCAAGCCGGTCCCGGATTGCAGCCCATTCGGCCGTCGCGGGCGGCTCCTCGACCAGAATCCGATCGCAGCCGGATGAATCCAGCGCGCGCAGGTGAGCGTAAAGGTCGTGTCCATACTGGTTCGGTTGTCTGGACGCCTCGATCCACATCGCGCTCAAGTCACCCTCCGGAGGCGAACGGAAGGACAGCACGCCTCGGCCATGCGATATGCCCCGTACGCTTTGTTCCCACCGGTCCGATTCGATGAGCCGAAGCGGTTGCCGCGGTGCGTAGTGCGCTGCGAGCGTCCCGGGCGCGCGTGGGGCATCTGGATCGCGCGATAGGGGCGCGACGCCGAGCGTTGCCGCGATATCCCCCGCGGCGATTCGGCCGGGGCGAAGCAGCACAGGCCTACCGCGAGAGAGATCTGAAGAGCGATCGGATGTCCAGGAATGCGCAGGCCAATCGTATCCTGACCGCCCGTGAGCTGACCACCGACACCTGGCGCACGCCTCAGCACCAAGGTCAGCGGCCCCGGCCAGAAGCGCGCTGCGAGTTTCGTCGCGGCCTCGGGAATCTCGCGAGCCCAGCGAGCGAGCTGCCCGACATCGCCAATATGAACAATGACGGGATGGCCCGCGGGACGGCCCTTGACCTCGTAGATTCGCGCGACCGCCGCAGGGTTGGATGCGTCGGCGCCCAGTCCGTAGACCGTCTCGGTGGGAAAGGCAACCAGGCCACCGCGTCTGAGTATCGCTACTGCGTCCCGGATCGGAACGGTCTGGAGTGCTTCGACTTTCGCGGACAATTGGAATCGGCGAAGCCCGGATCAACCCGGCAGCTTGGCGCTCTTTACCGCTTCGGCCTGGCCCGCGCGGAACTGGGCGAGACGCTTGGCGAGTTTCGCATCACCCTGAGCGAGCATCGCCACGGCGAAGAGGCCCGCGTTGGCGGCACCCGCCTCGCCGATCGCAAAAGTCGCGACCGGAACCCCCTTCGGCATCTGTACGATCGACAGCAGGGAATCCAGCCCGTGCAGATATTTGGAGGGCATCGGCACCCCGAGCACGGGAAGCGTCGTTTTCGCTGCGATCACACCGGCCAGATGCGCCGCACCCCCGGCACCCGCGATGAAACAGCGGGCACCTTTCGCGCTCAGCCGTTCCACCCATTCCGTGAGCGCGTCGGGCGAGCGGTGCGCCGACAGTACCTTGGCTTCGTAGGGCACGGAAAAATCGGTGAGCTGCTTCGCCGCCTCGCGCATCACCTCCCAATCGCCTGGACTTCCCATGACGATCCCGACAAGGGGCGAGCGGCCAGCCATTTCTTATCCTCCCAATTGTTGTCCTGTCAGACGGCGAAGGGCTTCGCGGTACTTGTCGGAAGTCTTTGCGATCACTTCCGCCGGGAGCCGTGGCGCAGGCGGTGTCTTGTTCCAATCCAGGGTTTCCAGATAGTCGCGCACGTATTGCTTGTCGAATGACGGGGGGCTCGAACCGGGTTGGTACCGGTCGGCGGGCCAGAAGCGCGAGGAATCCGCGGTGAGCGCCTCGTCGATCAGAACCAGATTCCCCTTCTCATCCGTTCCGAACTCGAACTTGGTGTCGGCGATGATGATGCCGCGCCCACGGGCGTAGTCTGCCGCTTCGCGGTATAGGCGCAGGCTCACATCGCGCACTTTGGCCGCAAGCGTCTTGCCGATCAGCTTCTCGGCCCGCTCGTACGATATGTTCTCGTCGTGAGCGCCGGCTTCTGCCTTGGTGGCTGGCGTGAAAATCACCTCCGGCAGCTTGTCCGCCTGCTTCAGACCCGCGGGCAGCGGAATGCCGCAAACTGCGCCAGTTTTCTGGTAGTCCTTCCAGCCCGAGCCGATGAGATAACCGCGCACCACCGCCTCGATCGGCAGCGGCTTGAGCCTTTTCACCACCACCGCACGGCCTTTGACCTGCGCCGCTTCGTCGCCGCCCGTCACCACCGACTCGGGCGCGGCGCCGTCGAGATGGTTGGGAACGATGTGTCCGAGCCTCCTGAACCAGAAATTGGACATTTCGTTCAGCACGCGCCCCTTGTCGGGTATCGGATCGGGAAGGACGACATCGAAGGCTGAAAGCCGATCGCTGGTGACAATGAGCAAGCGGTCGCCGTCCACTGCATACATATCGCGGACCTTGCCCCGGCCGAGCAGCTTCAGGCTCTTGAGATTCGACTCGTAGAGCGGGAACGCCATTCACTATGCTGCCTGTTTCTCCAGCTCCGGACGGTATTTTCCTTGAGCCGCGAGTCCGTTCATGCGAGCCCGGTGATAGAACGCCCGCTGAGCGGCTGCGACGTTGCCCGACTGGCCGCGCCAAGTCTTCAGGGGCGGATTCTGCAGCGCGCGGCTGAAGGAGAACGTGAGCGGCCAAGGCAGTCCCGGCATTCTCGCCATCTCGTTGAGGTGTGCCGTCGCAGCCTCATCGCTTTGACCACCCGAGAGAAATACAACACCGGGCAGGGCTGCGGGCACGGTGCGCTTCAGACAACGCACCGTATCCTCTGCCACGCGCTCGACTCCGGCCTGTTTCGGGCAGTCCTTGCCCGAGACGACCATCGAAGCCTTAAGAACGGTGTGCTCGAACGACACGTTGTGAGCACGCAGCGCCGCAAATACTGCGGTGAGCGTCGCCTCGGTCGCCTCGTAACAGCGTTCGATCGTGTGGTCACCGTCGAGCAGCACTTCGGGCTCGACGATAGGAACGATCGAGGCTTCCTGGCACAGGGCCGAGTAGCGCGCAAGCGCGTGCGCGTTGGCGTAGAGGCAGGCGTGGCTCGGGATCCCGGGACCGATTGTGATCACCGCGCGCCACTTGGCAAAGCGCGCACCGAGCCCGAAATAGTCCTCGAGCCGGCCGCGCAGGCCGTCCAGTCCCTCGGTCACCTTTTCTCCGGGAGAGAGCGCGAGGTCGTGCGTGCCCTTGTCCACCTTGATCCCGGGGATGACACCCTTTTTCTCGAGGTATCTCGGGAACGGCTCGTTGCCCGATACCGTGCTTTGGCGGAGGGTTTCATCGAACAGGATCACCCCGCTTACGAATTCCTCGATGCTTTTGGTAGTGAACAGCAAATCGCGGTAGGCACGGCGGTTAGCCTCCGTGCACTCGACTCCAACCGACTTGAATCGCTTCTCGCATGTGCCGCTGGACTCGTCGGCTGCGAGCAGCCCTTTGCCTCTTGCGACCATGGCCGCGGCGGTTTTGGAAAGGAGATTTCGGTCCATGAGACAGTCCTGTTGCTGGAAGGGGAACCCGGGAGTTGGCAATTTTACCTTCCCTGCCCTGGCACCGCCAAACGGCGTGGCCCTGCTTGGAATGCTAACAGGCTGTCTGGTGCCGCATGCGGCAGGTCGCGAGTACTTCGTCCGGATCCCGCCGCCACCAGTTGCCCGAAGACAGGATCTCGACCTCGTGGAAACCGCGGTACCCGGCCTCCTCCATCCACGTACGCATGAGCGGAAGATCGATCACGCCATCGCCCATCATTCCCCTGTCGGTGAGCAGGTCCGTGGTGGGCACCAGCCAGTCGCAGATATGGAACGCAAGCAGGCGTTTTTCGCCCGCGCGCTCGATTTGAGTCTTGAGCAAGGGGTCCCACCAGACGTGGTAAGCGTCCACCGCGACACCGAGCGCGCCGCTTCCATTGCGGTCCAGCTCGTCGCACAGATCGAGCGCCTGAGCGAGGGTATTCACGCAGGCCCGGTCGGCGCAGTACATCGGGTGCAACGGCTCGATCGCGAGCGGGACGCCCGCTGAGCGCGCGTGATCGAGCACTTCGCCGATGCCGTCCCTCACCATCGCACGCGCCCCGGGAAGGTCTTTCGAGCCGGGAGGCAGGCCCCCGACCACGAGCACGAGGCACCTTGCCTCGAGAGCGGCGGCATCGTCGATCGCGCGCCGATTATCGTCGATCGCCGCCTTGCGCGCCTGGCGGCCGGTGGCCGGAAACATGCCTCCGCGGCAAAGGCCCGTCACCGTGAGGCCGTTCCCGCGGACTGCCCTGGCTGCCTCCTTCACGCCCATCTCGGCGAGCTTGTCGCGCCAGGGCGAAATGCCGCGGATGCGGTGACGCGCGCATCCCTCGATCATCTGGCGCAGGTTCCATTTTTCCCGCACCGTGGCGGTGTTGAGCGAAAGGAGATCGGGATCGGGCGGATGGGTCATCCGCCAACGCCGTTTATCGCAAGCAGGTGCTTCATCCTGGCTGCGGCGACTCCGGGGTCGCGCAGTAATCCCGCGGCATCAGCGAGCCGGAAGGTTTCGGAGAGATCCGCCAGCGAGCGCGCCGATTGCTGGCCTCCGATCATGACGAAATGCTCTTGGTGGCCATTCAGCCATGCGAGGAACACCAGGCCCGTCTTGTAGAAGCGCGTCGGCGCGGCAAAGATGTGGCGCGCGAGTGGCACGGTCGGGGCGAGGATGTCGCGGAAACCTTTCGCATCGCCCTGCGCAAGGTGGGCCAGCGCCGCAGAAGCGGCGGGGGCGATCGCATCGAAGATCCCGAGCAGTGCGTCCGAATGGCCTTGCCTGTCGCCCTCGATCAGCTCGGCGTAGTTGAAGTCGTCGCCCGTGTACATCCGCACGCGCTCCGGAAGGCGTCTTCGCATATCTATTTCTTTTTGCCGATCCAGCAGCGAAATCTTGATGCCGTCCACCTTGGCCGGGTTCGCTTCGATAACCGCGAGGGCTACCTCCATCGCTCGGCCGTGGTCCCTCTCACCCCAGTAGCCGGCCAGCTGCGGATCGAACATTTCGCCCAGCCAGTGGATGATCACGGGCTGTTTCAGCTGCGAGAGGATGCGCGAATAGACGCGGTGGTAGTCGTCGGGCGATCTGGCGCACGCGGCGAGGGCGCGGCTCGCCATGAGCACGATGCGTCCGCCCAGGTTTTCGATCGCTTCACACTGCTCCTCGTACGCGGCAACGACCTCGTCGAGCGTCACGCCGCCGGAAGGCGCCAGCTGATCGGTGCCCGCCCCGTTGAAGAGCACAGCGCCTTCGATGTCTCTGGAGGCCTCGACCGAGCGGCGGATCAGCTCGAGCGAGTTGCTCCAATCGAGTCCCATGCCGCGCTGTGCCGTGTCCATCGCTTCGGCCACGCCCAAGCCCAACGACCACAGGTAGCGCCGGTACGCGGTAGTCGCATCCCAGTCGACTGCGGCATCGAGCCAGGGATTCCCCAGGGCGAGAGGATCGGCGACCACGTGGGCCGCGGCGAGCGCGACGCGATTGAACGTTTTCCTTCCGGCCGTGCCGAAATCGCGCGCCGCGCTCAGCCGGAACTCCTCGAGCTTCCCCGATGCGGAAGGCAGCTTGATACGCACCGTCAACTTTTCAGGTGCATTCATGCCCTACGCCTTCAGCCTGGGAACGTCGATCCAGCGCCGCGATCGCCACGATTTCAGGGCACAGTCGACCAGTTGCAACCCCTTCGCACCCTCCAGCAGGTTCCATCTGAACGGCGCGCCTTCGCATACGTGGCGGATGAAAAGCTCCCATTCGACCTTGAACGCGTTGTCGTAGGGCTGATCGTCCGGAACCTCCTTCCATTCCGCGCCAAAATCGTGGGTTTGAATCACGTCCGGGTTCCATACCGGCCGGGGCGTGTCCGCGAGCGATTGGGCGAAGCAGCGTGTCAGCCCGGCTACCGCGGAGCCCTTCGTTCCGTCCACCTGAAAAGTCACCAAGTCATCGCGGCGCACGCGCACGCACCAGGAGCTGTTGAAGTGCGCAATCACCCCGCCCGCAAGGCGGAACGTAGCGTAAGCGGCGTCGTCCGCTGTCGCCTTGTATTTCCTCCCGGTTTCGTCCCAACGCGCGGGAACGTGGGTGGCACCCAGACAGCAAACGCTCTTCACTTCTCCAAATAGGTTGTCGAGGACGTAGCGCCAGTGGCACAGCATGTCGAGGATGATTCCGCCGCCGTCCTTTCTGCGGTAGTTCCATGAAGGCCGCTGCGCGGGCTGCTCATCGCCCTCGAACACCCAGTAGCCGAACTCGCCCCGGACGGAGAGTATCCTGCCGAAGAAGCCGGCGTCACGCAGCGCCTTGATCTTCAGCAGTCCCGGCAGCCACAGCTTGTCCTGCACTACTCCGTGCCGAACGCCTGCATGTTTCGCCGCGCGACAGAGTCCGAGCGCCTGCCCGAGGGAGGTAGCCACGGGCTTCTCGCAGTAGATGTGTTTCTTCGCCGCGATGGCCCGCTTGAGCACGGCGGAACGGAGCCTTGTCGAAGCGGCGTCGAAAAAAACCGCGTCGTCGGGGTTCCTGAGCGCCTCATCCAGGTCGGTGGTCCAGCGCTCGACGCCGTGCTCGGCGGCGAGCTTCCTTAGCTTCCCGGCGCTGCGCCCGACCAGGATCGGGTCGGGGATCACCCGTGTGCCGTCGGCAAGCAGCACCCCGCCCTCCCTGCGGATGGCCATGACGGAGCGCGCGAGGTGCTGGTTCGTGCCCATGCGGCCCGTCACTCCATTCATGATGACGCCGAGTCTTTGCTCAGCCATGGCTTCTTATCCGAAATTATCCCTTCCGCTGCTCCCCGACGCGAACGATCTTCATCGTGTTGGTTCCGCCAGCCTTGCCGATCGGCTCGCCGATGGTGAGCACGATGAGGTCCCCCTTCCGCACTACGCCGTTCCTCACCAAGACGTTTTCGGCCTCCTCCAGCAGCTCCTCGCGGTCGTCGCCGACGTACTTCACCATAAGGGGATAGGTGTCGCGAAACAGCGCGCAGCGATAGCGCGTCGCGGTCTGCGAGGTGAGGGCGTAGATCGGAACGCCGCAGTTGATGCGTGACATCCACAGCGCGGTCGACCCCGACTCGGTGAGCGCGGCAATCGCTTTCACCTTGAGATGATAAGCGGTGAAAAGCGCTGCCATGGCGATCGACTGGTCCACGCGGGTAAAGACGCGATCGAGGAAGTCGCGGTCGAGCGTCACCTCCGCCGAGTCTTCCGCGACGGCGCAGATGCGGCTCATGGAGGCGATGGTCTCGACCGGGTACTTGCCGGTTGCGGTTTCCGCGGACAGCATGACCGCGTCGGTACCATCCAGCACGGCATTGGCGACGTCCGACACTTCGGCGCGCGTGGGTACCGGGCTCGAAATCATCGACTCCATCATCTGCGTGGCGGTTATGGTGAGCTTGTTCTGCTCGCGCGCAAGCCGAATCATTCGTTTTTGCAGCGCCGGGACCGAGGCATCGCCGACCTCGACCGCCAGATCCCCACGCGCCACCATGATGCCTTCGCAGGCCGACATGATGTCGATGAGCGCCTTCGGCTCGACGGCTTCGGCGCGCTCGATCTTGGCGATGAGGAAGGCCTCGCCGCCCGCGGCGCGCAAGAGTTGCCTTGCCATGTTCATGTCCGCGCTCGACTTGGGGAAGGAAACGGCGAGGTAATCCACCTTGATTTTTGCTGCCGTGCGGATGTCCTCCATGTCCTTCGGCGGAAGCGCGGCGGCGGTGAGGCCGCCTCCGAGGCGGTTGATGCCCTTGTTGTTGGAGAGCACTCCCCCGTGACGGACGCGGCAGCGCACCTCGTTTCCCACGACCTTTTCGACTTCGAACACGATCTTGCCGTCGTCAAGAAGCAGCACGTCCCCGGGCCGCACGTCGCGCGGCAGCTCCTTGTAGTCCAGGCCGACGCGGCCGTCGACTCCAAGCTCACAGTCGGCATCGAGCACGAAGGCATCCCCCGGATTCAGAGTGACCTTGCCGTCCTTGAACCTGCCGATCCGGATCTTGGGACCCTGTAGGTCACCCATGATGCCAACCGTGCGCCCGGTTTTTCGGCAGGCCTCGCGTACCAACTCGGCGCGGCGCTCGTGGTCCTCGGCGGTGCCGTGCGAGAAATTCATGCGCACGACGTCCACTCCAGCGAGGAACATCCGCTCGAGCGTTTGAGGATCGCTGGACGCGGGTCCGAGCGTGGCGACGATTTTGGTGCTCCTGCTCATTGAACCCCCGGGAAAACCGTTCTACTTTACCAGATGGGTACGACGCGACTTCCTTCCCGGAAGGCGCTATGCATGAACATCCCGGCAGGTCAGACACGATGGCGCCGGGGTCCGCCACGCTACCCACGTGTCGAGGGCATGGTTCCACGCGCCGCGCCGGCTTTGGGCTCCGCCCCCGGAGCAAGCAAAGGCCACTCATGCACCGAGACCGCTCAAGGAGTGGCTTCGGCGCGACCCGGCCGAGGACAGGCGGCCAAACCCGTTTTTTTCGCAGTGAGCGCCCGGTTTCGGCTATATTTCCGGTCTGCGCCAGCGGATGAGCCGTACTTACAAGGGAGGACCCCGTGCTTGCCACGCAGATTCGCCAGAAGGACGGCATCTTCTACTTTGGCAGCGTCCGCGCGCCCGAGCTGCTCGCCAAGGTCCGTTTCATCAGCCGTTTTTACGGCGAAGGCGAAGAGATCGCCCCGGCGCGCGTCTCCCAGGAAGACGAGATCGCCCAGTTCATCGCCAAGATCGAGCGCAACGACCGCGCCTTCCAGAGAACCTTGTCCCGAGCCAAGGTGCGCCAGCTCAAGAATTTCTATGAGACGGCGATCACCCAGCCACCGATCCCCGGAACGGTATTGCTGTTCACCTCCGAGAAGCTGCGCTTCCAGCCTGTCGCGGGCGCGGAGGGCGCGGGCCATCTGTCCGAGCCGCAGGCGAAATTCCTCATCATCGACGGCCAGCACCGGCTCGCCGCGCTGCGCTTCTATCTGGACGAGCACCCGGACGATGCCAAGACCATCAATGTGCCGTGCGTGATTTTCGACGGCAGGAGCGAGGACTTTGCCACCGAGATGTTCGTAATCATCAATTCCACACCCACGCGCATCAACAAGAGCCACCTGATCGACTTGTACGAGCGCGTGTCCTGGGCCGAACCCCACCGCAAGTTCGCCTCGCGTGTGGTCGGCAGCCTCTACAGCGAGGGCGACAGTCCGCTGCGTTATCGCATCAACCGCCTCGGAGGGCGCAGCGCGCAGGACAAGTGGATCCTGCAGGCGGAACTGTTCAACGAACTGCACCGCTGGGTCAACCGGGACTGGCGCAAGATCCAGTTAGCCGGGGGCAGCCGTACCCAGGTGCCGAACTACTACGGCATGGTGCGCGACTTTTTCAAGGCGGCTGAGCGCGTCTGGGGCGAGGCCTGGGGCAATGCCAACTACATGGTCACCAAACCGGTGACTCTGAAGGCCATGCTGCGGGTGTGCGCCGACCTCGCCCGCGAGGACGGCGATCCCGCCGAGGGCCGCGTCAAGCGCTGGGAAGAGCGGCTTGCGCCTTGGCGCGATCTGGTGAAGGCGTTCAAGTCAGAAGGCTTCTACGAGCGCTTCGCCGCCAAGGGCGAAGTCGAGCGCGTGGGCCGCGTGCACCGCGAGCTTACCCGCGCCGCCGGGATCGAGGCACGCGGGGCCAAATCCTAGGCCTTGGCGCGCTGCTCCAGCACCTCGATCGCGGGCAGTTTCTTGCCTTCGAGGAACTCAAGGAAAGCTCCGCCGCCGGTCGAGATGTAGGAAATCCCGCCGGCGACTCCGTATTTCGCGATAGCGGCGAGCGTCTCGCCCCCGCCGGCAAGCGAATACGCACCCGATCCGGCAATCGCCTCGGCGATCGCTTTCGTTCCCTGTCCGAATTGCTCGAACTCGTACACGCCGAGCGGGCCGTTCCAGACGATGGTACCCGCCTCGGAGAGCCGCTTTGCGAACGCCGCAGCGGTACGCGGACCGATATCGAGGATCATGTCGTCGTCGTCGATCTCGGCCGCAGGCTTGATCGCGGCATTGGCCGTCGCCGAAAACTCTTTCGCACAGACGATATCCACCGGTAACGGGACTTCGCTGCCCTTGTCGCGCAAGATCGCCATGATCTTCATTGCCTCGCCGACGAGATCCGGCTCGGCTAGAGACTTGCCTATATTCATGCCAGCCGCGAGCATGAAGGTATTGGCAATACCTCCGCCCGGGATCAGCCGGTCTACCTTTTCCGCGAGTGCACCGAGAACCGCAAGCTTCGTCGACACCTTTGCCCCGGCAACGATCGCCACAAGAGGACGCATCGGACGATGGAGCGCCTTGGACAGCGCCTCGATCTCCGCCACCATCAGCGGCCCGGCGCAGGCCACCGGCGCGTACTTCGCGATTCCGTGCGTGGTCGCTTCGGCGCGATGGGCGGCACCGAACGCGTCGTTGACGTAAACATCGCACAGCGCCGCCATCTTCCTCGAGAGAGTGTCGTCGTTTTTCTTCTCGCCGTTGTTGAAGCGGCAATTCTCGAGCAGCACCGCCTTGCCCGGCTCAACCGTCACCCCATTCAGCCAGTCGCGCCTGAGCGGAACTTCCTGGCCAAGTAACCCCGATAGATGCCTCGCGACGGGCGCAAGCGATTCCTTCTCGTCGAACTTTCCCTCGGTCGGGCGGCCGAGGTGCGACGCCAGCATGAGTCGCGCGCTCCGGCCGAGCGCCTCCCGGATGCCGGGAAGGGCGGCGCGGATGCGCGTGTCGTCGCTGACCCTTTCGGCCTGCGTCGGAACATTGAAGTCGACACGCATGAAAACCCGCTTGCCGCGCAGATCGACTTCGGACATTTTCAAAATGGGCATGAACCACAGGAATCAGAAATGGAGACCCCGATTCCTCGACTTACTTCGCGTTCATCAGCGCGACTGTGGCATCCAACATCCGGTTGCTGAATCCCCACTCGTTGTCATACCAGCTCGAGACTTTCACCAGCGTGCCGTTCGACACCCGGGTAAGGGTGGCATCGAACACGCTGCTCGCGGCGCTGTGGTTGAAATCGGAGGACACGAGCAGCTCGGTGTTGTACTCGAGAATACCCTTCAGATCCGTTTGCGATGCCTGCCTTGCCGCGTCGTTGACTTCCTCCACCGTCGTCGGCCTCTTCGCCACGAAGGTCAGGTCCACGATCGACACATTGATAGTCGGCACGCGGAACGCGAACCCGTCGAGCTTACCGTTGAGATGCGGCAATACCAAACCGATCGCCGCCGCGGCGCCAGAGCTCGCCGGTATCATGTTGTGTGTCGCCGA
>WNFC01002141.1_pt1 | contig 21211 bp, 15 predicted proteins | sample 5400541 | NCBI WGS metagenome assembly WNFC01 (sample SAMN13153342, study PRJNA577476) | soil metagenome | isolation source: 120 cm saprolite under Douglas fir tree site 2 hole 2 replicate 1 | place: USA:California | collected 2015-04-18
TGCTGAAATTGCTCATGAGTATCGGGATTGTAGGATTCGTTGGCGTACTCGTTGTCAATCTGCCATCCCAGGACGTAGGGATTGTGACCGAAGCGTTTCGCCATTTGCTCAGCCACTTTGCGGGCGAGTTCGCGATATTTCGCGTTCGCGAAATCGAAGTGCTGCCGGTTACCGTGTTCGGCGCGATGCCCTTCTTCATCGATTCGTAGCGTCTCCGGATATTTCTGGGTAAGCCAAGCTGGAGGAGCCGCCGAAGGTGTGCCGATTACAGTGTAGATTCCATGCTTTCCGGCGGCGGTGATGGCGCGATCCAGCCAGTCAAGGTCGTACTGGCCTTCGGCCGGTTCCATGCGGCTCCAGGCAAACTCAGCCACGCGGACCATGTGTATGCCCGCCTGTTGCATTAGGGTAAGATCCGCCTCCCATCGCGATTCGGGCCACTGCTCGGGATACCAGGCGGTGCCGAGCAGAATCGGCGGCGCATTCTGAGCATTGGCGTTCAGAATGGACAGAACCATCAAAGAAACAAAGACGATTATGGTTTTTAGTGAACCGACGGGTAATACACCCTCACGCTCTCGCATTTGTCCTCCCGATCCCACGAAAAGGGCGCAAAACGAAGAGATCAGCTGAAAATCGGAAGGCAACAGTCTAGACCAAGAGCGCGGGAACGGCGAGAATATTTGGCCAAGTTGGCTGGAACGCGCGTCGATGAACTAGCCGTTGGTGAATTGTAATCGGAGACCCGGATTACGAACGTTCCTTCGGGTCCAAAAAAGGAAGAGATTCGACACGGCAATAAACTGCTTATAGGTAACGTCTGACTTTGGAAACCTCAACGGCACGCTCAAAAACAGCGTATACTAAAGGTAACTTAACCTCGAAGACAACTACCCGAGAACCCGCCTTCGCGATTGAGAGATCACTTGAGAGAGGCGTTTCCGGTGGTTCTGCTTAGATCGCTGAACAACTCGGCTCCGGTCGGACGCGACTCTTCAACCAAAAGCAGCCCTTGCGGCAACCATGTAATGGCGGCCCTCTCCGGATTTACAGGGTGAGGGTTTCCCTAGGCGTCTCAGCGGGAGTGATCGCGTAAGGTCAGCTGGAGAAAAACAGGAGTCAATTATGTCGGGAATCAATGGCGATAAATCCAGATTTCACCGGGAACGCAAACAGAAAATCGAGCGGCGAAAGCGAAACCGCGAACTACTGAAAAGCCTGGCCGAGCAACCTAAATCAGCGGCTGTGCCATCCGCTTCGAAACCGAAGGCGATGTCCCTATGAACACGCTTACGCTAACCATGCCGTTTTCTCACCCGCTACCTAATCCACTCAAGAGGAAACGAGTTCTTCTGGTAGACACCTCGTCGACGCGCGACTTGCGTGCCGAGGTCATGAGAAAGCTTGGCATGGATGTCGACTGTGCCGCCGATATCGGCGAAGCGCGTTCCTGGTGGCGGGCAGACCTGTACAACCTGGTGCTCATCAGTTCGGAAAATGAACTGGGCCGCCGCGATAAATTCTGCGACGACATTCGCGGCGCCATCCCACGACAGCCGCTTGCGTTCCTAGTAGGCAAGCCCGAGTACATCGCGGGTTCGCCGAGTGCGGATGAAGCAGCGCCAGCCCAGAAAGATAGCGATTCAGCCCTTTGGGGGGACGTCAAGGCAGCACTTTCGGCTGACATTTCTGGGGGCTTGCCCCAGCGTTGGGGAATTCTGGAAGCCTGTCGGCGAATCTCCGCCGTTCGGTCCGTATCCGACGCCCGCTCCAAGGCCAGGCGGGACAGGCCTGCGCCGCTGCGCGATCCAGAAGCACCCCGATTCAAGCGCCCAGCGGGTGAAACTGCGACGCTGCCTGAATTGCAAAGCGCGGAAACGCCATGATGAACCTTCATGCATTTCCGATTTTTCAATATTTTGCCGGACGCGGCACCCTGCCCGGCCAGTGATAAACAAATGATAGGAGGGATTGTGAATGCCACGAGGCCGATCAACTTTTAACAAGCGCCAGAAAGAACAAGCACGCCAACAGAAACAGAGGGAAAAAGCGGAGCGCAAGAGCCAGCGCAAGCAGGAGAAACCGGAAGGCAGCGAAGGCGGCGTAGATAGCGTAGATGAAATGCGCGAGTTGCGCGAACATGCTGAAGCGCAGGCGGCGCTATTCCGCATCGGCTCCGACGAGCCAGGATCCGGCGAGCATTCGCCTCCACAAGGCGGCAAGGGCTTCGATCGATAGACCGAGGAGGGTCGCCCGAGTTAGTGCCTCAGCGACTTCTCTCCCCGTTTCTAGACAAAAACCTCTCCCGGCAAGCTGATTAGTGTCCTGGTTGCAAGAGTGTTTTGAACAAACCGCTTCGGTTGCTCCAGGGACGGGTCTATCTGCATGCGTTCGATGCGTAACTGCAAAGTGCGTTCGATGTGGCGAAGCTCCAAAACCTCCGCACCTGACACGAGTGTCGATGCGCGGCCCTGGGAGCCGGCCCGTCCAGTACGTCCAACCCGATGGATGAAGTCCTCGGCCATCTTAGGTAGATCGTAGTTGATCACGTGCGCCACATCGTCCACGTGCAGGCCTCGGGAGGCAATATCGGTGGCTACCAGCACCTGAAAGCGGCCTTCCTGAAATCCACTTAAAGCACCGTTGCGCTGCGATTGTGTGCGATCGCCGTGAATCATGGCGGCGCTGAAGCCGTCTCTCTCCAGTTCCTTAGCAAGCCGTTGGGTGCCGCGCTTGGTGCGCGTGAATATCAGCGTCTGTCCCTTTTCTGCGTAGAGCAGTTGTCGAAGGACATCCAGCTTTTCCCCCGGACGGACTTCGTAGGCCTTCAATTGAACGCTTTCCGCTGGTTTTAGAACTGAACCCAGGGCTACGCGGACTGGTTCGCGCATATAGTCATGCACCAGCCCGGCGACAGACTGTTCCAAAGTAGCTGAGAAGCATAACGTCTGCCGTCGCTGGGGCAATACTGAGAGGATGCGCTGGATGGACGGCAGAAAACCCATGTCCAGCATGCGGTCGGCTTCATCGAGCACGAGTACCTCCACGTGACCCAGGTCAGCGATTCTGCGGCTGAGGAGATCCTGCAACCGCCCCGGGGTAGCGATTACTAACCCCGAGCCCGCGCGCAGGGCATGGATCTGCGTCTTCTCCGGCACGCCACCGATGATCAGCGCGGCTCTGGGCATGGCCTTGGCCCGCAGTTTCTCGTATTGCTCGTGGACTTGCATTGCCAGTTCTCGCGTCGGCAATAAAACCAGGGCGTGCGTCTGACGCGACGGCTCGCGGTGCAGCATCTCGATTATTGGTATCAGAAACGCAAGTGTTTTACCGGTCCCGGTCTGGGCTGTGCCGATTACGTCTTTCCCGGCAAGGGCCGGAGGAATCGCACTCGCCTGGATAGGTGTTGGAGTAATGAATTGAGCTGCCGCCAGCTTCTGCTGCAACGCAGCAGAGAGAGGCAGTTCTGTAAATGTTGTCATTCGAATTGTTTTCTTTCTGGAGGGGCCTGTGGTCGAATTCCCAGACACGCGTCGTGGACTTCCATGCCGCTCACTTCGATTTTAGAAATCGCGCTGAACTAAACGGAGGGCAGGAAATGCGGAGATGAATCTGGCTCTAAGAGGAACCACCGCGTGACGAGCAAACCGTCGCAATAGCGTTAGAAGCAGTATATCAGAACCGGTTCACGGCGGGGGTTACTTCAGTTAGTCCTATAGTGGGATAGTCTCCGGATTGTCGCTAGCCTTGATCGGAAACGCCTCGGCACAAAAGTTCGCAGGAAGACGACCTGGACCTGAGGCGTTTTCGATCAAGGCTAGCGACAATCCGGAATCTGACTCATTACCGTCAGTCCTTCTTGTGAGGTTTTTTCCCAAATCCGGCATTTGCGAAGGCCGAGCCCGCGGATTGCTAAACACATGCCGGCTATGGCTGCGTCGGCCGATGCGGCAGTGCGTTGGAGCGGTCAATCACCCACTGTGGAAACACGGGAGTATTCCTTGGCGCTTGGCCGCGTGTAATGGCCCAGTGATCTATCCAACCAGTTCCCTCTTCGCCCACATACTCGTCGGGCATGCTGTAAGCTGCGTCGCTGAGAGCATCCTGCAGCGTGACGAAACGATAGCCTCGCTTTCGCAGCACATCCAGTAGTTCTCCGATGTGATCAGCTTCCAGCCAGTTCCCATGCAATAGCAAAATCTGCTTCGGCTCGTAGCCGATAAGGTCCTTCGAGAACTTCTCGTAATAGTCAAATACCGTACCCGTATAGGAAAGATAGGAACTGACCAACTGCTGCTGCAGTGCCGAGTCACCGCGCCGGCGAGCATCTTCGTAAACGCCAGCGTACATCCAGTCCCAAGCGTCCATGGTAACTGGCGCTATCCGATAACCTCGGTCCACGAGGAAGGCTTCAGCTTCGCGGCGGGTCGCGAGGTCCCGTCCAGTATCGAGATACGGATGCCGCAGATAGCGCATCTTCATGTTGTGCTGTGCCAGCAGGAGGGTAGTCACTGTCTCGCCCCGGATAACGTCCTCTTCCCATTGCTTCAGAGTCACCCGATTCAGTGAGGCGTGGCTGAAGGTGTGGTTGCCGAGTTCGAAGCCATAGTCGCCCCACATGCTTAGCGCCTTGATGCGGTCGTCCACCTCGCCGAATTTGTAGAGCTTCTTTTCGTTCACGAAGCCAACTGCCGGGACTTTCTGATCCCGCAACGTTCCCAATATCTTCGCTGTCATTTCGACGATTTCGGTTCCGGTCATAAAGTTAGCACTTGCCGCGGGAAGATCATCAATCGTGATAGCGATTTCGCGTTGTGGCGGATTCTGCGCGCTGAGCGGCAAAGCGGCAGTCATCAGCAAAACCGGCAGAACCACAATCAGTCTCTTGCACATTCGCTTCATTGGTATGCTCCTGCGCACAGAAAAACTCTTACTCCTTCAAGCCCGCCACTTTGCCTCGCAGTACGGTGACTGAAGCTTTAGGGAGCGTGAACGTAGTTTGCGAGCCGGCCGGCACACTAGTGGCAACCGGCGGATGGTCTGGATCAGGATGACTGTTCGGCCCGTCATTGATCCACCCATACTGCTCGCTGCCGAAAGTCACGACCTTGACTGTCCCGGAAAATGACGCTTCTCGTTTGTTCTTGGTATCCTCAAACATAACCTGGACCATGTGCGGAGTGGTTTCGTCACGATTTACCAGCATTAACGACCAATTGCCATCGGGACGGAGCACCGCATAAGACGTCACAAGAACGTTTCCCTCCGGATCTTTGATATCAGCTGACGAGGGGAACATGTGATGGATACCGGCGCGGTGCTGCACCCATTCCAGGTTGATCATGTGAGCAGCGAAATAGGGCGAAGTGTAGCCCTTGATGTCGTAGTTTTCGTCGGAAACGAAATTCGACCACGAAGCCCAACCCAGGCAGGTATTTTGCACGCCTTGAGGTTGAATGGGAGAATGGTAGAAGGCTGAGCCTCCTCCCTCGAAGAACGACCCTATGCTGTCCGCCAGCCACAGAGCAGTAAAAATCGTAGTCATAGGCCCGGTGAGTGCGAAGGAAAGGTGACTCTCGGTCACCATCAGCGGTATGTCTTTGGGCACACCATCATCTCTCCACACTTGCAGGATGTGCTTTATCAGTTGCGGTTCGGTGTAAAGAGTTTTCCAGGTGATGGTGCAAGGTTCGAAAGGATAGTGCTCAAACGAAACGAAGGCCAGGTCGGAAAGTCGGCCGTGGGCCTTCAGGTAAGCCACGAATCGTCCCATCCAAGAGGTTCTCCCCTGGGAGTCAGGCCATACTCGGATGTCTTCATTCACGCCCTCGAAAATTGGCCCGCCCAGCTTGAGCTTGGGGTCAATCTTATGAATGGCCGCGGCCCACTGAAGGTAAAGCGCAGCGTAGTCCTCCGGCATGGCGTGCTTGCCATCAGGCTCTTCTCCCATCTCGATGTAGCCGATGGGGTAGCCGCGCTTCTCAATGTAAGCAATCTGAGCGGCGGCATCTTCCGGCGTGCCGTAAAGCAGGGTGACGGGAATCATCGCCGGCAGGTTGTTAGTGAGCCCACTGGTGAAGAGAATGTCGAAGCCGGCGTGCTGGTAAGCGCCACTATCGTTTACGTCCTCGGCGGAATGCCAAGGATCAATAGACGAAACGCAATATGTAGTTTCCTTCTCCGTGGGATCTTTTGGCGCCTCGATGAAAGGGCCGTTGGCGTCAATTGTGCCTGCAGCAATTTGCTGCATGGCATAGCCGACGCAGTTGCGAACGTCGGCTGATCCGTGCTCGTCGCAAATGTTCGAGGATTCCGTCATCAAGATGCGCAGGTAGCGTGTGGAAACGGGTGTTTCGGCGAGTTTCAGAGTGACCGTGCCGCCTTTCGCGTCTTTCAGTGCGCCTGAGGAGAAAACTTTCCATTCACCCTTGGGGCCACCATCGAAATCAAGTGCATTGGTGCCTGTCCAATATTCCACCTGGTAGATCGTCGCATAGGGGCTGGCCCAGACGATGCGGACCGCATTCACCGGCTTCTCGGCCTTCAGGTCCACGACCACCCATTGGGGATGCATCGCGTCACTCTCGCCTGTGAACTTGCTGGTGAGGTACGGATTACTCTTCCAATAGGTCAGGTTCGGCCCGGGCACAGGACGATCGCCGCTGGTTGCAAAACCGCGATGAGGCAACGCATACGCTAGGATGTAACGAGTTGGTTCTTTGAGTTCGGTGCTGCCAGTGAAGTATCCACTCCGGTGCGCGGCATCGCTCCATGTCCCATTTTCCGTCCAGTGCCAGGCAGCCATGCGGAGCTCGGTATTGTTACGGTAAGTGATTGGTCCCCAGCCCGCTGAGAGAGATTCCTGCAAGATATGTGGCGTAAAAACCTTGTCGATACCCGTTCGCGAAAGGACATCAATCGAACTGCCGAGAGCGCCGTCAGGATCGAACGAATTGATGGCATGGCCTGGGGTCGCATCAACGCGAACCGTGGTGGGCTGGGCCGCTGCAACATCTGTCTGGGATTGGGCAGAAGCAGTTCCGCTTGACACAACCAGAGAAAAGACAGCGATCGCGGTTGCAGTCCAGCTCAACGGTTTTGGAGTACGGATTCGAGGGCGGCAAGAAAGAGGAACGGACTGCAAAGCAGCACACATGACAGCACTGTTTGCTCTCTCCAATTGGCGCATTCGTTATCCCTTCTCAAAGGTATCTCTCGGCGCGGAAAGTGACATTTTACGCCGAGGCTCGGGTTGGACTCCTAAACGCTTTTTGGATGAGCGTGTAACGCGCGGCGCCGATGATGCCTGAATCGTCATTCGCCACAATCTTAACTGGCATGTCAGCGAGAAGGGCACGCATGCGGCCTTTGTCGAGAAATGAGTTCATGAAGACGGGATCCTGCATGCGGGGGACGATTTTTGCGGCGATGCTTCCACCAATGAAGATGCCCCCGGTGGCGAGGAAATTCAAGGCGCAGTTGCCAGTCTCCGATCCGTAGACACTGACGAAAATGTTCAAGGTCTGGTCGCAGATTGCAGCCTTGTGTTCAAGGGCAAGTTGGGAAATCAGGGCAGGAGGATCGGGCGCTTCGCTCATCTGCTTCTGCAACCACGCCGGTTCTTCGGCCTTCTCGGCATCGCGAAGAAAATCGTAGATATTCTTGATGCCCGGGCCGGAAAGAATTCTCTCGCAACTCACGTGGCCATACTTTCTGCGCAAATACTGGGCAAGTTCAGCTTCCAGCTCGTTCTTGGGAGCAAAGTCGGCATGGCCGCCTTCGCAAGGGAATGGATGGTGCCTGAATCCGTCCCAATAAAGGCCCGCCACACCTAAGCCGGTACGTGCAGAGATCACAACCCGGTTGCCTTCGGCGTCCTCAATTCCATCACTCAGCGTTACGAAGTCCTTGGACTCAAGCGCGTCGATTCCGTAGGCGTAGGCTTCCAGGTCGTTGATCAGTCCAACCGAGTTGAGTCTGAGTTGAGAGGCCAGCTCACGCGAATCGATCGTCCAGGGCAGATTGGAAATTTTGCTTCTTCCCGCGCGCACCGGGCCGGCGACGCCGAAGCAGGCACTGTGAACCGGAATGCCCTCGTTCTTCACGAACGTGTCGATGATTTCCCGCAGGCCATCGTGCTCCTGACTTTTATAGGTTTTCTCCACCACACACTGCAGCTTGTTGCCTTCGGTTTGAAAGGCGGCCAACCGTGTGCGGGTCGCTCCGATATCGCCTGCGAGAATCATGCGATTGTCCTCCACTCCCGCCCATCGCGTTGCAGCAGTTCGTCAGATTCTTTGGGACCCCAGGTGCCCGCGGCATAGTTGGGAAATCTGCGTGGCGGGAGCGCTTTCCACACGTCGAGCACCGGGTCTACTACGTTCCAGCCAGCTTCCACCATATCTGCGCGCTGGAACAATGTGGCGTCTCCGATCATGCAATCGTAGAGCAGCACTTCGTAGCCTGTGTAAGCGTCCGTGCCAAAATACTTGGAATACTCAAAGCTCATGTCCACCGAGCCCACGCGCAGAATGGGGCCAGGAATTTTCGCGCCGAAGCTGAGCGAGATTCCCTCCACCGGCTGAATCTGGATCACCAGTTGATTGGAATGCTTGTGCACCGGCGTGTTGCGGAAGAGCTCGAATGGGGTCCTCTTAAATTGAATGGTGATCTCGGTATGGCGCTTGGCGAGGCGCTTCCCTGTCCTTAAATAGAACGGCACCCCAACCCATCGCCAGTTGTCTACGTTGAGTTTGAGCGCGACGAAGGTTTCAGTCTTCGATTCCGGGGAGACTCCCGGCTCCACGCGATAACTGGGGACCCTTTCATCGCCGATGAGGCCATCTGCATACTGGCCGCGAACGCTGCATTGAAGGACATCTTCTGAGGCCAGAGGCTGCATGGCGTGCAGCACCTTGGCCTGCTCGCTGCGCACGGCATCGGCATGGAACGAGACCGGCGACTCCATGGCTATCAGGCTCAGAAGCTGCATTACGTGGTTGGGAACCATATCGCGCAGAGTACCTGCAGTGTCAAAGTATCCTCCACGTTGTTCGACGCCTACAGTTTCTGCGTTGGTGATCTGCACGTGGTCAATATAGCGGCGGTTCCAAATAGGCTCGAAGATGGCGTTGTCAAAACGAAAGACCAAAATGTTCTGCACCGTTTCTTTGCCGAGGTAGTGGTCGATGCGGTAGATCTGGTTTTCGGCCAACACGGCTTTGATCTCGCCGTTCAAGGCGCGGGCAGAATCGAAGTCATGGCCGAACGGCTTCTCGATAATCACTCGCCGCCAGCGGCCATTCTCCTGGTTGGAGAGTCCAATCCCGCCCAACCGTTCGATGATAGAGGCAAAGAATTTGGGCGAGGTCGCAAGATAGAAGAGAACATTGCCATCAGTTTTGTGCTGCTGGTCTATCTGGCTGAGCCGGGTGCCGATAGTTGAGTAAGTGGCCGGATCCGCAAAATCGCCACACTGGTAATAGAGCCGCTGCTGAAACCAGTCGCAAGCCTCAGTACCACGATCTTCAGCAGGCAAGAATGACGTGACCTGGTTGCGAAACTGTTCGTCGCCGAGTCGGTCAACTGCGACTCCCAAGATGGCAAAAGTCTTTGGGAGCAACGAGGCCTTGACCAGATTGAAAAGCGCGGGAACGAGCTTTCTTTTGGTGAGATCACCCGACGCCCCAAAAAGGACCATGGCACAGGGGCCAGCCGCTTGGCCGAAGTGTGCGGCCTGCTCCCGATTGTTCGTAACCGCAGTTGCCATGCGTCGCCTTCTACGAGTTGCCGCAGTAGGATATTTTAGGCCCGTAGCCCGGAGAATATCTGAAAAATCTTTGACCGGTTTGGCGGATGCAAAAACGCTTACAACGCCGAGGAGGATGCCACTCCATCATCGGCAGATTGGGGGCAGGCACTTGATAGCAGAGATGGAGACGGAAGCGGCAGAACAAAGTCCAGCCGCATCAACGCGAGGTATTCCCCAACACCTCTAAAACAGGAATTTCAGCGCCAGCTGGATCTCACGCGGTGGCTGCGCAGCCAGAATGTGATTGAAGGTCGGAGAGCTAATGTCGCTGTCCGGGAGTCGGAAATTCGTATGATTCAGGACGTTGAAGAACTCCGCGCGGAACTGAACTTCCTTCGATTCCGCCACCCTAATATTCTTAAATGCAGAGAAGTCCCAGTTCGCATATCCCGGCCCTTCCGCGATGTTTCTGCCTGCCGTGCCAAATTGTTGCACGGGAGAGTTGGGGTCGGGAGTGATTCGGGCAAACGCACTTGCGTTGATCCAGGCGTTGGCTGAATGCGGTCCGGAATTGGGGTTCTGTCCCGCAACGAGATCCGGGCGGTTGGCAGAAAAGCCAGTGATCTCCGGCGCTCCACCTTGCTCGGACACGTCCCTGGAATCAAAGACTGTAAACGGTGTTCCGCTCATTGCGGTTACGATTCCGTTAAGCTGCCACCCACCTAGCGTGTGCTGATACCAGCCTTGGGGATGTTGCCAGAATGGAAGACTCCACTGGTAGCTCAGCACGAAGCGGTGCCGGGCATCGAACAGTGAGCGGCCACGCTCAGCGGCCAGATCGAAGGGATTTTGTGCCAAATCATTTTCGCCGGCAACGGGTTTCGCTGCCGAACCTGTCATGTTGAAGGAAGATGCGTCATCTATAGACTTCGACAGGGTGTAGGAAGCGAGGAATGAAAGGCCATGATTAAAGCGCTTCTTCAGACTGGCCTCGAGCGCGTTGTAGGAAGAATTGGCGATGCCCGCGATCAGACCGGTCGAAGAATAAGTGCAAGGCGGGCTGGTCGCACTCAGCGTGCAACCGGAATAAAGCCGCCGCCGGTCGGCATTGCCTGAGGTGGAGTTCGGCTGGTTGGTCGTGGGATCAATGCCCGGCACATAGACCGCTGGATTGCCCTCGATGAAGCGTGGTAGCTTGGTTCCCTTGGTCCCCACATAGCCGACCTCGAGCAACAGGTCTTTAGCCAGCGACCTCTGTACGTTCAAGTCCCAATCTTGGGTGTAAGGAAGGGGCAAGTTGGGCGTGAGGGTCAGGTTCGTAAGAGGCGTGGCGAACTGCCCTGCAATAGGCGGGTTGCCGTTGAACGGATCGGAGAAGTTGAAGAACGGCGACGGCCCGACCTGCGGGGTTTGCAGGTACGGTGGCGCGCTGATTGGCGATTGCAGCGGTCCGCCTTGGCCTGTGTAATAAGGTTCGTAGAAAATTCCGTAGGCCGAAGTCACCAGCCATTTCGCATCGCCCATCGGGTCCCAAGCAATGCCCACTCGCGGAGCGAAGCTCTTCTTGAACGTCGGAATCAAGCCAGCAGGCACATCTTTATCACCCGGATAAAGCAGTCCGGCTGGCGCACTCGGCACGACCGTTGACTGCCTTCCCGGAATCCACAGCGCTTGCCGATTATGAATTTCTGTGTAGGGAAACGGTAATTCGTAGCGCAAACCATAATTGAAGGTCACTCGCCGATTGAGCTTGTAAGTATCCTGAGCGTATCCGTTCAGCGCATCTCCTCGAATGCCCCGGTTGAAATCGCCTCTGCCCTGCAGAAATACAACCGGCACGCCCCACAGGAAACTGGCGAATGAGTTCGTCACCGGGAACGGCACAAACACAAAAAATCCATTTGTGGCGATGCCTTGGAGGGCAGTCACCTGTAAGTGCCGATATCCACCACCAAATTTTAGCTCGTGGGCGCCTCGCACCCAGCTCAACGCGCCGGAATAATCGAAAGCGTTTTCGTAAGTATTACGAGGCCCGGTGATTGGATCACCGACTGACGTGTAACCATTCACCTGAATGAACGGCGGCCCAGCAGCCAAGGCCAGGCTCGGAGAGTATCCGAATCCAAGGCTCGCAAGCGAAGTGTGATTGATATGTTCATCAACCAGGAACTTGTTTCGCAGGTAAGAGATCCGGAAAACCCCAATCATCGCGGGAGAGAAGGTATGTGTTTCCTGCCCTACGAAATTCTGCGCGCGATGGTCTTCTCCGACGGGATAACCGGGAATACTTGCGCCCGCCGGCGAGAGCGGATCGAAGCGGTTGACGTTGTTGAACATGTAGCGGAAGTTCAGCGTGTCTGTTGCCGTAAGGTAGTGGTCAATGCGCAGACCAAACTGGTTCCGGTCGTCGCGGAGAGTTCCAGTGGAGAGAAATCCATTGGCGCCGACATCAGGCTTCGGAAACAAACCCAACAAGCTCACCGAGAAGCCGCTCTGAGCCAGCGGATTGGTCGGATCTGGCGCCGGCATCTGATTGAATGGATAGGGCTGGTTGAAGAAGATGTTGAAAAGCTGGTGAATGGGTTGGCTAGGAGGATCACCAGGCGGGTTGGGTGGCTGTCTATCATTACAAATGCCATTCACGTCAAAGCCATTAATGCACATCGCGCCGAAATCGCCTTGCCGTTCGGCGAGCGATGGAACCGCGCTTATAACGCTGTCGCCTTTGCGGTTGCGGAAGCCTTCGTAGAATCCGAAGAAGAAAGTCTTCCCTCGACGCAGCGGACCGCCGACGCTTGCGCCAAACTGGTTTTGCTTCAGGGGTTCAACCTCCGTGTCAGGAAAGCGGGTTGCATCAAGGGCATCATTACGCAGGAACTCCCAAAGCGCGCCGTGCAACGCATTCGATCCGGAACGCGTGATGATGTTGGTGGTCGAGCCCAGATTATGTCCGAATTCGGCGTTGGAATTATGGGTCAGGATTCTGAACTCTTCGATCGCATCAATCGGCGACTCCAGGACAAATCCGCCGTCCACGCCATTGAAGTTGTTCGCGCCATCTATCAGGAAATTATTCGACTCGGGTCGTTGGCCATTGACTGCGTACCCCTGCTGTTCCCGGAGCGAGCCTCCCGCTTCCAGAAGGCCAGGCGTAAGCGGCACGACTCCCGGCTGGAGCGTTCCAAGCTGGGAAAAATCGCGCCCGTTCAGCGGTAGATCGAGGATTTCGCGTTCGTGCACAACTTGCCCCATGCTGGTCACTGTGGGTTGGATCAGTTCGGCGTCGGCTTGCACCTGCACTCGTTCTTTCTCGGAGCCAACCGTTAGGTGAACCGGAACAGCGGCAGTTTCGTTGACGTCTAACTCAATACCCTCTTGCAGATATTCCTGGAAACCCCTGGCGGCGACCTCCAATCGATAATGTCCAACCGGTAGTTCGACCAGCACGTAGTTCCCGCCTCGATCTGTGATTGCTATGCGCTCAAGCCCGGTTTCGACCTGGTGCGCAGTGACGGTGGCGTTTTGCACCACGGCGCCGCTCGGGTCCGAAACTGTTCCCCGAATGTTTCCGGTAATTTGTTGGGCTGAAACAAAGGTAGAGGCAAGCAGGACTGCCAGAATCAGGTACCTAGGGCTAGTCATTGGGCTTCCATTTCCCCGCGAGAAGTGTTTCTTTGACACAACTGGACGACTGCGCCGTCGACAAAGACAAGGTTTTTCCACGAATCAAAGTGACGCGATTATAGAGACGGCGAGAGAAGGATCAATAATGCGAAAGTAGTAGATCGGGGCAGCGTGCAGTGATTTTTTTCTACTATTGCCCCACTAATGAATACCCGTTTATTCTTCCGCGATTCCGAGATTCCGATGACCGCTTCGTGGCCCAGCCCTATTTCCGTAATTCCAGTCCGGAAAGAGAATCTGCGGCGGCAACTTGGGCTGGCATCGGCGACTGCGGCCGTGGCCGGCGAATCCATCGCAGTTGGAATCTTTCTTACTCCCGCAGGAATGGCGAAGTCCCTCGGGTCTCCTTTTTGGCTTCTGCTTGTCTGGATCACCGTAGGCGTCCTAGCGTTGTGCGGAGCGCTCTGCTACGGCGAACTCGCCGCGCGCTTTCCACGCGATGGCGGCATCTATGTTTATCTTCTGGAAGCTTGCGGTAAGCGAATTGCCTTTCTCTACGGCTGGATGTGTCTTCTGGTTCTTGATCCGGGGCTCACGGCCGCCCTGGCTGTGGGACTGGCGAGTTACGTCGCCTACATCTTTCCGTCTTCGACGCTGGTCATCAAATTCATCGCTATTGCGGTAATTTGGGCGCTCTGTGTTCTGAATATCTTCAGCATCCGCGTCAGCGCGGGATTTCTGCGCTGGACGACCTGGCTCAAGCTGGGAGTACTCGGGTCGCTGGTCTTGTGGGCGTTCGTTATGCGGCTGGGATCATGGTCCAATTTTGTTCCATTCATCGTGCAACATCCTGGCTCGCTGCCATTGGGCCCCGCGCTTGGAGCGGCAATGGTGGGAGCGTTCTTTTCTTTCGGCGGCTGGTGGGACGTAAGCAAGATCGCCGGAGAAGTGCGCGATCCCGGACGCACACTGCCTCGCGCAATGCTGTTAGGCGTGCTGGTTGTAACGGCGATTTATGTCCTGGTGAGCGCTGCATTTTTGTACATTGTCCCGCTGGCGAGAGTTACTTCAGATGAAACCTTCGTCGCCCAAGCCGGAGCGATACTGTTCGGCCGGGCTGGCGGCGTCGTATTTGCGGCCATCGTTGTAGTTTGCGTTCTCAGCAGCCTGGCTGCGCTTATCATGTCCGCTCCCAGGGTGTACTACGCGATGGCGCAAGATGGCCTGTTCCTGCGCGCGGTTGCTCGCACTCATCCGCGATTCGGCACCCCGGCAAACGCCATCTTTATTCAGGGACTCGTCGCATCCGTGCTAGTGTCGATTGGAAGCTTTCAACAAATCATCTCGTATTTCATCTTCGTCGCCGTTGTGTTCTTGACGCTTACGGGAGCAGGCCTGTTCATTGTGCGATCACGAGATCAAGACATGGCTCCTCCGTTCTTGGCGCCGGCATATCCAATTCCTCTCGCAGTGTTTCTGATATTGATGTCGCTGTTACTTGCGCTTCTTGCTTTACATAGTCCGCGGGAGGCCCTGCTTGGAACTGTTGTGGTTCTGGCCGGAGTGCCGGTCTACGGCGCTTTTCAACGAAAAGTTACAATGACCGCTGGTGTCACGAAGTAGCCCGCAGTAACGCTTTCAAAAAAGGGGGGTGGTCTTGACGATGCAACGATCCGGAAAATCGAAATCTAAAGCCGGCAAGAGGACTCAGCAAATAAAGCCGGCAACCAAGATTGCGATCATCGAAGACGCCGAGGCTACAGGCGATGTCGCGGCAGCCTACGATTTCTGGAGGGCGGGCTCGGGACGACACCAGGTCCCTGGCATCATCAAGTGCTTCGGGGCACGCCCGGATTTTCTGCGCCAGGTAATCGAGTTCTCAAACACTGTCCATTTCTCTGAAGGGCATCTGTCGCGGCGGCATAAAGAAATGATCGCCAGCCACGTCTCCTATCTGAACCGGTGCCCGTATTGACTGGACAGTCATACCTACTTCCTGCGTGTCCAGGGAGCTACAGATGAATGCGTGCAGGCACTCCTCGAAGGCAACCTTGACCAAGCCGCTCTCACCGCGAGCGAGCGGGCCTTGTTGAAGTACGTGGAACTGGTTACAAAGGCTGCTTACAAAACAACATCTGAAGATGTGCAAAAGCTCCGTGACGCGGGCTGGAAGGAAGGACAGATTGCCGAAGCGGTATACGTCACGTCCCTGTTCGCTTTTTTTAACCGTGTCGCCGATGCTTTCGGCATTCCTTCCCAGGAGTACCTCTCAACCGGCAAATTGACGCCCTGATTCCGACGTGCTGCCTGCAGGGGCAATCGAGAGCTAGCGGCTCCTTGTGAAGGTATGCACGGGCGCGGCAGCTTTGACAACGGGAAAAGATTCATCGCCCTTCATCAGTCGCCAGAGAATCCGGTTGAACAGGGCGTCACTCACTCGGTCGGGCGCGCTGAAATCCAGCCCCTCAGACATGCGCGCGGCACCCCCCTTCGGCGCATTCATCTCGTTCATGTCCACCTGAGGAACAACCGCCGTAAACGGCGAGAGGTCAGGAGTCTCAGAGAACACATCCGAAAGTGGCCGACTGAAGTAGTCGAATTTGGACAAACGATCCAGGCCCAGAATGTCTTCGATTGCAGCTAATACGTCGGTGGTATTGGCGAACCGGTGAATCGTTCCGGGACGATTGTACGCGGAAATGACCAGAAACGGGGAACGGTGCGAATCTACATGATCGGGCCCCGACTGCGAATCGTCTTCCAAAACAAAAACTACAGTATCACGCCAGAATGGTGAGCTGGACAACGCTTCTATGATCCGGCCGAGCGCGAGATCGTTGTCGGCCATAAGCGCTTTGGGCGTGCGAAACCCGGCTTTGCCTCCGGCCGTATGATCATTTGGCAAGTGCAGAATTTCAAGCTGCGGCATCTCTTGTTTTTGAATAAACTGCTTCAGTTCTGCGATCCAGGCATCAGCGCGGACTTGATCAGCGATGGCGAGATTAAATGGCGGGTAAGATGGGTTGACGTAAGGAGCTAGCCCGCGACGCTGAAGTACAGCCCGTCCAGCCGCATCTGACCCGTAGACCATTTCGCCATAGTCGCGGAAACTGATTTCCTTTTTCTTGGCCAGATTCCACAGGAAACCGTTGCCCGGCTCGTCAATCTCTTCGAGGTCAATGTCAGCCCGACGATCGGAGTATGCGGATTGGACGGTTTTTTCGTCGTAATCCGTAACGTAGGCGGCAGTCGACCAGATGTGCCCTTGCGAACTTACTTCGGAATTCGTAAAAAATCTGTCGAACAATCCGAAGCGGAGCGCTAAAGAATGATGGTTCGGCGATACTGCCTGCCCAAAGAAGACCAGGCTGGGATCACCATCGCCTTCCTTTAGGTCGCCCAATACCTGGTCGTAAGTGCGGTTCTCCTTGATGATGTAAACGACATGTTTGAACGGCGGATACCTTTTGGTCGGCCTTGCCTCTTCCCAGCGGTTCGCTTCAGCGACTCGTCGCGAATCGTCCGCCAACTCCGATGGAGTGAACTGGGCGGAACAGACCCGCAGAGTTCCGTTGAGTTGCCCCAGGTCGTATCCCATAGGCCTTGTAATTGGTTGTCCCGGAGTCGGACCATCAGGATTCGCGTGACTCCCGTGACCCTTGCCGCTCAAAGCCAGCAGTTGACCACCCGAGTCGAGCACTGCCGTTGGGTACCAGTCTGTCGGTATGCGCCCTTCGAGGCTGGTCTTCAAAGTAGCAGATGGCGAAGTTGATTTCTCTGAAACGTCGAAGACTGCGAGAGCATTATTGTCAGCTTCAGCAACGAACAATCTCGATCCATCTGGCGACAAGGCCAGCGCGTTGGGAGTGCTGCCTTCTGAAGCACCCTTGGTCGCGGCGTCGCTGATGTACTCCAACACTTTTTTCTTTTTTGTGTCGAGCACCGCGATCTGATCTGTACCAGCGAGGGCAACGAACAAACGAGAGCCTGAAGCATTCGACACCAAAGCCGAAGGATGACGACCTACCGTCACCTTCCCAGCTCCCTTTAGCTTCCCGTTACGTCGCGATTTGAAGACCGAAATTGTGTTCGCTCCCCAGGCGGAAACGTAAACCCTTCCATCAGATGCGACTTCAACCGCGTAGGGGTAATGATCTGTACGTAGTCTTTGCACGACTTGCCGCGTGGCAAGATCGATAACCGCAACTCGGTCACCAACATTTTCTGCGACATACAGATAGTTTCCCTGGCGAGATATTGCCAGGCCTGCCGGATATCGCGATCCGGTCTTGCCCGGCTTGCGCTCGCCGAGAACGATCTTGCGCTCGAATTTGGCTGCACCATTTTCCCAGGAATAGCAGAATATCGAGTCGTCATTGCCGCCAGAGATGTAGAGTTCTTTCCCGTCGCGAGAGAATGCGACACCCAGAAATGCGGCATCTTGCTGCAGCGTCTGCACCGTCTGACGCGACTTGAGATCGACAATCTGCAGCCCCTGTTCGCGCCAGCCGCTCAGAACCACTGCGACTCGGTCGCCTCCGGGCGCGACTGCCATTCCGAGCGGCATGTTCCCAAGTTCGATCGCGTCGCCAACTGCATCAAGGCGCACTCCGGTGGATAGCGGGGTCGTGTAGCTGGGGGCCGTGTCAGCCTGGCCGCTGGCTTTATTAGAAGCAGCTGCTAAACACAGAATCAGGGCGACAGCAAGTACCACACCAGCGTTGAGAGTGCCACGCGGGCCTCTGGTAAACAAATGAGAAGCGGGCATCGCGTGATTATAAGTCGAAGTTTGTTCCCTATGTCGCGACACCAGGATTCCCCAAACCACCTAACCCGGCAAGCTTCTTGGACGAGTGTGGTACTGTTTCTGAAAACCAATCTCTATTAGCCAGGTGACAAAATGTCGGGCAAACACACGCGACGTGATTTTCTGACAATATCCGGAATGGGTGCGGCAGCCCTTGCCACAACCGGCGCCTTACCCGAGCTGGCGGCAAGCACTCAGACCCAAAATGCTCCAGGTAATGTGTCAGTTTGGGTCACCGATGATAATCAGCAGTTGGTTCGATCATCTTCCATCGCGTGGCAGCCGGCGACAACATCCGCTGCGGCTGACACTATCGTCCTTGATCCCGAAAGAAAGTTTCAGGAGATCCTGGGCTTCGGCGCGGCTCTCACCGATGCCGCCTGTTACACATTCAACCGGTTAGATGCGACAGCCCGCGAGAAGCTTTTTCATCTGATGTTTCACCCGTCCGAGATGGGCATGAGCGTATGCCGGACGTGTATCGGATCTAGTGATTACTCAACGAAAGTGTACAGTTACGACGACGGTGAGGCCGACCCGGAGCTGAAACGGTTTTCCATCGATCACGACCGTGCCTATATCCTGCCCATGCTGCGCGAAGCGCGAAAAGCGAATCCCGATCTATTTCTGTTCTCTTCTCCGTGGAGCCCGCCGGGATGGTTCAAGTCGAATGGCTCGATGCTGGGCGGAAGTATGCGTCGCCAGTACATGCCCTCGTATGCCAACTACTTCGTGAAATTCCTGCAGAGCTATGAGGCAGAGGGCGTCCCGGTGCAGGCGATAACGATTCAAAACGAAGTTGATACCGACCAGGACGGGCGAATGCCGGCTTGCATCTGGCCGCAGGAGTACGAGGCTGACTTTGTCCGGTCCCACCTGGGCCCGCTCTTTGAGCGTAGCGGAGTGAAAACTAAAATCTGGTTGATTGATCACAACTACAACTTGTGGGGACGCGCCATCGCTGAACTGGATATGCCGGACGTCCACCAGTATTCGAACGCCATCGCATGGCATGGCTACATCGGCAAGGCCGAGTGGATGCAACGTGTGCAAAGCGCTTATCCCGAAGTGGAGATGTACTGGACCGAAGGCGGCCCCGACTACACCGATCCGACCTATGCCAAGGATTGGGCGCATTGGAGCGAAACCTTCACCGGCGTCCTTCGCAACGGCTGCCGCTCCATCACCGCGTGGAATTTGGCTTTAGATGAACAAGGGCGACCCAACATCGGCCCCTTTAATTGCGGCGGCGTGGTAACCATCCACTCGCAAAGCAAAGAGGTTTCCCATAGCGGACAGTTCTGGGCGTTCGCTCACTATTCAAGATTCATCCGGCGAGGTGCACGCCACTTCGATTCGCAAGGTGCACCTGAAGTCCATCATGCCAGCTTCCAAAACCCAGATGGGGTGCGCGTTCTAGTTCTGACGAATCCGGGATCCGCCAGGGTCGTCCAAATTAAACTTGGGCTAAAGGCGGCCAGTGTCCGAATCAGCGGGAACTCGGTCACGACACTCGAATGGGCCTCTAACGCTTCCTCATAGACTCCGGGGCGAGGCTGATGACCGTTGTATTTGGGTAGTAGTGAGCAAGGATTTGGCGAAAGTCCGAGCCTTCTTCGGCCATCTCCCGAGCTCCGGCTTGGCACAAGCCGACACCGTGTCCCTGACCGCTGCCTTCAACGATCACCTGCTCGCCTCGCTTTCGCAACGTAAAGTCGTCGCTTTGGATGACATTCCATCCCAGGCGCCGGCCCGCTTCGATGCGCGCCGTGTCATCGGAACCGCGCAAATGAGTTGCGTCCTGGACAGAGATGCGACTCTTCCAACTGGTGGGATGTTGGCGGCAGTATTTGCATTCAACGGAGTAATAAGGATACGCGGCAACTGGGAGTCTGATATCAGCTGGGGTGCGGGTACGGCCGCTGCAACTGCGCGTGTACAGGATCGGGCAGCAACCGCCTGTGCCTTTAGAGCTTCCATAGGCGCGCCCGGCATGCTTTCTGCGGCAACCACCGAGGCCACGGCGGTTTCGATATCCATACTCACGATTGGAATGAGAATCCCAGAAGCTTGCTCTATTTCGAGGTGTCCACGATAGTGCCGCGTGATTTTGCCCGGAACCGAGAGTAGAAAATCGACTGGACCATTTTCTCTGCTGCTCACGGTGAGTTCGGGAGATTCCACGGAATGCGTCCCGCACCGGACAACGAGCCCGTTTCCGACAGACTGAATATTGACCCCATTAGCGCTAGAACTGTTTTCGACTGCAAACGATTGCTGACCAGCGTGCACAATAATTGCGGTCCCCGCTGCAGCGCTCACCATGAGCTGGCGAGGGTGGAACAGCCCGAAGACGCCAATGCGTACCTCTTGCGCAGAAGCGAGGGAACCCGCCAGCATGAGAACCATGAGCGTGATTTGAGGTCTCAACGCCGCTCACTCCTCGATTCGACGGAGCATTTGCCCAGCGGTCTTGGCGGCTTGCGCTCCGGGGACTCCGTGCACGCGAACCATGAGCAAAATTTGCGGGTCGTCCGCGGGCAGCATCGCGATGACGAAACCGTCACCAGGACCGCGCTTAGGGTGCGTGCACGGTGCCGTACCAGTTTTCACCAGGGCGTCTGGGTGTTCGAGTGCGCGGTCGACTTCAGCTCCAGTACCGTCCCACGCGGACTGCGCCATTCCGGCGAGCACCTGGCGCACTCCCGGCTGGTCACGACGGCGAATCAATTCGAGATAGGCGTTAGCCACACTCAAAGGAGAGATCAACCAACCCGTTCCAACTCCGGCAAGGCTAACTTCCGAGGACCCGGGAGCTGGAGGTTGTAATCCGAAACTGCTGGTGACCGGCGACACATCTGCCACGCTCATATTGGCCGTGAGCATTCGAAAATATGAGTTGCAGGAGTTAGCGATCGCCGATGCGAGATCGACTTCGCCGTGACCACGTGGAAGCCAGCAGCCAGTGGAAGTTCCGCGACAAACATGGGTCGGATAGGTGAATTGGTGTCGCTCGCCGTAAGCTGGCG
>WNFC01002142.1_pt1 | contig 21210 bp, 24 predicted proteins | sample 5400541 | NCBI WGS metagenome assembly WNFC01 (sample SAMN13153342, study PRJNA577476) | soil metagenome | isolation source: 120 cm saprolite under Douglas fir tree site 2 hole 2 replicate 1 | place: USA:California | collected 2015-04-18
GCGTGTGTGCGTGTGCGCGATGTAATCGAACCCGAACGCCGCTGGCAGGAGGCTTATGCCGATGGTTATGAGGGCTTTCGCGCGCTCTATCCGGCCCTGCAGCCGCACTTCCGGGCGCACGGTTCGGGACCGTGAGGCCCCGGGTTCAAATCCCGGGCCCCCGACCATTTTTGTATTCAAAATCGGCGATTTCCGAGTGTCTCTGGAGTCAGCTGCACACAGCCGTATCACAATTTCCTACGGAGAACCAAACCGAGGCGGCATAAACGGTGCTGTCGTGGGGCATTGTGAGATCGCAGGACAGCGGACCGGTGGCCACGCAGCATCCCAAGCCGGCGGACGCACAGGGCAGGACCGTGAGGCCCCCGGTTCAAACGAGCGGCAAGTAACTCGCAATAATGCCGCCTTAGTGGAAGCACTTGACGGGGAATCGTCTCCGCTGGAGCCGGTCGATACGACGATATGCTTCGAGGCACATGTCGGACCAGTCGGGAGATCGCGATCTAGGCTTCCAGGTTCAATTCCTACTTGTCGATGGAGCGTTGAATCTGCACGGATCTCAAGTCGGGTGGATCACGACGGGGCGGGCAACTGTTCCCATCCGAGCCTTCTACCGACGGCACCCACCGCCTGGCGGCTACTTCTTCAATCTGCCGCCCGTTCGAGGGTCACTACTGGATGAATTGCTTCTCGAAACGATGGGCCATGTGGATGTCACCGTTTTGGCTGCGCAGCTCACACTGCCGCCCGCATGGAAGGTGATCCCCGAGGAACTACTTGAGGATTTGGAATTGAACGCTCGGCTCATTTTCGAATCGGTGAGCGCTGATGATGAATACGCCAAAAACGAACCCGGCGATCTTGAGGAAGCACGGGCCCGATACCAAGGCACGTGGCGATTGACATGCGATTTTGGCCTTGGGTTCAGTGTCGACCTAGATGCTGGCGAGGTATCGCTCGATCGGCGTGAATTTGAGTTGTCCACATCCGGAGTGACCTTGCAAGAGGAGACCTAGGCTTCGTGGCGATAGTCAAGGCAAAGAGGGTCGGTCCAGATTCCGTGCAACTCACCGTTCCGATTCCAGTGTCATCGGATGGCACGGCAGGCAGGAAGTGTCCGGAATGTCGACGGTACTTTAAGGTCGACGGCAAGCGGCTTGCGTCGACTGCCAAGTTGTGGTGCGCATATTGCGGTGCAACGGGCAAAAAAGACCGGTTTCTGACCCTTGACCAAAGGCGCCGATTGCGGTCCGCCGCAGCTAAATGGGCGTACGCGGAGGTACATCGCATGATTTCCGGTGTTTTCGGCACGGGGCGGTCGATCGACGCAGGTTTGGTGAGAGTGTCGTTCGAGGTCGGTCGCGCTGAGACCATCCCGTTGCTCTCCTATGTAGATAGGGAGACCGGCCGCCTCCTGACATGCAATTTGTGCGGCGCGCTATCGTCGTCGTACGGAATTGCGATCTTTTGTCCGTTCTGCGGCCGTCGCGACACACGCGAGACGTTCGCCCAGTCGATCCGTGCTGCACGGACAGCGTTAGAAACTGTCTCTACGTTGAGCATGGAGACGAGGTTGCAATTGCAAGCATCCGGTGGCGAGGATCGGCTCGTCGAGAACGTCCTGGGCGATGCAGTAACGGCGTTCGAATTTTATTGCCGCGCGGTGTATTCCGAACAGGCAGGTGAATCAGCGCTGATGGCTCTCTTAGACGCGCGGGGCCGGAACGTGTTTCAGCGCCTCGATGATGCTGTTGACCTCATCGGTACTCTTCTGAACCGCGATCTGACTCCGACGCTGGAAACTCCGGACTGGACGGCTCTGCGGTTGGCCTTCGCAACTCGCCATCTGCTTACGCACAATTTCGGCTTGGCCGATGCTCAGTTCGTGAGGACCACTGCTTCTGGCGTGGTGGGTCAACGAGTCCAGGTGACGCGGACATTCGCGGAGCGAACCTTGACTCGCATCGAGCGCTTGGCCAATGCCATGGCATAGGTGCAGTGGAGGCCAGTCCGCAGCGGTGGGCATCTCATATGAGCCGCCGACGTATCTCGCCTCCAATCGTTATTGATCGCTAACGCCGGCAAGGGGGAATCCCGGAAAACTCTCGGCGGGACAGCGGACGTTGTTGTTGGAGGCCCGGCACCGCGATGGGATGGTTCGCGGCACGGTAGATGCGGTCCGCCACCTTCCTCTCATTCCGGACGCAGCGCGAAGAACATGAACTCTCTTCCTGGCCGATCGGGTGCCCCACGGACCTCTTTCACCGCATACCCGTGAGCAACCAGCGTTGCCTCGACCTCGTCACGCTTCCGGAAACGTAGCGTCGAATCCGACGTCAACACCTGCCCGTCCAAAGCGAACATCCCCGTCCATCGGAACGTCACTAGCGGCCCGCTGACGTCGATGACCTGTACCCAGCTCTCGACCGCGCCAACGCCCTCAATCTCCGTGAACTTGTACGACGCCGCGCGGTTCCACTCGTGCCACGCACGTTTTGCCGGATCGCGCGCCTCGAATACGAGATGGCCGCCAGGCCGCAGCGCGTCATGCACCCCACGCAATGTTCCATCCCAATCCAACGGGTCAACGATGGCTTGGGCAACATTCCCAGTCATGGTGGCAAGGTCGACTTGCATCTCGGGCAGGGCTTTGGCATCACCGCAGATCCATCTCACACGCTCACTGTTCGGCTTGGCTCGCGCGACATCGAGCGAGGCGCCGGCGGGGTCGAGTCCGGTTACCTCAAGGCCGCGATCGGCCAGCAGGAGGGCGAAAGTGCCTGTTCCGCAACCGACATCCAGTACACGATGAGCACCGAGCTCCTCCGCGATAGCGACGTATACATCGAGGTCGCTCCGGTCGGGGTCGAGGGCGTCATAGATCGCGGCCAGCCGCGGATGCTCGAATATAGGATCAGCCATGCCGCCAACAATGGCCGAAAGTTCGAAAAGTATCTACGATGGCCCGCCAATTCGTATTCAGAATCGACCGAATGTCCTGTGAGTTTGCTGAGAGACGGCGCTGGACGGGAACGTTTGACAGCAAATCTGACAGCAAAATTTATAAACGCCGTCTCCACAGGTCTGACGTTAGGGCTGGCCAGTCGGACGGTGGGCCTGAACGGCACATCCCAATGGGCCAAAACGACGCCGTTGGAGTAACACGGGGTGCATTTCCCGGGCCGAACCGCAACCTTGGCTAGGTCATGAGCGCCGCGCTGGAACTGATTCCGCTCGTGCCCATGCTCGCTATCAGCGCGTTCGCTGGCGAGTTCGCCTGGCATTACGTCCGGTGGCGACGGCAGCATCGGGGAACTGACCTACCAATGACGCCGTTTAGTCTTCGTCGTTATTGGGCGTTTCGTGCCAAAGGAGTTGGCGCGGCAATCGTGCTAGCGCTCTTCGCGGCGGCGATTGCGGTCGGGTTAGCCGACTCGACGCTGGGTGGCTACCTCTTCTTTGGAGTTGGTGTGGCTGTACTCGTAATCTTCATGACGGCTTACTACACTTGGCGACTGCGCACTATTGCGAGGTGGTGGGGGCGAGGAGCCGAGGCTGAGAGTGATCCGGCTCGAAAGCGCAAAAGGTAGCCCCGAGTTGAGGGTAAAAGCAGTTGGCCGTGCGTGCCCACACCAGTGGGCCAAACGTGCGCCTTCGGCGTAACAAGATAAGCCCGCCTCCGGCGGGCACGCGAGTTAGCGATTCGGAGACCGGAGACGGGCTGCACAGGCTAAGTCCCCTATCAGGCCTAGGATCTCGACGACGGTAGGTCGTTCGTAGGAGTGCCCGTTCGCGCCATCATCAGCTCGCGTGCACGTCCGAAGATCGTGTACACCCGCTGGGATACTGGCGGGTTGATCTGCAGCCCGCCTCGAAGGAACTCAGTCATCGAAGTGCGCTCGAAAGAACCCTCATGCTTGCGGCTAAGCAGCTCTGGCAGCGAGTAAGGCCCAACTTCCAACACGGCGTCTATGAAGTCCAACTCTTCTAGGTCTATGACTTCGAGCGGCGCCACACCTGGTCCGGCCAGGACTTGTGCAGAGCGTGAGCGAGCTTCGGCTAGCGTAATTGCATTTGCAGGAAAGCCATGTGCAGCCACTACCAACGGAAAGTAGCGGCGCCCAGCGAACGGATCCGTCCCAGTCAGGGCGTGCTCGTCGCGGCGTAAGTTGGCCACGGCGGCACCCAACTGGCGCGCCTTGGCTACTACGGCCATGTGAAGCTCAGCATCCAAGTCTTGCAATTGACCGGATGCAATCGCCCCTCTGCTCATCCGTCGGGACACCACCTCCAAACAAACCCAGCACCAGCCGTAGTCCAGAAGAAGGTCAGACACACTGACTCCCTTTCCCCAGGCGCGTCTTTGGTCGGCCTCAGTCCAGATCCGTCTTTGTCCTGCCAGCGGCGGTGCCCAGCCAGCCACCGACTCACGTACGTAGGCTTCCACCGAGTCGGCGTGCCGATTGCGGAAACGTTCCCAGTTGCGTCCACGCTTCCCACCATCCGACAACCTCGCCGCCTCGTCTAGGACTTCGAATGCCGCGCGGCCAAGCGTCGCGTCTGCAAGGAACCGCTGGCTCAACACAACCAAGTCCCCTTCAGGCACTCTCAACACCGGTTTCCGGCGGAAAGCCTCAAAGTCCCACGAGACCGAGTTGTCACTGTGCTCTGACGTGATCGCGCTCCTTAGTTCGTCCTCGGATGCCGTCAGCAACGCCAGCGCTCGACTTCGAACATCAGCCTCGAGCGGAATAGCCTCGACCGCATTCGGGGGTACGAACAGCTGGCCTTCGAGTTCGGCCAGGCCCCGTAGCAGGCTCCCAATGACCATGAGATCAACGAGGTTGATACCAATCGCCGCTTTGACTTGATCTGTTGGCATAGGGGAGTGGCCAAGCTCACGGGGGAGCTCTTCCCAGATTCGCAAGAAGGCGGCGACCTGGCTATAAATGCTTCGATCGCGGTTGAAGTGCTGATTGCGGGCCATGTCAAGAGCAATGTCGGCCGCCACACCCGCCCAAGAGGATTGCCCCTGCACGGCTGCGTCCAGGGTGTCGCCGAGGTACAACATGATTAATGTGATCGTCGACGCCGGGAGGGGCTTCATATCGAATCCTGGTGGAGACATCGCGAGAGCAGCCTTCATTGCCACCATCACAACCTGCGGCACGAAAAGCGGTCGTTGTTGGCGGATCAAAGCCAGCACCCGAGTTAGGGCGGGGCCCTGAAGCCACCCGCGGACAAAGCTCTCCTGCACTTCATATTCGAGAATTCCCTTCAACTCGAGCTCTTTCATCACGGCCGCCAAATTGATGAGCAGGTCGCCAGCCTTCACCGAGCGGATTGCGGAGTTGAATTCGGACGACGTTACCCGTCGGCCCATCACTTCGGTTGCTGAGATGTAGGCATGTATGGAGTCGGCGGGTTGCGAGCCTTCCGCCACATCGGCCGGAAATGCTAATCCCGACTCAACATCGACTAGCCGTGACGCAATTACCGGCAGGCCATTGTCCGCGAAGCGGGCAATGCCGTCAGGTCCGACAACCACTTGTTGGCGGTCAGAAGCTCTTGATTGGCCTCCCAGCTTTGGCACAATCGAAGGGTACCGAGCCGCCATGAGCGTCGCTGTCGCAGCGGGTGACAGAAACGCTGAGGCTATTGCAGCTCTGCCACGGCTCGGTCCGGCCCACGGCGCTCAACGCTGTCGGACTCACCGAGAGGATTAGGCTCCTGTCAGTGACGCTTATGAGATGACCACACCGTCCCTCTCCTCTCCGCTCTCAGCCTTGGTTCAGGCCGTTGCTGCTGAGGTCGAGCAGGGACCGCGCCGCTCGGTCAAACTCCAGATCCCAGAGCCCGGCGAGCCCCTCGCTCATACGCACGAGGTGATCGACCTGATCGGATCCGTCGACTCGCTGCAGGTCTTGAAGCCCACCTCACCGAAGTTACTCAACGCGATTGATGGGCTGATGCAATCCGCTCCCGTTGACAGGCGTCTGTACCTCGACGCTGAGGATAAGGAGATCGAGCACCCCATGTGGCGCGCGGCAATGGTGGTTCGGTTGTTCATCCTCGATTACCTGCGAGAGGCGGCGCCAGCGGGTCCGCTGTGGAATGAAGCAGTTTTCGATCGACTCGCCGGAACGCTCACGGCGTCCTTGGAAGGGGGCGAGACGATAATCGATTGGTACGTTCCTGTATATGGGCTAACAGGCAATGTCGCCGGCAGCAACCGAATCGGCATGGTTGAGATGAAAGTGCCAGACGCTCCTGTCCTGTTGCGTATGGCCGAACCCTACGTTGCCCAAGCTCGCCGGCTAGGTCCGTTTGATATCACACCCAAGTACATCCTTCATCATCAGCTCGCAGTCCCCTTCAACCTCGAGCCGTGGCCTCCTCTTACTCTGCCGGCCACGGTGGCTGTAACCGCGCTGCGCCTGGCCGCGGGCGGCTACGCCCATATCCGGGAGATCGTTCTTCTCCCGGAACCGGGCACTGCGCAGCCGCGTCCCAGTTCCGCGGTTTACTTTGCCTCTGTCTCGCAGGAAGCAGGTCTCACGCCGACTGTGGCCGAACAGAACACAGTTGAGATAGCAGCGGAGCTGGCGAAGAAGCTCGAGCTTGTGTGGAACGAGTTCGACCTTCCGCTTAACCGTTACGCAAGCACCGCAACCCGGAAGGAGGCACATGATCGACTAATCGACTCGGTGATCGCACTCGAGTCGCTCCTCGGGAGCGACTCCCAAGTCGAGGCAGGCTTCAGGCTGTCGACGCGCGGGGGTTGGTTGTTGGGCAGTAGTCCCGAAAGTCGGCGCGAAGTCGCGAAACAGCTCCGCGATCTTTACGGCGTCAGATCGAAGGTCGTCCACGGCGACCCGGACGCGCTGCGAAAACTCGATCCCCACCTCGCTCACCATGCAACCGAGGCTGTTGATTTAGTCCGCTTAATTCTCCTGAAGGTGGCGGACAAGCCCTTCACCCGTAAAGACTGGGACAAGCACGTGAGGGACGTTCTATTCAATTGAGCATCGAGATCGAGATGTCTGCGGCGGACCGGCCGGAGCGCTTCAAGATGGATTCGGCAGGTTGGGACGGTTGAAGGAGCTCGCCAAACGGCTGAGATCAGTCTCCAGCCTCTCCCTAGTGGGTGGCATCCTCGTTGCGATCTGGTTTGTCATCGTCCCTCTGGCCCTCCTGGGCTGGTCGATGGCCATGGGGAGTCACGAGATCCCTGACCTGCTGCGGGCGATTGCGGCTGTGTGGTGGCCCCTAATCGCAGCTTTTGTTCTTCTCGCGCTTGCTCCTGAATTGCCAACCACTCTTCACCGCCTACGTCGCGCGTCCTTCGGATCTGGAGCGATCGAGCTTGATCCTCAAATAGTTGAGGTTGAAGAAAAGGTTGAGGCCGCTGAGGCGGTGCAAGCCACGATTCCCACCCCGCCGACTGACGCTGAACCGAATGAGCTGGGTCCGAGTGAGACCGAATTGCTTGGCGTTGCTGATAAAGAGTTGGCGCTCATTAGAGTCGCCATTTCACTCGAACAGGCTCTACGTGCTTTGGGTGCACGATCTGGGCTGGTGCGGACCGCGGAGATGCCGGTCACCGGTCTCGTTTCTGCGCTCGCTTCGGCGAAGCTACTCACTAGTGAAGTTGTCGATGCGTTCTTGGCTTTTTGGAAGGCACGAAACCGTGTGATTCATGGCGGTGGAGAGCCTTTGAGCAACCGCGACCTAACCGCTCTTATCGACAGCGGGACCAGGTTGTTACGGGTAATCCGCAGCGTTCACCTAGCCCTCGTAACGGGGCAACACGTTTTTAGAGTGAGGGGAGTCGTTCAGTTGTTTACTGACTCTAAGGGCACATCGCCTGACCCACAATGGCGGGGCGTGATATTTGAGCCGGGAGAAGTCCTCGTGCCCTCAAACGAGGTAGTCATGATATTTCCTACGATGCGCCCAATCGCCGAGGGCGACTTCGTCACCTGGAAGTTCGATAGCGAACAGCGGGTCAGCGTTCGGTGGTACGTCGAGCCCACTGACGGCTCGATTCGAATGGCTTGGAGTGTGTCAAGCGTCTTCGTCGGTGACGTAGTTGCTCCCCCTTCGTGAGGTGGTAAACGGCAGTTTGGCAAGCGGCAAGGCGTGATTACGCGGCCGGGCCGATTAAGGCATCTGCTGGGGATCTAGCCGTAGCGATTGAGTTGACCCAGTTGTCGGCGTCGCGCCTCAGCTCTTGGCATTTCGTAAGGGCCGACGATCCTGCCAATGCAGCCTCCAAGGATTGGCTAAGAGACAAACCTGCAATCTGCCGCCCGAAGAATGACACCTGAGGCGAGCTTGCGACCGCTCCGCTGCTGCCGTGAGTAATGCCGTTTCGCACTCGTCGCAGCCTCCGTAGCAGAAGGCGCCACTCTCGTCGGTACCGCTGAATTGACTGTTGAATAGCCTCTAGCGAGGACACCTGGCTTTGGACTGATCGGAGTTCACGACCCAAAGCCGACGTCGGCTGGTGCACCGTTAGGAGCCGTCCTAAGGAATTGACAGCCGCCGCAATGTCAGCTTCGTAGCGAGCCCCGGGTCCGTGGCGAAACACTTCGCCTAGTACACCATCCAGAATCGCCTGGCCCGCGGTATCGACTTGGCCGAACATCGAATGACTAATTCCAACTGAGCGCCGAACTACACGGATTAGTTCGTCGACGAGTTCATTTCGAACCCAAGTGTCAGCGAAGTAGTCCTCGCTATGGATGTGCCACTTCTCCTGCTGCGCTGCAAGCTCAATTACTCGCACAGCCAACATCACACTGAGAGCTGGCTCTGAATGGGCGGCTTCTGCTAACCATCGGACCGCGTCGGTGGTGGCCAACGGCACCTCCTTGCCAGTGAGCGCCTCAGAAGACATTTGAGTCAGCGCAAGCGAAACTGACTCAAAGGCGGTGTGACTAGGCACATGGTCGTCAGGAAAGCGCAGGGTGCTTGCGCCAGCCGCCTCTCCATCGACCACGTGTATGTAACCTTCGAAAAGGCGCCAGACCTCTTGGTCGCTAAGACTTGCGCGGAAGCTTGCAGCTGAAACCACAGCCTTCACAAGGGCGCGCGCATGAGCGACTGCATCGTTTTCAGCACCCTCTCCTAAGTCCACTCGAGCCATTACCAGATGCGGCTGATCCGGAATATCGCTGGCTGACACCCAAGGCGATTTGAGCTCGTCCGGAATGCTGGAGGCCTTATCGGGCCTGGCTAGCGCATCCCGAATGCGCGCTCCGTCAAAGAAGGTGACCTGGCCGACAGTAACTGAAGGGTGGCTATGTAATCGGGCGCGATCCAAGGCGAACCAGACAGCATGTCTGCGAACCGGCGGTTCCGACAGGAGGACTTGGCGCGCTAGATCTAGTCGCGCCTTGGCATCCATACCTGCCGCTGCATCTAAGTCGGTCGGCCACTCCGGCTGGACTCCACTTGTCATTGCCTCTGCGCGAGCCACGTCAATCAGCCGATCACGGAGTACCCCTCGGGCTATTTGGACGTTGTCTCGCCAACTCTTGCCCGCGCGTTCGCATATGGCAACCGTGGCATCGCGTCGCCACTCAACTACGCGAGCTGGTGTGTTTGGGTCCAATACTGATGTGACGAAATCATCCAAGGAAGCCGAGGCGGCGACTGCCCCTCGAATTTGGGATTGAAGCGTTGTGCCGTGACGGCCCACCGATTCAAGGCGCTTGGTCCGCACGGAGGTCTTGATTAGGTCTAATGACGGTGCAACCACTTCGGCGAGTTTGGGGCCCGCGATTCGGCGAATTTCACTCAGCTCAGCCGCTATTGACTCCCACCACACGTTATCGACCCCGATTTCCGCCGAAGATATTTCGTCAGCGAACAGACTGAGAGGCATGGTTGAAGGCGCAGTCACACACGAGTATCCGTTTAACCAGTCAGCAATTTCCGCGAGTTCATCCAAGGCGATCACAGGTCAAGCCCCCCAGGCACTGTAATGCCTGATTGTTGACCCGATCGGGCGCTGGAAATGGCCCAGCTACCGATGTAGACCTCCTATGCACCCCCCGCGTCGCCGCCTGATGTGGCGATATACAGAATCAGGAGGACGCAGACCAAGCCAAGCGCTATTGAGATCTCCTGCTGCCGGCTCAACGCAGCTTGCGTTTGAGCCTCTCGTATCGCTGCAAGGTTCGCAGCTTTCTTCGACTGCATCGTGTGCAAGAGCCCTGTTAGGTGCGTGAGCGCCTGATGAGGATGGTCTGGATCGAAAGAGATGTACTCGACGCCCTCCAACATCGCCAACTGTTCTCCAGCCACCCCTCGGCTGACCAGGGGGATAACGGGTAACTGTTGACCGAGAGCAAAGCCGATCTCCTGGTTCACGTAAGCCGAGGTGACAGTGTTGAGGGTGACGAGAACGACTAGGGCATCCGAAGCCTTAATGGCTTCGGTGATCTTGAGCGACAGGCGCGCCCCTGGTTCGGGGTGCATTTCATGCAGGTAGACCTCGACCTCGAGAGATTGGGCTTGCGCTCGAATCGGCTCGACGATAGGTTCGTCACGGCTGCTGTGGCTGAGGAAGATCCGGATCATTCCGGTCACCAGCGTAGTCCGCCAAAGCCTAAATGTTTCGGCGAATTCGGGACTTAGCTGAAGGGGCTAAGACGGTGGGGATCGACATTGCGTTGGTCCATCCGCCGGACTGACTGCCAGTGAATGCAACCACGAACGCAATGACGCCGGTACTTCCCGTAATGAGGAAATAGGTAAGTTGCTTCTTGAGCTGAATCAGAGATAGTGCTTGCTGGTCGATCGCGAGGTCGTAAGTCTCGGCAGCCTCAGGCGGCGTTCGTTGCAGTCGTCCGGTCAGCCGTTCGCTCCAACCAAGCTGCCCTTCGTCAGGCACGGAGGGATCATCAGCTTCCTCAAGCCTAAGGCTGAAGGCTCGCTGAACCGACGCCAGAGATCTTAGGCTCGCCCGCCGAAGACCTGATCGAACGTTGCAGTTGCCTTACGGTAATAACTGGTTACAGCGTCCATCAACGGGCGCATGTGGCGTGCTTCGAGGATCTCAGCAGGCAGATCGATTCTGTCGGCGTGCGGCATAGACTCAAGGAGGGGCAAACTCGGAATCGGCAACTCCCGCTCGAAAGGATCAAACCAGAGATTTCGCAGGACGAATGATGGGACCCTGTAACTCAGGCGAAGCTCAAGTGCCTCAGTTTGCTGATCGCGCCCCAGTTCGGCTTCACGCCGCGCTACCCGAGAATTGATCGGCTCGGTGTACTCGTGCAGGGCATCACCCTCATCCATGAGTCTCGGTGCCATGTATTCCCTGAACCAGCGTGCAGCAAATAGTTGCTGAAACTGATCCCAGGTGACCAACTCAACGTTTGAGTGCTCAGCTGCTTCTTTGGCGCCGGCCTGAAATCCTCCCGAAGAAATCAGAAATCCGCGGCTCACCCCTGAGTCGATGAGCACTGTTCGGAAGGCGTGAACGACACTCCGCGTCACCGCTCTGCGCCAGAGCTTGCACTCGCAGATGTACTTTGCCGCCGGCATGATCGCTCCATCGAGTGCAAAAACGTCGACCGATACAGATCCTCTGGCTAAGGGAATCTCATGGTCGGTCGTGGCGTCCATGCCACAGTCGCTCAAAACATGGCATGTGAGAGTCTGAAGAGCCCGCCAATCGGTGGGGGGCAACTCAATCATCCATTGCCATTATCGGTGTGAGTCCGAGCGACCGGCAGCGATCTCTCCACTCACATTTGTCTTGCGGCTGGCGCGTGGCCATCAGTGACTACCACACCGGTTACGCCGATATGTCCGGATGCTATCGATCAGGGATGCCTATCCGAAGCCTCCGACGGAATCTGAAACAGAGAAACGCTGCCGACTCCGGCGTCAGAATTCGGGAACGATGCCCAATCTAACCTCCGAACAACGCGATCTGCTCAATCGCCTCTTTCACGAAGTGCAACGCGGCGATCCTCGTCAGCAATCGGGCTTGAGAGACTCTCCCAGTTTCATCAGCGGTTTCGGCGGCGGAGCTTGGTGGCTCTCAGACGATGGCCACTACCTCCTGATCCAGGCCGCCCACTCCGTCGTGGGCCCATCGATCGCTGCCTCCCGCCTCTCGCCAGCCGCTGCGCAGGAGCTGATCCAGCTCGCCGTCCGGAAATTTCTAGTCACTGACGCCGATGAGGCCCTGCGACTGCTGGACGAAGAAATGGATAAGCCACTCCGCAGTTACCTCGTGGCGCGGCCCCACAGAATGAACTTTCCTGGCGAGGAAATCCGAGTGGGACGGTGTCTCCTCCGGCGCGGCTTCCCGGTGCCAACGATCCCAATTATTGACCAGGAGCTGGCCGACGACTTCCCCGCCTTCACGATCTCGACGGAAGTCCTGGCACGCGACGGTCGCGCAGCCACATTAATCGCCCGGACCCCGATCGCCGAGACCCTCGCCATCATGCAACTTGCTAGCAGCAGCGAAGCTGGCTATGTTGGTCGCCCGGTCATTACCTTCAACGCCGATGAGGGCTTTAGCTTTACACCGTCATCGGAAGTCGACTTGAACGTAACGCCGATCTGTCAGGGTCCGGGAACGTTGAAGCCATCGGCAGCCATGTTCTCCCAAGCGGCGCGAAAGGAAGCGGCTTCGCGAACGGACTGGGAGCGACGGTGCATTGCCGCCACGAGATGGCTCGCAAACGCAATCAGTACTCCATGGGCAAGCGATCGCATGATCGGGTGCTTTGTGGCTCTAGAGGTTCTATGCGTTGCAGATCGAACCACAACAAGGAAAGGGACGGCGATTGCCCGGCGGCTAGGGAGCCTCCTCACAGTCCGTGATATGAGCAGATCCGACTTTGAAACTTGGCTGGTGCGGATGTACGCCGCCCGGAACAGCATTGCTCATGAAGGCGAGGAATTCTCACGAGACGTAGACGCCGATCGACTCGCGGTAGCCACACTAAGCACGTGCCGTTGGGCCGTTGGGCACCTCAACCCGGATCATTCGCCGCGAGGCGCCGTCTGCGGCACTTACCAAGAGGCCCATAGTGCCCACTAACGGAAGTTGCCGAAGTCAACTGCCTTGATCACGCTCGAGGATCATCGCGCCCTCGAGAGCAAGATCGAGCGGATAAAGGCGCCGTGGCTGACATGGCGTTTATCGTGGCGGTGATGGCAGCGACTCGGAAGAAGCGCGAGGAGCAGCAAGGCTGACACACCGGAGCTCGCAACCAAAACCGCCGCCCTGGGTTGAGATTGCCTGGATCTGGAAGCGAGACGACCCGCTGGTCGAGCGCGCCCGCCTAAAGCTTTCGCGCATCTATCAGAAGCTGGACATCCACGAGTACGTCCTCGACTTTCGAGGTAGGTGAAGGTGGTCGTCCGACCTATCACGCCGCATGGAATCCGGAGACACAGGTGGCTACGTACTTCAGCGGGATGAGCGACGAGGTCAGGATCGGTGTGATGGCGCACGAGCTCTGCCATGCGCTTGTGCATCCCGAGCCGGCGAAGCAGGCCGTTGACCGCGGATCAGAGGTTTACCGCCGCGAAGACCGAGTGGGCGACAACGTTGCTCGTCTGCTGGGCTTCTCTCAGTTCGGGGAGGCAGGAGCAGCTAGTGGGTACGCGAACTGGGTATCGGCAGAGGAGATGGCGGCAGAGGAGATGGTTGAGGCGGAGGAGATCATCGGCTATATCGAGAAGCTCATCGCGTCCGTCAGCGTATGGCGTCAGCCGGCGGTCGCCCACCTATGTGCCGGCTCATGCGAGGGGACCGTGCACAAGGAGCAGCTCGTCGTCGACGAGAGGGATCGTGAGCCCGCCCTGAGGTGGGTGACGCTCATGGCGGCCGAGGCCAAGATTGAGGTCATCTCGCTCGAGAAGGCGTCCCCGCAACCAACGCCGGCCGCGACGGTCTGGATGCTGCGGTATAGGACCACGTAGATAGAGACGGCCAGCGCGCCCATAAATCGACCGCATCTGTTTACTTCGGCGGGAAGGCGGTAGCCAAGGCGCGCGCTAACACAGCGTCGGGACGGACTTTAATCCGCGCCAAGCGTGCTCAGCGATGCCTGGCGATGCGATCCCGTATTCGTCAACGTCCACACGATGTCAGCCGAAGGCGGTTATCGCGGCTTGGCTTCACGATTGGCTACAGCGCTTCGTGACCGCTGGCCGCTAAGCCAAATTACGGTCATCCGCTTTAAACTCGAGTCCTTATGGCGAAGATTCAGCGCACAATGGCCATTAATCGGGAGCTTGAGGCGATCAACCGGCAGATCGACAAAATATCCGCAGAGATCCGCACCAAGGAGGGGCCGCTCGTGAGTCCATTCCAAGATTTAGTAGTGGCCTTCGAGAACCTAGTCAAGCAGGTTGAGCGGCTGGTGGAAGAGATCGAGTCCTAAGTAGTGGGCGCGTACAGCGCTGTCGCAGCACATGCCGGCGCGGGTTGTCATGGAGCGGCTGGGACACTCCACCATCAATCTGACGCTGGACATCTACAGCCACGTGATCCAGGCCCTCAACCAAGAGGCAGCCGACACCCTGGATCGGGTATTCGCCGGTTAGAGGGGGGTGACCCGTCGCTACTTGATGGCGAAGGGGTTGTCTGCCTCGTACAGGTCGCGACCACCTAGCACCATGAACTTGGAACCCAGCAAATACCGATCGGCCCCGATGAACTCCAAGACCTGTCGGAAGAACTGGTCGAGTTGTCTGAGGTCAAACGCGAAGACCTCATGCGGCTGATGCGCATTAGCCTTGCGGCTGACGACAGCGCTCTCAAGTGTTGGCGTGAAGGTTGCACCAACGTGGCCGATCTGCGCATAGCGGATTCCGCCCCATCGATCGAGTTCGGCGACAAAGTCAGTGAAGCCAGTGAGGGGATGATTCGGGTAAGCCGCATCGAATTCATGCCAGAGCTTCGTAAGGCGATGCCCTCTTAGATCATTCGGCGCGAATACCGGTCCTCGATTAGGCCAGGTCTTGCGGTTGAACACGTGCGGCACGACTAGCAGGTACTTGAGAATCAACTCGACCGCGAAGTGGGCGCAGCTGCCAGCCGGATACCAAAAGCCACGTTGCCTGCCAGCCCGAGCCAGTACGTAGTTCTGGAACGCGATTTCGGGCCAGTCGCCTATGAGTTCAGTTCGCTCAAGCTCTCGTTTGGGTTGCGACATGAGTCAACACAAGGGAGCATACGAGCGATCGAGTGTGTCTCCGGCTGGAGATTAGCAAGGCCGGTTCAACGGGAGAAGGCTAGCTAACCCGCCATCTCTCATTTCGTACGTATTAGCCCAACTCGGGGCACCCTGTCTGCCGCCATGCGCCGACTGTTGGTGCCCGCGCGGCGCGATGCCACGCGGGGCCACGAGGGCAGAGTCTGGATGGCTATTAACCCGCGTCGCTCGCGTATCCGGCATCGGCGGCGAGTTCAGGAAGCCGCTGTATACGCGATGGGCGTTCGAACGGATCGAGCGCGTCGCTTAAAGCGGTATCGCCTGAGTCGGGCTAAACAAGTCTGGAGTCCACAAAAAGGTCAGAGCACCGCTCGGAGAGCCGGAAGCTTCAAAGCAAAGGGGCTTGGGGCCGTATGTCGCCCCAGGCGCTAGATCGACGGGTGACCAGACGTCACAGCCGGGCGCGTCCGAGAACGTCACGTCATGTGAGACTCCCGCCGCGTCGCGAAGTTTGAAGTCGAATGGGTTTATGGACTTCGTGTCTTGCCCGCCGTCGTTGTGCATGGTCATCTGCATTAGGACAAGGTGATTGCCCGCTTCAACGGGGAAGAAACCTAACGGCGCATTTCGGTTCACGCCGCTGATCCTCACCGTCAGGCTGAAGGCGCTGGCGCAGGGCTGAGGCGTGCACGAAGGTGCTTTTGCTACGGGCGAGGGGCTCGGCTTTGGCGTGGGTGTCGGGGCAACTGATACAACCGCGTTCGTGTTCGAGCTTGCTGTTGGAGTTGGGCCCTTGGCGGCATTACTGATGATGGCGGCAACCACGATTAGCACGCCGACACCGATTGCGACGTTGCGGGCGGTGTGCCCTTTGGGAGCTGAGCGAGGTGCGCCCCACGTCGCTCCAGGAGCCACGGCGGTAGGAATCGGAACCGCGGAGTTGGCAATCGGAACCACGGGACTGGGAGCCGGAGGCGCGGCACCCCCGGCGTTGGGAAGCCACTGAGTCCCGTTTCAGATGTAGGCCTGGTCGGCTGAGTATTGGGCCTGGCTGGCATGCACCCACCCGCCACCGGTCCAGACCCAACTGCGGTCTGGCGATAGCGTGCCTGGTGCAATTTGGCCACTTGGGGTGACGTCCGACATTGACCGCGATTATGCGCTGGGGCACGCGATTTCAAGTCGGACCGAAGGCCTCCATTCGCGCACCCTAGATCAGCGGTGGTCGTGGACCAGGCCGGCACGGGTGCCTCCGCGATCGCATTTGCTGTTTGCCGGATGCGCCCTGGAACCAGCACAAAGGCCAGGCCACCGATGTCGCGGTCGACCGGCCGGTCTTCAGCGGGCTCGGGCCGAAATCGGCGACGCGGCCGCTAATCGCTTAAAGGCCGACCTAGTCGCCGTTTTCGTTCAGCGTCGCGGACTCGTTCAGCGGCGGCTTCGGCGCCCCGCCTGGCGCCGATTTGGGTCGGCCGGCGTCTTAGGGTCCTTCAGGGGGCGATCGCGGTAGACCTCGGCTGGTGTCTTCATCACAACTTGGATTTTGCATCGACCGGTGCGGCTCAGATCGTCAGTTTCGAAATTTATGGGGACAGGATCGCTATCAAGATCTGCTGCGGCAGTGCACTGCAACCGGCGAGGGAGACTCTTTATCGCCTAGGGTGATGCGATCCACTTCTGCACTCGTCGTCTTTAGGCGGCGCAGGGACCGTTGAAGAATGAGATCAGGATCCAAGGTCGCCCTCCTCTCGGCAACCTTGGTACCGGTCCGGCTGCGGTGCCCTAAGTTCAACGGTGGCGGGCCGGGGCGGCTACGCCATTTCGAGTGGCAAACTTGACGGCATGAGCGGATCCACGGTCATATTCCCAATATCTCGGGCGACGAGGACGCGACGGTGCGATGAAGCCTGAGACGCTGGCAGTCCTGCAAGCCCTGGCTAAGCGAGAGACAGCCAGCGGCATCGTCGGGATCGGGGAGGTCATAGACGCAACTGGGTTCGAGCCAAACGTGGTGGTCAACGAAGTCGAGAGACTGCTCCGCGAGGCTTACATCACGGGTGAGCTGCAGCGGCTAATGACCGGGGGTGACCCTCGGCCTTGGTTCCTCGTCAACCCGCTGATTAGCGAGAAGGGAAACGATGCGCTGGAATCGTTTGCGTCAGAAAAGGCGGAACCAGGCCCGAGTGCCGACCCGCGTGCTGATAGGTGGGACGCCTTCATAAGCCATGCGTCGGAAGACAAAGCGAATTTTGTGGAAGGCCTCGCTCGCGAGCTGATGTCGAGAGACCTCAAGGTCTGGTACGACGACAACGTCCTCGAGGTAGGGGACAGCGTACGCAAGGCGATTGACAGAGGGTTAAGGGGATCAGACTTCGGAATCGTCGTGATCAGCCGAGACTTCATGCGCAAAGACTGGCCGAATCGAGAACTCGATGGAATCCTTGCCCTAGAGCAGGGTAAGAAGCGTCTTCTGCCCATCTGGCATGGTGTCGGCCGCGATGAGGTCGAACAGTATTCGCCGATTGTTGCGGGACGGTTTGCGGTCCGATCTTCAATCGGGCTTGTAGCTGTGTCTGATGCATTGTGCCGGGCGATGAAGCGCGGAAAGGTATCAGCCACCGGGCCGCAACCTGTAGCAGAGCCTGAGCCAGGGCCGATCTTCATGAGTCTGGTGGGACAACTGGCAAATTCGCGCGTGTATGCATGGGTCGTGGTGGGAACCGCACAGGAAACTGATGCCAAATTCAGCGATGACGAGATCGAGTCCTTCACTTCGTGGCTCGCCGCGATCGAACCGGGTGCTACGGTCGGGATCGCTAATAGCGGATTTATCCGCATGGCTGTGGACTCGCCTGATGGCGGAGGCACGCTTTGGACGGCCGAAGTTCATCGTGGTCCGGTTATCAATCTGCTGACCACCCTCGAGATCCAGCAGGTTCCCGAGAAGAATGCAGCCGTGATCCCTTTCGAAACTCTTGTTGGCTGGTGGGCGACGATCGTGGACGGGATACCCTCGCTCGCAGCGAACCTGCAGATCGATCGCGTGCGACTGGGGTTCGGCTTGTATCCGTATGGACCAAATTCGACGCCCGTTGTTGGTCTCGCATTCGGGGAAGCATCCGCCCCAATACAGCGCGCGCGACACCAAATACCACCGTGGCATGGGCAAACTTCACTATTCGATCCGTTCAACCCGCCTCGTGGGGTCCTGGATGAGGCGGTTCATAGTCTGCTGGACACCTTCAGCTACGGGCGCGTTGAGGAGGTCCAGCTTTGGGTCGCCAACGGTGTCGCGAACGGGACGTTGAAGGGAGCTTACAAGGGCCACGCGACCCCACCTCAGGACATCCAAAAACCGGCCGACGCCGGCTGACCTCTGTTCGAGAGGCAGCCGAGTCCCCGTTCTAGCCAATCAGGATCCACTGTAACAGGTGCTATAGTTAGGCCATGTCCAGCAAATTGACCGTCGGTCAGAAACTGTGGCTGAGCCTGCGCGACGCAAACGAGCTGGAGCAGCAGGCGGCAGCGATGGCACATGACGGCGCTGAAAAGACTCCGGAAGCGGTCAGCTGGCGGTGGGCGCGGCGATGGAATGCGGGGATGTCACGTCACCTAAAGCAGAAGTTCCCCGAGAAGCTACGGAACGCCCGAGAGGGCTTGGGCATTACCCAGCAGCAGCTTTCCGAGATAGCAAACCTATCGGTCACTGGCGTGGCCATGATCGAAAGAGGTGAGCGATTGCCGAACCTGGACACGGCAGCGCGAATCTGCTGGGCCTTGGACGTCGCAGCTGGGGTCACACCAGAGCAACTCAGCTAGCCGCCGGCGGGCTGTTTCCGGCACTGAGACACAGGCGCGACTCGGCCAGGACTGGAACCACTGCTACTGGGCACAACGCGAGCTAAACGCGGCTCGGCACTCACACCGGCAGGCTGACCCACCCGGCTGTAGCCCATGGATGTTGTCAGTGTGGGTGGGAGGCAGAAGGTTTGGCGTACTAGTACGCATTCAGTACGCAGCCGCATTCAATCGCAGGGTGTCGTTAGGTGCCGATCCGTATTCAGAATGGGTGGCGCGATCTCACCGATACAGAACCCGGCTTACAGTCCGCGTTGACCACCTAGCCTCGCTCATCTGTCGAATCCCTGAGAAGCCGACAGGAGCCGCGAGCGTCCCCGCCGTATCACAGCCGTATCACGCATTCCCGGCACCGGACGGCTCTAGGGGGTCACCAAAGGACACCAGCCTGGTCGATTTCGTATTCGCGAGGACGACGCGGGAGCCTGTCGGACACCGGAGGACACGGCATCGACACGGTTCGGGACCGTGAGGCCGAGGGTTCAAATCCCTCGCCCCCGACCAACGTCTCCGTTTCGGCCATACCTGGTGCTCGCCCCTACGTGGTCTCCCAGATACGTCCTTGGCCGCGCGAAGTTTCAGGCGAGGAGGCGGCTGTGAGAGCCATCCAGCGGCCGGGCGTCAGGCCGTAGGTTCGTTTGAACTGACGCGTCATGTGGCTTTGGTCGGCGAAGCCGGACTCGGCGGCGGCTCGCGCGAGTGGTTGGCCGCTCTCGATCGCGACTCGTGCCTGCGCCAGGCGGCGCAGCGTCCGGTACCGGTCGGGGCTCGTCCCGAACGCCCATCGGAACTGGCGCGCCATCGTGAAGCGATCGATGCCCGCCATCTTTTCGAGGATCGAGGCCGGCGTCTGCTCGGATGCGTGTGCCACGAGATAGTCGCGCACGAGCTCGACTGCCCTGATGTCGATGGTGGATCGGCTGAAGTTCGTCTGGCCACTGAGGGACAGGAGGCCGTCGGCGACCGCAGCCGCGATCTCGGCAGAGCCGAGTTCGTTTATCGGCTCGTCGATGTCGGCGAGCAGGGAGGCGATGGGTCGAGCCATCGGAGTCAAGTCCTGGACGGGATCGCCGACGAACGGCAACGCGTGACCGGCGAGGGCGTCACGGACGAGCTCGGGCGCGATGTAGAGGATCCGGTAGCCGAAGCCGTCGTCGGTTCCCGCGACGCCGTCGTGGGTCTCGTCGGGATGCAAGACGTGCAACTGACCGGGCAGGCAGATACGGCGCGAGCCGCGGTAGCGAAAGATCTGCACGCCGGCTGTCGTGAGGCCGATGGCATATGTGTCGTGCCGGTGCGGTTCGAATGCGCATGTCGAGAGGTAGACCTCAGCGCGCTCGACGCCGTGCGCGCTCGGTCCGAACCTGATTGAGTCGGACCGTCGGCCGCTGGATCGTTCAAGACCGCCGACATCGATGCCTCCTAGCGTTTGCGGCATGGGTCAAGGGTATAGCGGAGGTAATGCAGAGGTGAGGCGCTCCGCATCACCGTGATTCGGTGGGGATCGGTCGGGACGCTGGTGCTGATTTCGCTGGCGATCATGGGCAGCCCCGGTCCGGCGACGATCAGCCTGGTCGCCGCCGGCTCGGTCCGTGGCGTGCGGCGATCGTTCCCATACCTGTTCGGGATCATCGTCGGCACTACGCTCGTCCTCGTGGCGGTCGCGACCGGGATTACGGCCGCGCTCCTGGCGGTCCCTAGGGTCGGCTCCGTCCTGATCTGGATCTCGGTCGCATATATCCTCTGGCTCGCCTATCAAATCGCGACCGCGCCTCCGCTCTCGAAGCTGACCGGAGCCTCGAACGCCTTCTCGCTCATGGGCGGAGCAATCCTTGGCATTGCCAACCCGAAGGCCTGGGTCGCAATCGCTGCGGTCTTCGCCAGTGTCCACCTCGCGGATGCCCCCACGGACGACGCCGCCGCCAAGATCGTGGTTCTGACAGTGATGATCATCGTGATCTGCGCGACGTGGCTGGTCGCAGGCAGATCAATCGCACCGTTGCTTCGCGATCCACCGCGAGCCCGCCTCGTCAACGCCGCGCTCGCCGTGGGGCTCGTGGGTGCGACCGCGCTGGCACTGCTTCACTGAGGCCACCGGTGCACGATCTCCGCCTCGGGGAGCTCTGTAAGCGCGGCCGCCCGAATCAGCCAA
>WNFC01002964.1_pt1 | contig 21208 bp, 16 predicted proteins | sample 5400541 | NCBI WGS metagenome assembly WNFC01 (sample SAMN13153342, study PRJNA577476) | soil metagenome | isolation source: 120 cm saprolite under Douglas fir tree site 2 hole 2 replicate 1 | place: USA:California | collected 2015-04-18
GAGAGGGACGGAGAACGAAGACAGAAACGAAAAGCAACTGCAGCGACTTCTTTGGGTTTTGTCAGCGGCCACGTTCCTGATTTTTTTTCAGGCCTACATGGTTGCGCCCTTGATCCCCCGACTCTCCGAAATATTCGGCGTTTCCAGTCAAAGGATCGGCCTTGTCGTCCCGGCGTACATGATCCCTTATGGCGTTTCGACGCTGTTCTACGGTCTGTTTTCAGACCGTCTCGGACGGTGGAGAATCATGCGCGTCTCGCTCGTCGCTTTTCTGGTTCTGACCGCTCTAACGGCAACGGCTCAGACCGCTTCGCAGATGATCCTCTGGCGCGTTTCGACTGGGCTGGGTGCCAGCGGGGTCGTGCCGCTCGCACTGGCCCTGATCGGCGATCTGTTTCCCTATGAGCGGCGAGGACGCCCGTTGGGTTGGCTTTTTGGCGCGATGGCCGGTGGAATGGCTTTCGGGTCTACGGTGGGCGTGATTCTTGAGCCGTTCGTCGGCTGGCGAATGTTGTTCGTTGGCGTGGCGGTCATTGGTGTGAGTCTCTTGGCGCTCTTGCTTCCTTACGGCTCGTTCTTCCCTGCGCGATCTGTGGGCCCGGCACCGTCCACACAGCAGGTTTTCACTGGCTATCGCAGTCTGCTGGCAGTAGGGCGAGGACTTCGCACTTATGGTTACGTTTTTCTGAATAGCATTTTTCACTCAGGGGTCTACACTTGGCTCGGTTTCTGTGCGTTGACACCGTGGCTGAAAATTCACGCAAGGGTGGGGCGAATCACGCGGAGTGCGCAGAACTCGGGCCACTTCCAAGCAACGCACACAAATATCAAACCAACGTCTACAGCGGTTAGCGAAGAATAGTACAATCCGGAAAATGTCCGAGACTGCATCCTCTTCGGCGCAAGACTTCTCAAGTCGTGTTCTCCGCCTCCAAATATTCACAATCTGGTGGATGAGCGTGGAAGCGCTGGTCTCCCTCGTCGCATCCTGGATGGCACACAGTCCGGCACTCCTAGCCTTCGGCGGCGACAGCGCTATCGAACTGCTTTCAGCAGCAGTTGTTCTTTGGCGCTTTCAGTCTAGGGCCGAACCCTCAAGAACCGAGGAACGGGCTGCCCGAATCGCAGGCGGCTTGCTCTTTGTTCTGGCAGTGTTCGTTGGTGTCACTTCAGGACTCGCCCTCATGGGTTATCGAGAACCGAAATCTAGTTTTGTTGGCATCGTTGTCCTGGCGTTGGCGGCAATTGTCATGCCGTGGCTCGCAAGTCAGAAGCGAAAATTGGCCACTGCCACGGCAAGTGCCTCTCTAAGAGCAGACGCGGCAGAGTCCGCTCTCTGTGGCTATATGTCTTGGATTGCGCTGGCCGGCTTGATTGTGAACGCGGCTTGGGGGAAGTCATGGGCTGACCCCATCGCTGCCCTAACTCTAATCCCGCTCATTGTGCGGGAAGGATGGGAAGCCGTTCGTTCGTCACGACTCGGCTGCCAATGCGATCCGTGTGACGGTTAGCATCCACATTGATTCTGATTTTTGTTTTGTCACGCAACGTTGCCCAGGATTGGAACTCAGGCCAGGAGATTCTCATTAAGGATTCCTCTGACAGTAAGGGCAACGGACTCAACGGGACTTATGGTAGGAGCGGTGGGGACACGCCCAACGACGAGCGTGCGTTCTTGCCGCATCGTAGTAATGGATTTCCTGCTTACCGTCTATCGTATGAATCGTCTGAATCCTTGACCGGTTCCCAGGCATCTACTGGTGATGGGAATCCGTATTGCCGTTCTGGCGCGAAGAGTGTAGGCTGACTACATGAGGCGATTTCCAGTCATTACGTCTCTTCTCTGTGCCCTCCTCTTGCTTGGGGGGCCGATCATGGCGTGCGCCGTGCGAGACGCGCAGCTCTCCACTGCCGAAAGGCAGTGTTGCAAGCAAATGGCTGGAGAGTGCCAACGAACTGGCTCTGGCATGCCCGCGTCCCATTCGTGTTGCAAGACAGAGGTTCGGCCTCAGTCCGATTTGCTGCCTTCCGCATCCGTTTCTATCTCCGTGCCTCCGCTGGTTGCTGCTGCGTTGGACCTTCCGATCGAGGTCCCACACGCGCAGAACTTCAGCTCAGTTGGTTCTTGGTTAATGCGCAGCCACGACCCGCCGGGTAACCCGCTTGACGCCTCTGCTCCTCTAAGAATCTAGCCCGCCTCTCTCCGTTCTTTCCAAGACAGTCTATTTGTGTCCGTAGTCGAAGTGTCCTACTCGGAGGAGAGGCATGAAAGTTGTGCGAAGTGCTTTGCTATTGCTAGCTCTGTCGGGATTTGCCTATGCGCAAGAACGGACAACTCGTTCACCGAACCCGACCGGTGAAATCATTTCTCAGACGGCACCGACAGCTGCAGAAACTGCCGCGACGCCGCTGGCAAAGCTCGTCGGTGAAGCGGAGCAATCCAATCCGGAGATTCAGGCGGCTCAGCATACTTGGAAGGCTGCCACAAATGTCCCGAAGCAGGTGTCGGCACTCCCCGAGACCCAGTTGTTCATCCAGCACTTTAGTGTCGGAAGCCCCAGGCCATTTGCGGGCTTCACAAACAGCGAGTTCGCTTACATCGGAATCGGCGGGTCTCAAGACATACCTTACCCGGGCAAGCGCGCGCTACGCGGTCAGGTTGCTGAACTTGAAGCAAACTCTCTACACGAAGACTCTGAATCTGTTCGCAGACGTGTCGTTGAAACCCTCAAGCTCGTTTACTATCGGTTGGCCTACATTCAACAGACTCTTGGAATTCTTCAACGCAACGACCAGCTCTTAAAGCAAATCCAGCAGGTGATCGAATCGCGTTATGGAGTTGGCCATGGAAACCAGCAAGACGTGCTCCGGGCCCAGCTGCAGCATACGAAGATTCTTCAAGATATCGCAATGCATCATCAAGACGAGGGGCAGCTCGAAGCGCAGCTCAAGCAGATTTTGAATCGACCGCAGACATCGCCCGAGATCGTCGCCGAGCCTCTTGCTCCGACTCCCTTCGAGTACAGCGATGCGGAACTTTTGCAGCGGGCAGAGGAGCGAAACCCTGATGTCCGTGCCCGCTCGGAAATGGTGCGCCGGGAGAAAGCTCAAGTGGAATTGGCGCACAAGGAATTTCGCCCTGATTTCAATGTGCAATACGAATGGGAGCGCACAGACCCTACACAGTTCCGCGCCTACTACATGGCGACCTTTGGCATTCGCCTCCCAAACCGGCGAAGACAAACCGCGCAATTGGCGGAAGCAGAAGAAAAGCGTGCCGGCGCCGAGCAGACGAAGCAAGCGGAAGTTCAGCGCGTGCTTTCAGAGATCGAGCAACAGTATGTGTTTATGCGGACCTCGGAAGAGCGTCTCAAAATTTATCGCGAGGGTTTAGTCCCGCAATCCGAGGCAACGTTCCGAGCAGGTCTCGCCGCATATGAATCGAATCGGCAGGATTTTGAAACTTTGCTTAGCAATTTTCTAGACGTTCTAAACCTCGATCTGCAGTACCGCCAAGAGCTATCCGAACACGAGTCCGCGCTGGCGCGGCTCGAAAGACTTGCAGGAGTGACACTGCCATGACAGACGTAAACGATAGGAACGCCGAACTTCACCAGGACACACCGACCGAAAGAAAGACACGGTATCGGGCGGCCTTCGTTGTTGCACTGGCAGCAGCGCTCTTCTTTGCTGTTGCGACAATTACGCTGTGGTGGCGGTTGAGCCACAAACAAGCCTCGCCAATGAGCCAAACTGCCGCGCCAACGGCAACTCAGGGCGGCATGAGTATGGCCCCAGACCAGACTTCTCAGCAGAGCTCCCCTATGTCTGGCAATCCGCCCGCGGGAGAAATGGCACCACTGGAAACGCCGCTTGCACCAATTCAGCTTTCGCCACAGCGCATGCAGAGCATCGGCGTGCAGATTGGCAAGGTGGAATCCAAGCAGGTGAACGATGAGCTTCGTTTCTTCGGCAACGTCCAGGCAAACGAACGGCGGCTTGCCTATGTTCAGACACGATTCACAGGTTGGATTCGAACTGTCTACGCCGACGCGACGGGTGAACTCGTCCGCAAAGGGCAGCCGTTGTTCACCATCTACAGCCCCGATCTCGTCACGACCGAGCAGGAGTATCTGCTGGCTAAAAAGAACCTAGCCGCGTTGCAGCAAAGCTCTGTGGACGGCGTAGCGGCGGGAGCGGATTCCTTGTTGAGCGCAGCCAAAGCGCGGCTGCTGCAGTGGGAGATTCCGGCCAGCGAGATCGAAAAGGTCGACCAAACTGGGGAAGCGATCACCAATCTGACCATCAATTCTCCGGTCTCTGGATACATCACAGAGAAGAACGCATTGCCCAATATGTACGTCCAGCCGGAAACCAAGCTTTACACTGTTGCAGACCTCTCCGAGGTGTGGGTGTATGCGCAGGTGTTTCAGATCGATGCAGGCAAGATCAAACCGGGCGATCCGGCCGATGTCACGGTTGACGCGTATCCCGGCAGAGTTTTCAGCGGGCGTGTGGACTACCTCCTGCCCCAGGTCGATATGGCCACGCGCACGTTGCCGGTCCGTCTTGTGTTTTCCAACCCCGGTATGAAGTTGCGACCGGGCATGTATGTAAACGTGAGGGTAAAGCTCCCACTTGGCCGACATGTGGTTATTCCCGCCTCAGCGGCGTTTCACTCAGGAACTAGAAATCTGGTTTTTCTGTATCGCGGAGACGGCAACATTGAACCGCGTGAGGTTGAACTGGGATCGCGTGTTGGCGACGAACTGGTCGTTCTGAAAGGGTTAAGCGCCAAGGACGAGATCGTCACGTCCGCGAACTTCCTGATTGACTCCGAAGCGCAATTGCAAGCAGCGGCGGGTACGTTCATGCCGCCACCGCCAGGCGCGGGAGCTGCAGCCGCGATGAACGCGCCTGCGCAGGCCCAGGCCAACGTAGACCTCACCACCGACCCGACGCCCCCGAAAAAAGGCAGCAACACCGTCCGCGTGAAGCTCACTGGTCAAGACGGGAAACCGATCATCGGCGCTCAGGTGAGGGTCACATTCTTCATGGCCGCGATGCCTGCGATGGGAATGGCCGCGATGAACACGACGATAAACGCCAGCGATAAAGGCGGCGGCATGTACGAAGGCAATGGCGAACTCGGGTCTGGCGGCACTTGGCAGGTGACGGTCACGGCCCAACAGAATGGCCAGACAATAGCCCATAAGCAGCTCACGTTGAACGCGACGGGAGGGATGTAGGCATGATTGTCCGCGTCATTGAGTGGTGTGCTCACAATCGCTTCCTGGTATTCACCGGTGTGCTCTTGCTGGTGCTGGCCGGAATCTGGTCCATGGGGCAGATTCCGCTGGATGCACTTCCGGATATTTCCGACGTCCAGGTCATCATCCACACCAATTGGGAGGGGGAGCCGCCGAACATTATCGAAGATCAGGTGACGTATCCCATCGTGACTGCTCTTCTGGCTGCGCCTCACGTAAAGGCTGTGCGCGCGCAGACGATGTTCAACGATTCCTACGTGTTCGTTGTCTTTGAAGATGGCACGGACATCTACTGGGCCCGCTCACGAGTCCTCGAATACATGCAGCAGATCGCCGGCCGTTTGCCCGAAGGAGTCCACCCCGCAATCGGGCCCGATGCGACCGGGGCCGGATGGGTTTACGAGTATGTTCTGGTCGATCACACACACAAGTACAGCCAGGCGGACCTGCGCAGCCTGCAGGACTGGCATCTGCGCTATCAGTTGGAGACCGTGCCCGGTGTGGCTGAGGTAGCCACCATCGGCGGTTTTGTCCGGCAGTATCAGGTGAACTTGGATCCCAACAAGCTGCTTGCTTACGGCATTCCTCTTTCTGTCGTGATTGACCGCGTGAAGTCCAGCACAAATGAAGTGGGCGGGCGCGTTCTGGAACTAAGCGGGACACGATACATGATCCGCGGTCTCGGCTACTTGAAGTCGCTAGCGGACCTAGAGAACGTACCTGTGATGGCGAAGAACGGAACGCCCGTAATGATCAAGGACTTGGGCAGGGTTTCGTTTGGCCCGGACATCCGTGACGGCGTGGCGGAATGGCAGGGAGAAGGCGAGACCGTGGGCGGCATTGTCGTGATGCGCTACGGACTAAATGCTCTCAACGTCATCAACGGAGTGAAGAAAAAACTGGCGGAGATCAAAGGATCGCTGCCGGCAGGAGTGGAAATCGTAGCTGGCTACGACCGTGCTGGATTGATTCAGGACTCGATTCGTACCCTACAACGTGATCTGCTTGAAGAAGCGGTCATCGTCAGCCTCGTAATCATTATTTTTCTGTTCCACTTCCGCTCGGCGCTGATACCAATCCTCACATTGCCGATAGCAGTCGTCGCCTCTTTCATTCCAATGTACTACCTCCACGTCAGCTCCAACATCATGTCGCTTGGCGGCATGGCGCTGGCCATCGGGGTACTCGTAGATGCCGCGATTGTAATGGTCGAGAACGGCTATCGCCATCTCTCCGAACGTCCCGCGACTCCTGAGCCGCAACCAACAAGGGACATCGATAGTGCCGATGGTTCGATCGTTGCAGAACCTGCCGTTAAACGCATCGAAATCCAGAAACAAGTAGTAAGCGAATCCGAGCGGCGTCGCATCCTGATTGGCGGGGCCAAGCAGGTGGGACCCGCGCTGTTCTTTTCGCTCCTCATTATCGTCGTGTCATTCCTGCCGGTGTTCCTGTTGGAAGCGCAAGAGGGCCGCATGTTCAAGCCCCTGGCGTGGACCAAAACGTTGGCGGTTGGTTTTTCGTCTCTACTGGCGATCACGATCGTACCAGTTCTGATGGTCATGTTCATCAGGGGCAAGCTGCGTCCGGAGTCAGAGAACCCGGTTTCCCGAATTACGCAAGCGATGTACCTGCCCGTGCTGCGTCTCTGCCTCAAATACCGCAAGACGACGCTACTGGTAAACCTGGTCTTTCTGATCGTGACTTTTCCGTTGATGTTTAAGCTCGGCAGTCAATTCATGCCGCCGCTATATGAAGGCTCGTCACTCTACATGCCCACGTCTCTCCCGGGCATTTCAATCACCCAGGCCTCACAACTTCTCCAGGAGCAGGATCGGATTCTGCGTTCATTCCCGGAGGTAGAGACCGTATTTGGAGTTATCGGGCGATCAGACAGCGCCACAGATAACGCCCCGCTGGACATGTACGACACGACCGTCATGCTCAAGCCGCGCGAGCAATGGCCTCCCGGAATGACGTACGAAAAGCTAATTCTGGCAATGGATGAAAAGCTTCAATTCCCCGGCTTGACAAACACCTGGACCATGCCGGTCGAAAACCGTCTTGACATGGCCCTGACGGGAATCAAGACGCCAGTTGGAATGAAGATTCAGGGGCCGTCGCTCGACGGAATTCAGCAAGTCGGCGCCCAGATCCAGCAGATTCTTTCCAGTGTGTCGCAGGTCCGCTCGGTCTTTGCCGAACGCGTGGCGCAAGGCTTTTACGTCAACGTGGATGTGAACCGGCCGGAAGCGGCTAAGTACGGTCTAACGATCGCCGATGTGCAGCAGGCCGTCACCTCAGGAATCGGCGGCATGAACATTGCCGAGAATGTGGAGGGACGTGAGCGCTATCCCATCAACGTGCGCTACGAACGAGACTTCCGCGACAACGTAGATGAATTGCGGCGGATACTGATCGGCACTCCTTCCGGGGCGCAGATTCCGATCGAGCAAGTTGCCAAAATCTCTTTTTCTCACGGCCCAGCCATGATTCGCGACGAGGATGGCCAGCTCACCGGCTACGTCTATATTGACCTCAATACCAAAGACTACGGCGGCTTCGTCAAGCAAGCTTCAAATCATCTGAGGCAGAAGCTGACGTTGCCGGCGGGATACACCTACCAGTGGTCGGGCGAATATGAGTTTGAAGTGCGTGCAAAAGAGCGATTGAAGATCATTCTCCCGGTCGTGTTCTTCGTGATTTTCATGCTGCTTTACATGGTGTTCCACTCCGTGACGGAAGCGATGGTCTTGATTTTCCCGACCTTCTACGCCATGACCGGCGGTCTGATCCTGCAATGGCTGCTCGGGTACAACTTCAGCGTGGCCGTGTGGGTGGGCTACATCGCGCTGTTCGGAATCGCCGTTGAGACCGGAGTCGTGATGGTGGTGTATCTGCACGAAGCGCTCGACCGGCGCCTTGCCACCGGCGTGGCTCTAAAGCATGAAGACATCGAAGCAGCCGTCATTGAAGGTGCGGTTCAACGCTTGCGGCCGAAGCTCATGACAGTATGTGCCGTCCTGGCGAGTTTGATTCCAATTCTGTGGGAGTCCGGAATCGGTTCCGACGTAATGAAGCCCATTGCCGCACCCATCGTCGGCGGAATGATAACTTCCACGATTCACGTCTTGATTCTCGTTCCGGTTTTCTTTGCGCTTATGAAAGAGCGCGCGCTGCGGCACGGAACGCTGCAGCCGAAAAGCCAAGAGCCTGCCGTATAGGCATTTGGAGGAAGAGTATGGGAAAAAAGAACAAACTGCCAAAACCAACCTTGGCGGAGAGCAAGGCCGCGATCGCTTTTGGAGGGGCGTTGCTCTTGATGTGTGTGGGCGGGGTTTACGCGGTCTACCACGTTTCATCAACGCGCTCAGTTTGGCCCGATCTGAACCAAGTCCCCGTCTACTTCAAGCGAGCCGAAGATGCCATGCCGTTTCCTCACACGCTCGATCCGGCTCAATTCCGAATTGCCAATATCCGAGAAGCGTATTCCGTCGCGAAGGAAGCCCCTGACGTTCTTGCCCAGCAGCCCTGTTACTGCTATTGCCAACGGCAAGGCCATCGCAGTTTGCTCGATTGTTTCGGGAGCCTGCACGCCACGAGCTGCAGCATATGCATAAACGAAGCGCGGTTGGCGCGCCAACTGCACCTGGAGGGGAAGACACCTGGGGAGATCCGGGCGGCGATCAGTCAAAGCAAGGGGGCCAATTTCGGGAGTTCGAGGTAGTTGAATACTTTGAAAAATAAAAGGAGGAAGCATGGTGAGTTCAAGGTTCGCAGCAAAAGTATTTTCTGTTTTGTCTGTCTTGGCAGTTTCGATTCTGATTGGGACGGCTGAGATGAGTGCTCAGACTTCCGTGGCCAGTACACAGGATAAGTCATCCCAAACGCAGAAGAAGGTCAACGTCGGGTTGACTACAGATCCTTCGCCTGCAACGAAAGGCAACAATACCGTCCGAGTCAAATTGACCGACCAGGCAGGCAAACCGATCACGGGAGCGCAAGTCGCTGTCACTTTCTTTATGCCGGCTATGCCAGCAATGGGGATGGCAGCAATGAAGACAGTTATCAAGGCTACGGACAAAGGCGGCGGGATGTATGAAGGCAAAGGCGACCTGGGCTCCGGGGGGACGTGGCAGGTCAGGATCACGGCACAGCAAGACGGCCGAACAATTGCGACCAAGCGGCTCACGGTCAAAGTCATGGGAGGAATGTAGCAACGCAATGCAACACCGCAATATTCGGTAAGCAGCACATGGCGAAGGATCAGAGGCTTCCTGTGGCAAGAGAGGGCTTATTAGCATGCTCGTGACAACCCGCTGCCCTGATTACCCTGCAAGAGATCCCCCTATAGCGCCGCATGGCTTCGAAGCTAGAAAGGCGCTAACGGCAGCGTGTGGGCCGCTCGTATTGTTTCTTTTCTGCGAGATCGGGCCAGGTGCCGACGTTTCGTTTCATAGGACCTCCCAAGAAATTCGAATTGAAGTTGATCTGGTCGATCTCTATGTCACTGTGAACAACAAACGAGGAGCGTCAGTACAAGGCCTTGGGAAGGAAAATTTCCGAGTCTCGGAAAATGAGGTGGAACAAGAAATCTCCCATTTCGACACAGACGATGCGCCCTACACAATTGGACTGGTATTAGACCACAGCGGAAGCATGCGATGGTCATTGATGATGTCTTTAAGGCGGGTCTACATACGCTTCAAGCGAGCAAGCCAGTGGACGAAGCTTTCGTGCTCGTGTTCAACGACCGCGTCGAATTGATCCAGGATTTCACCGTTGATCGAAAGTCACTCGAACGCGTTGTTCACAGGGTTCGCGCAGGGGGCCAGACGGCTCTTTACGACGCGACTCAAACTGCCCTGAATCAAATCCGAAGAGGGCAATACCGCAAGAAAGCTCTTCTGGTTGTTACCGATGGTGCGGACAACAGCAGTGAAACGTCGTACCGAGAGCTGTTGGATTCCGCCCAACAGAGTGGCGTGATTATTTACGTCGTTGGCTTTTTCGGGAACTCAATGCGCTTTGGGTCTCTGCTGACTGATAGCCCCAACGTAGAAAAGCTGACTCGCCTTGCGGAAGTAACCGGAGGCCGGGCCTACTTTCCGAAGACGATGAAGCAGTGCATGCAGGCTTGCCTCGACATCGCTGGCGAGCTTCGCCACCAGTATAGACTGGGGTATTACCCCTCCAACAGAGAAAAGGACGGAACCTGGAGAAAAATCCATGTCGAGGTTCTCGCTCCGCGCCCTAACTCAGCGGAGAACCTGACTGTCCGAACTAGGTCTGGCTATTACGCGGAGAAGAGGTGAGTGAATCCGTAGAACGCTCTTTGGCCACGGTATTAGCGTTTCCGATGGCGTCGTCACACGCTCCGCCCTGCAATCGTTCAGAAGGAACTGGCTAGTCCTGGAAGTTCAAAGTAATGGACATAAAAATTCAACACATAAGGAGACCGTAGATGAATATGAAAACCATGTTTCTCAAGCTCGCAGCAACGGCGTTGATTGCCGGCGTATTCGCAGTCGGGCTGTCACCGCGCGTGAGTGGGCAACAGAACCAGCCGTCGGGAACCCAGAAGACCCTGACCGGAGTCATCAGTGACTCCATGTGTGCATCCACACACATGCTCAAATACATGTCTCCTGCGGAATGCACTCGAATGTGTGCTCAGCAGGGTCAGAAGCACGCGTTAGTGGTCGGAAAGAAGGTCTATGTCCTCGATGGCCACGAGGAAGAGCTCAACAAGCTCGCGGGGCAAAGGGTCGTCGTTAAAGGCAGCGTCAGTGGGACCACAGTAAGCGTTGCTTCTGTCACTCCAGTCAAGGGACCGAGCCCGGCGAAGTAAAGGAGAGCCGAGATGCATGAAGCGGAGGTCTTACAGAAATGTAATCACCACTCCAATGACCTTCTTGTGGCGGCGCGAAGGGGAACTACCACACGGCCACAAGCCGGTGCTCAAACCCAGACGGCTGAACCGGTATTGTAGTTTCCAAATCTACTCAAGGAGACGCATATGAATATTTCTGTTACTAACTACCGGAAGTGGCTGGTCGCAGGCGCAGTCGCCTTCCTGGCTATTGTAGCTTTTGGGTCGACGCGTAACACCTCGGCACAGTCCGAGAGACGAATGATCTGCACCTAGCCCGGGCCGATGGCAGTCTGCGGCAACTGCTGAGGCGGTTGAATCGGATCGATGTTCTGGTCGTCGACGATTGGGCCATGAACCCGATGTCGGAAGCGGAGAGAAGAGACTTCTGGGAGATCGCCGAGGATCGCTACCAGACGCGCTCCATGATCCTGACTTCGCAGCTGCCGGTGTCCCGCTGGCACGAACAGATCGGAGATCCCACACTGGCCGACGGGATCCTCGACCGGCTGGTACACAACGCACATCGCATCGAGATGCGCGGGGACTCGATGCGTAAAAAGAAAGGAGAGGAGGAGGAAAAGTGAATGAATCGGCAGGCGAAAAGCTGTGGAAAAGACGGGCAGAAAGCGCCCTTGGAAATCCCTTCGGGATTTCCACTTTTCGCACAGCTTCAACAACAACAAGCTTGACGATCGTAATCACTTTCTACAAAATGCAAAAACCAGCGTCGCTTCGCTCCGACGACTGATCACACCAACCCGGAATGCTGATCACGATCAGCCCGGAACACTGATTACCTTCATCGGAATACGCAGCATCCAGTTCAACTTCCAAGCTTCGTGATTCCAACCGTACTGTTCGGCCTTGGCGACACACTTCAGCGCCTCTTGCTCTTTTGCAGGACTGAGTCGCCCCCTTCCCCAGATCCCCGGCCTCCTTGGAGGGTAGGAAGAAAACTCAAACAACGGCAAGTGTGCCCATCGAAAACTGTCTCACTGAAGGGGTGCAGTCGGTTAATCTAGGTACAAGTTAGGTACAACTAAGAGGGGGGAAATAACGCTTCTTGTCCCGTAAGCGACGCCAGATAAAGCGTTTATGGGATTTAGGTTCCTGGTTCGGGACCAGGAGGTCGATGGTTCAAATCCATTCGCCCCGACCATTTCCTTCGATTTAGCCTCACAGTCCAGCGTTGACTTCGGCACCATTCCTGGGTGGTTTTCAGTTTTAGTCAGACAAGAGGGGCACGAGATGTGGCGGGGCTCTGCTGCCTGCCTCAAGAATGGGCTGGCCTGGTGCGTGGAGCTGAAGTGCCGCCGAGCGGTGAGGTTCGCCGAGTTCACTCGGCTCGGCAGGACCGGTTCGAACTTAGCAGGGAATTGCCGACCGCTTGAAGCAAGGGCGGAGGGCTACAGTTGCAAGCTTCTCTCGGGCCGTATATCTACTCGCCGTAGGGAACCCAGATGTTTTTCACCTGCACGGTGTGATCGAGGAACCACCGGCCTTCGCCTTGTTTCACGTCGAACCAATCGATGGCGCGGCCTTCATTGGTGAACACCTGCTTCAGATTGCCAACCGAAAGAGTTTTCACCGCCGTGGCGCCGGCTTCATCCGTAAAGCACCAGATGGCGTCGACGTCGTCGTGTTCGGCAAGCGTCTTCATCAGTTCCGCGGCGCGGCCGGTGACTATGTTGACGACGCCATCCGGCAGATCGCTGGTTTCGAAAACCTGATAGAGATCGCCGGTAATCAGCGGATATTTCTCCGACGGAATGGCGATGACCGTGTTGCCCGTTGAAATGGCCGGCATCACGAGAGAAATAAATCCCAGCAACGGCGCATCGGCGGGGCACACCACGCCTACCGTGCCGATCGGCTCTTTCATTGCCAGCGCGACGTTGCGGAACGGCGGGTTATGCACCGCACCGTCGTACTTATCGGCCCAAGCGGCGTAGGAAAAGATGCGCTCGATGCCGAGGCCGACTTCGGCTTCCGCTTGCTTCTTGCCGACCACGGCGGACAACCGGCCGGCGATTTCTTCGCGCCTCTGTGAAAGATTCTCTGCGACGTAGTACAGCACCTGAGCCCGATTATGTGCCGTCGCTTTGCCCCAGCCTTCCGCTTTGCGCGCCGCTTCGACGGCGTTGCGAATGTCCTTGCGATTGCCAAGCGGCGCTTCTCCGAGCAAACGCCCGTCCGCGCCGCGCACTTCGATGCTGTAACCCGAATCCGGCCGCGCCTGTTTGCCGCCGATATAGAGCTTAACGGTGCGATCGATCGGGGGAGCTGCGAAGTCTACCGGCTGCTCGGGCGGCTGCTCGATGGCGAGCGGCTTTGTGTGAACCGGTGGCGCGTTCTTAAACCATGCAGGTTCCAGGTATTCGAGAAGCCCCTCGCGCCCACCTTCGCGTCCATAACCGCTCTCGCGATAGCCTCCGAAACCGCAGGCGGCGTCAAAGAGATTCGTGCAGTTGACCCAGACCACGCCGGCTTTCAGTTGCGCGGCGACGTGCAGTGAAACATTGATGCTCTCGCTCCACACGCTGGCGGCCAGACCGTAAACCGTATTGTTGGCGAGCTCCACAGCTTCGCGCGGAGTGCGGAACGTCATCGCGGCAAGCACCGGGCCGAAGATTTCCTGCTGCGCCACGACCGAAGCCGGATGAACGTTGCTCAACAGCGTCGGCGGAAAATACAGACCCCGCGTCGGTACGGGAATGGAAGGCTGCCAGCAGGTCGCTCCTTCAGCGACGCCTTGATCGACCAGCCGCTGGATGCGCTCAAGCTGCACGCGCGCGACGATGGCGCCAATGTCGATGGCTTTATCGAGCGGCGAGCCGATTCGCAGCGTGTTCATGCGGTCCTGGATCTTGCCGATCAACTTGTCCGCGATGCTCTCTTGCATTAGCAGCCGCGAACCAGCGCAGCAAACCTGCCCCTGGTTGAACCAGATGCCGTCGACCAGGCCTTCCACGGCGCTATCCAGATCGGCGTCCTCAAAAATGATGAAGGGAGATTTGCCGCCAAGTTCGAGCGAAAGCTTCTTGTGGCTCTGCGCTGTAGCTTTGCGAATCGCGCGGCCCACTTCCGTGGAACCCGTGAACGCAATCTTGTCGACGTCGGGATGCTTCACCAGCGCTTCGCCGGTCGATCCGTCGCCGGTGACGATGTTCACGACACCGGCTGGGAGGCCGGCTTCCTGGCAGATGTGTGCAAACGCGAGCGCTGTCAGGGGCGTAAATTCCGCAGGCTTCAGCACGACGGTATTCCCGGTCGCGAGTGCGGGGGCAATCTTCCAAGCCAGCATGAGCAAAGGAAAATTCCACGGGATGATTTGTCCTACGACGCCGCAAGCGGTATATCCCGGAAATTCCTGCTCGAGCAATTGAGCCCATCCAGCATGGTGATAAAAATGCCGCGCTACCAGCGGAATATCGATGTCGCGGCTCTCGCGAATCGGCTTGCCGTTATCCAGCGTTTCGAGAACCGCGAGCCAGCGCGAATGTTTCTGGACCTGGCGGGCCAGTGCATAAAGATAGCGCGCACGCGCATGCGGAGTAAGGGATTGCCAGGCCGGCAATGCAGCCCTCGCGGCTTTCACCGCGCTGTCGACGTCCATCGCGGAGCCCTGCGCCACCGTTGCGAGTTTTTCACCGGTGGAAGGATCGGTCGTGTCGAAATAAGTTCCAGCCGCGGGCGCCTGCCACGTACCGTTTATGAAGTGTCCGAAGCGCCGGCCGTGACGGTCCAGCCACGCAAGAGCCTCGCGCGGATCCTCCGGCGCGGGGCCGTACTCCATCGTCATGAATTTTTCAACGATGCTCATTCGCTTCTTCTCGCTTCTCTCGTCATCGAACCAGGATTCTCCCGCCTACGCAATCGGGTGGCGATAATCCGCGGAATAGCGTCCCGTGGCATGGTGCTCCAACTGCCGCTCGATATCAGCAAGCATGCCGCTAACGCCAAACCGGAACAATTCCGCTTTCAGCCACGAATCGCCGAGCTCCTCTTTCATGAGAGCGAGCCAGTCGAGCGATTGCTTCGCCGTGCGAATGCCGCCCGCTGGCTTGAAGCCCACCGCCATTCCGGTTTCCTGCGCGTACTCGCGAATGGCGCGCGTCATGACCAGGCTCACGGGAAGCGTCGCGTTGACGGCTTCTTTGCCTGTCGATGTTTTGATGAAATCCGCTCCGGCCATCATCGCCACCACGCTGGCGCGCGCCACGTTGCGAAGCGTCAGCAAATCACCGGTGCCAAGGATCACCTTCAGATGCGCGGGCCCGCAAGCGTTTTTGAACGCGGCGATCTCATCGTAGAGCGCTTGCCATTTACCACCGAAGACGTGCGCGCGTGTGATGACCACGTCGATTTCGTCGGCGCCGGCTTCCACCGAGCGCCGAATTTCCGCGACGCGTTCCTCGAAGGGAGAAAGGCCGGCTGGGAAGCCCGTCGAAACCGCGGCAACATGAATGCCGCTGCCTTCAATCGCGCGCCGCGCGGTTTCGACGAAGGTGTGATAAACGCAGACGGCAGCAACCTTGATATCGAGACTTTCGATACGAAGCTTCTGCATGAGTTCCTGCTGAATAGGTTGTCGCGCCTTGGCGCACAGTCGTCGAACACGCTCGTCGGTGTCGTCGCCGGAGAGTGTCGTCAGATCCATGCAAGTGACGGCGCGGAGGAGCCAAGCCGCCTGCCATTCCCTCTTCACCGTGCGCCGGGTGCCGATGGTTTGAGCGCGGCGCTCGACGGCGCTGGTGTTCACGCGCACCGCGTTCACCCAATCCAAATTCAGCGGGACACCGCGGTTGGGCTGGAGATCGCGCCCCGCGTAATTGGCGATGGCGGTATCGGAAGGCAAAATCGGACCTCGCAGAGCCGAACGATCAAGGCTTAAGGAGTTGTCGATCCGCGGGTTGTCGCGCAGTGTCATGGGATTTTCACCGCATACGGTGGAGCAATCAGCAAAGCTCCATCTTAACACCTTGACAAAGCCCGTTTACAGGCGCCCGCCGCGATTCCGCCACTCCTTCTCGAATTCCGCCCGATTGCAGAAGGACTTTTGAGTCCCTACCTTGGTTGTGGAAAGAGCAGCGTAGAGATTTGCGCGCAGCAGAGCTTCCTCCTCCGGCAAACCTTCGCTCAGAAAAACCGCAAAGCTGCCGATGAAAGCATCGCCCGCGCCGGTGGTGTCTACGGCTTGGACTTTGAACGCGGGGATGAGCTCCATCCTGTCCGGTCCCGCCACCAAAGAGCCGTGCTCGCCAAGCGTTATGACGACCCGCCGCATTCCCTGGCGCAGGAGAAACTCCGCGCACTTTCTTGCATCATCGATCGAATGCACCGGCATCCCCGTGATCGCTTCGGCTTCACTCTCATTGGGGATGAAATAGTCCGCGGCGCCGACTTCCTTGTAGTCAACCGGCTGTGCCGGGGCGGGATTCACGATACAGCGAATGCCATTGGCCTTAGCGAACTTCACCGTGTGGTAGACGGTGCGCAACGGAATTTCAAACTGCATGATGATGGTGTCTGCTTTGCGGAGCAGGGGCGCGGCGGCATCCACATCTTCGGGCGAAAGCGTGTCGTTTGCGCCCTTCACGACGATGATGCGATTTTGGCCGTTCGAATCCACAAAGATCGGGGCGACCCCGCTGGAAACGCCCTCGGCGATGCGCACGTACGTCGCGTCAATCCCCTGCGATTCAAAGTTTTTAATCGTGGCGGGGCCAAACAGATCGTTCCCTACCTTTGCCACCATGCCTACGTTCGCCCCGCAGAGACGCGCCGCAACCGCCTGATTGGCGCCTTTGCCGCCGAAGCCGAGATCGAACTTATTGCCGAAGATCGTTTCCCCGGGCCGCGGGAACACGTCATTGAACGTGGTGAGGTCCACGTTGGCGCTGCCCACGACCGCAATAAACGCTTGCTTGGCCATCTCTTATTTCATCTCTGGTGGATGCTCAACTCTTCCCTCCACAGTGCATGGCTTTGCAACGCACCGAAAGGGATCATTCAGAAGAAGCGTCGGGTGTCTCCCGGAAAATTGTCTGATATTCAGGATGCACGCTATCCCGCGAAAACGTTGCGGACCATGAACCATAAATTTGCTGGCCGCTCCGCAAGCCTGCGCACAAACCACGGATACCAATAGCTGCCGTAAGAGACGAGCACGATGGAATTGCATCCCTCGCTGGCGAGACGCTCCTGCTCAGCACGCTGTATTCCGTAGAGCATCTGCACTTCAAAATCCTTCTTCGCGAAGCCTTCCGCGGATGCAAAATCGGCCAGCCGCCGCGTCAGCGCCACGTCATGCGTGCCGAAAGCGGCGCGCACGCAGTGATTCTCCTTCTTGGCCCGCAGCATCTGCTTCCCAAGCTCGAAATAGTTTTCGTCGACATCCTGCTTGCTGGGAAACGCGATTTCTGGCGGCTCGTTGTACGCCCCTTTAACCAATCGGATCGAAGGCCGTTGCGGAAGAAGTTTCGCCAGGTCGTCTTTTGTTCGATGGAGATAAGCTTGCAGGCATACACCGACGTTGGGATGCACTGTCAGTGCGCGACGATAGAGCTCCAGAGTCGCGTCCACATAGCTGCTCCCCTCCATGTCCACCCAGACGATGGAGTCTTTTTGCGCGCGCTCGATAATGGTATTCAAATGTTCGAAGCAGAGTTCCGGCGAGAGATCCAGACCGAGTTGCGTCAATTTAACGGAAATCTCCGCTATCAGACCCTTTTCCCGGATGCGGTCCAGAACCCCCAGATAGTGTTCCGTAACCTGTTGCGCCTCAGAGCGGTCCCTAACGTTTTCTCCCAAGTGCGTGAAGATCGTTCCGATCTTCTTGCTTCGCAGCGCCTCGGCCGCGCCAAGTGCGTCGTCCAACGTTTCGCCGGGCATAAACCGGGACACCGCGCCGCGCACAAAGGAGTAATGTGTAGCATGGTCGCGAAGCCATTGGTTCTGGGCTGCAGCCAGCAACAGGGATCGCATCAAGCTCATTCTTTTTTCGGCTCCTTTTTTGCCGCCGATTCCACGATCTTGCCGGTTCTGCACTCGGCTCTGAATCGTTGCCAAGAGTCAGCGGAGTTCTGCTTGTTTTCTGCTCGTATCAGGAAATCGCGAGCATGTGCAACAGCGCGCCAGCTAGCACGCCGCCGATGAGCGGCCCCACGAGATACGGGCCGAGTCCAGCCGCGGGTCCAGGCGCGGAGACGGTCTTTGAAAAAATCGCGCCAACCACAAAAACAAGCACGAATGTAGCGATGATTTCGCTCAGCAAATTCGCAACGGTGCTGCGGATCGCCGGCGCGGTGCAAAAGCACCTCAGCTTCGCACCAGCGTCCGGCGTCTCCTTCCAGTGAGGAAAGTAGTGCACCCAGACGAGCGCGGCGCCCACGATTGCCCCGAGCATCTGTGCCGCAAGGTAAGGAGCAAATTTTGCAAAATTACCCTCGCGCACCGCGAAGCCGATCGTCACCGCGGGATTCAAGTGTGCATCGCTGCTCCCGCACGCAATGGCCGTGAAAACGCCCGCCATCACCGCGAACGCCCACCCAGCGGCAATCACCATCCAGCCGCTGCCCTCCGCTTTTGATCGTTTGAGCAGCACCGCGGCGACGACCCCATCGCCTAAAAGGATAAGAATCATCGTGCCGAGAAATTCACCGGCCAGCGGTGATGTCATGAGTGAGAGCCTCCGTCAGCATTCCATCCAGTCAAACGATCGCGTGACTGCTTTCTTCCACTGCCCGTACAGTTGCTCGCGCTCCGTTTCGGCGAGATGCGGCTTCCAGGTGCGTTCGACCGCCCAGTTGGCCCGCAACTCTTCCAAGTCCGAAAAGAATTTTACCGCCAGGCCGGCCACATAGGCCGCGCCGAGCGCCGTAGTTTCTTGAATCACCGGACGCACCACCTCGCGGTTCAAGATATCTGCCTGAAACTGCATCAACAAATCGTTCGCTACCATGCCGCCATCCACGCGCAGACTCGCGAGGCCGATATGCGAATCTTTCTCCATCGCCTCGACCACTTCCCGCGTCTGAAATGCCGTGGCTTCCAGGGCCGCCCGGGCGATATGTCCTTTATTCGCGTAGCGCGTCAGGCCGGCGATGACGCCTCGGGCATTTTGCTTCCAATACGGCGCGTACAGTCCGGAAAATGCGGGAACGAAGTAAACGCCGCCATTGTCTTTGACCGTTCGCGCCAGCGGCTCTACATCCGGGCTTTTCTCAATGATTCCGAGATTGTCGCGGAGCCACTGCACCAGCGCTCCGGCAATCGCCACGCCCCCTTCCAATGCGTAGTGGGCGGCCCCGCCGCCTAACTTGTAGGCGACCGTGGTGAGCAGGCCGAAATTCGAGGGCACCGGCCTCTCGCCGGTGTTCATCAGCAGAAAGCAGCCTGTGCCATACGTGTTCTTCACCTCGCCCGGACGAAAACACGCCTGGCCGACCAGCGCCGCCTGTTGATCGCCCAGGATTCCGGTGATGGGAACGCCGGCAATCGCATTGAGAGTTGCTTCGCCAAAGACTTCGCTGCTCGAACGAACTTCCGGCAGCACCGCGCGAGGGATGTCAAAAGCGCCGAGCAAGTCCGTATCCCAATCCAGCGTTTTCAAGTTCAGGAGCTGTGTGCGGCTGGCGTTCGTCACGTCGGTGACATGCACTCCGCCTCGCGGTCCGCCCGTTAAATTCCACAGCAGAAAGGTGTCGATATTCCCGAAGAGCAGCTCGCCCCCGGCTGCCTTCTCCCGGGCGCCAGGAATATTTTCAAGCAGCCAGCGCAGCTTCAGGCTGCTGAAGTACGTGCTCAGCGGCAATCCGGTCTGTGGCCGGAAGCGGTCTTGCCCGCCCTCGCTGGCGAAGCGCGCGACGTCTTCCGCGACCCGCGTGTCCTGCCAAACAATCGCATTCGCAACAGGCTTGCCCGTCTTGCGCTCCCAGAGGACGGTGGTCTCCCGCTGATTGGTGATGCCGATCGCGGCCAGATCCGAAGCACGCAGCCCGCGCTGCTCGAGCGCTTCTGCTATCACTTCTTCCGTGCGGCGCAGGATTTCCAGCGGATCGTGCTCCACCCAACCCGGCTTTGAATAAATCTGTTCGTGCTCTTTTTGCACCACGGCCGCGATACGCGCGGACCGGTCAAACACCATGAATCGCGTGCTCGTGGTGCCCTGATCAATTGCTCCAATGTAGTTTTTCACCGCACCGGTCCTCTTTGTTGACGCTGCAGCATACTACGCGATTGCCTCCCCTTGCTTCATGCAAAAGGCCGCTCATCCCCACAAAGGGAAATGCTCTCCTCATTCCTGACGGGAAAACCGATCCTGCGTGTACCCCTTTTTAGCCCGGCTGTGCATCTAACCATACGGGAATAGGTAAAAGGAGCCGGTACGATGATGAAGAAAGAAAATCCAAGCCGCTTCGCCGTGATGATCGCGACACTCGCCTTGGTATTTGGAGGTTTTGTAGCAAATGCGGTCGCAGCAGGGCCAGGAACAGCCGCCATGACGGTGACTGCCGTCGGCAAGAAGGACACCAGCCCCCCGGTCGTTACCAAAGACGACGTCCAGCTTTTTCTGAACAAGGAGCGCACCCAGGTTGCCGATTGGAAGCACGGCGAAAAATTATACCTCGCCGTCCTGATCGACGATTCGCTGGAGAGCGGTATCGCCAATCAGTGGAGCGATCTGAAAGCGTTTTTCGCTGGACAGCCTGACACTACTTATATTTCTGTAGCCTACGCGCGCAATGGCACCGCCATGCTCGCCCAGGATTTCACCAACGACCACGAACTTGCGGCCAAGGCTTTGCGCCTGCCGCTCGGCGGTGGGGGTGCGTTCTCGAGTCCCTATCTCGCGCTTCTGGATTTGATGAAGCGGTGGCCTTCTTCCGCGGACAGGCACTCCATACTCTTGTTCTCTTCCGGGATCGACTATTTTCGAGGAAATTTTGACTTTAGGAGCCCGGATCTCGATTCCACCATCAGCCGCGCGCAAAAACAGAATATCAACATTTGGACGATCTATGCCCCAGACGCAGGGCACAGGGCACGCGGATTCTTCCTC
>WNFC01002143.1_pt1 | contig 21204 bp, 19 predicted proteins | sample 5400541 | NCBI WGS metagenome assembly WNFC01 (sample SAMN13153342, study PRJNA577476) | soil metagenome | isolation source: 120 cm saprolite under Douglas fir tree site 2 hole 2 replicate 1 | place: USA:California | collected 2015-04-18
CCTTCGCCGCAAGGAAGCGCTCGTGCCAGTTCGCATCGGCGAAGTCGACGGAATTTGCCAGGAAGGTCGGCTGGTCAAACGGGATATAGAGTTCAAGCCGCATGTCGCGCGCGAGGCAGGCTTCGGCAAAGATCAGGTCTCCGCCGCATGCCGCGCCACAAATCGCGAGATCGCCCGGACCGGCACCCGCCTGTGTCAATGTGTCGACGATCGCGTTCCTCGCAATCGACTCCTTGTCCGCCGGGAACCGCGGCTGCTTTCGTCCGGGGGCATCGATCATGTGCCCGCTGAAAAGCAAGACGGTGCGGGGCATCGTACCGGACTCGTCGTTCGACATCGCTGGAACCCTCCAGGTTTTGTCCCCGGCCATTCTGACGATATTTTCTTGTGCTGGCTACCGCGGCCATCGCCTGCACCAAAAGCAGCGGCACTTGATCCTGTTCTCATTTGTGATCCGGTCCTTTTTCGAACTAGTATGGTCAGGGCCAGGGGCGAGCCAACTCCGAGGAGCATTTTCATGCGCGCCTTCGCCGTGCTGGTGACATTCTTGATCGGCTTCGCCGTGCCTGTCCACGCCGCGGACGACGTGGCCAGCGCGCAGAGCGTCATCCGCTCCCAGGTTGAAGCCTTGGGGCGCGACGATGCGGCGGCGGCCTACTCCTATGCGGCACCCGCGATTCAAGACCTATTCCCGCACGCCGACATCTTCATGGACATGGTGCGTCAGAGCTACGCCCCGGTGTATCGCCACAGGAGTTTCGAATTCGGCGAAGCACGGTCCGTGGACGGCAAGATCGCCCAGCGCGTTCACATCATCGACGCCGAAGGCGTGCCGTGGGAGGCACTCTATACGCTGGAACTGGAGCCGGACGGCAGCATCAAGATCAGCGGCTGTGTTCTGCTGAAGGCAGGCCAGCCGGTGTGACGGCCTTGGAGTTTGACTCGTTCCAGCCGAGGCCGCACTACCCGGTGGTGCTGCGCTTGCCCGCCGTTTTCAATTTGCCATCAAGAAAATCGACGAAAGCGCGAACGCGGGGAATGTTCTGCCTGCCGGGCGGCATCAACGCACTCAGTGGCGTCGGATCGTCATCGTGGCAGTTTGCAAGAAGTGGAACAAGTTGTTTAGCGGATAGCGCGGCCTCGCCCAGGAAATCTCCAAGACGAATAATGCCGATTCCAGCGACGGCAAGATCGAGCAGCATGTCAGCGCTGTCCGAACTTATCGATCCCTTTACCGGCAACAGGACCCGCTCACCGTCTACATACATTGGCCACCCCGCGAGACGTGAGAAACCGCGGAGCTGCAAGCAGTTATGAGATAACAAGTCACGGGCGTGCCTCGGTCGCCCGCGACGCCTGAGGTAAGCCGGACTTGCCGCGATGATACGCCGAACTTCACCGAGACGATGAGAGACAAGCGAGGTATCGTGCAACGGCCCCACGCGTATAGCGACGTCAATTTGTTCCGCAACAACATCGACGCGGCGGTCGATGACTGAAAGCTCGACCGTAATGTCCGGGTATCTCTTCTGAAATTCAGGCAATAGAGGTGCAAGGCGGTGTTTGGCGAAGGCCGTGCCGGTATTGATGCGAATGTGCCCCCGCGGCTGGCCGCGGCCGGCTGTTACTTCAGCCTCGGCTGCTTCGATTGCAGCCAGTATTTCGCGACCACGGATGGAATAGGTCTCGCCTTCCTGGCTAAGCACAAGCCGGCGCGTGGTTCGCTGCAGCAACTTCACGCCAAGACGATCTTCAAGTCGTGACACAATTTTTGAAACCGCCGAAGGCGAAAGGCTGGCTTCCTTGGCAACAGCGGCAAAGCTGCCGAGGTCTACGACCCGGATGAAGACGGCAATGTCGTGAGAAGGGTTCATCGCTCTCCATTCGTGACTAAAAGTACGTATTGAATGCCAAAAATCGATATTTATCAAATTTTAAGGATGGAATATCGGCTGATCCGACATTTCGGTCAACTGGAGGAGCACGCCAATGCCGTTGGTACGCATCTCAATCCCTGCGCATCTCGCCGTCGAAAAGGCGCGGGCGCTGGCCGATGCAGTGCATGGCGCATTGGTATCGACGTGCAATATACCAGCAAACGAACTCTTTCAGCTAATATCGCGGTTCTCGGCCACGAATATGCTGATCGATCCGACATTCCCGGATGTCGAGCGCTCCGCTGACGCCTCGATCGTGGAGATCACCTTGTTGACAGGACGGAACGACGACAGGAAACGCTCGCTTTACAGAGCGATCGCCGCAGGTGCCGTTGCGGCCGGTTTCCGTTCCGACGATGTGATGGTAGCGCTGATCGAAAACGGTCCGATCGACTGGTCGCTCGGGCGCGGTGAAGCCTATGACAAGCACGGGTCCGGATAGAGCGTTTTCAAGCGAAGTGGAGACCGGTTCGCGTCAAGAAAACGCGTCAAATCAAGAATCTAGAGCCCCGTTTCGATTCCATCGAAACGGAAAAGGCTCTAGGTGCGGCATCTGTATCGCATCGTCGATGGGCACGTCGTAACCTCCGATCGCACCACAAACTTGATCCGGCATGTTTCACCGGATGGTCGCAACGCTTCAACTGTCAACTTCAGGACGTCGCAGGGCTGCCTCACGCCATCGCCAGCCGCTGCCGCGCGCGGATCAACAGCGCCACCATGATCGTCACGTTCACCGCATTCCACGCCAGCCCGTTCAGGAACGCCGCGCCGTAAGAGCCGGTCGCATCGAAAATCACGCCGGACACCCAGCCGCCGAACGACATGCCGACCACCGAGGCCAGGATCACAATGCCGACGCGGGTCGCGGCTTCGCTCGCCGGCATCGATTCACGGACGATGATGGCGTAGCTCGGCACGATGCCGCCCTGAAACAGTCCGAACATCGCGGAGATGAGATAGAGCGAGGTCAGGCCGTCGAAAAACAGATAGAACAACAGCGCAAAGCCCTGCGCCACCGATCCGATCAGCAAGGTTCTGATGCCGCCGATCCTGTCGGCCAGAAATCCCGAACCGATGCGGCTGACGACGCCGAACGCCATCATCAGCGACAGCATCTCGGCGCCGCGCGCCACGCCGTAGCCGAGATCGCCGCAATAGGCGACGATGTGGACCTGCGGCATCGCCATCGCCACGCAGCAGGAAACGCCGGCGATGCACAGCAGCGCCGTCAGCGTATTGGTTGAAAGCCGCAGGTCGATACGCGGCGGCGGCGCGTTCTCGTGATCTCGCGCCTTCGCACTGCCGATCTGGGCGCGAAGCACCAGCAGCACCAGCGTCATCGCCGCCGCGCAGAAAATGCCGATGGCAATATGGGTGGTCCGCCAGCCGGCAAATTGCGTTCCCCAATTGACCAGCGGCGGCCAGATGGTGCCGCCGACATAATTGCCGCTGGCGACGATGGTCACCGCCAGCCCGCGATAGCGTTCGAACCAGTGCGAGGCTTCCGCCATCAGCGGCGCGAACGTCGCCGACGTGCCCAGCCCGATCAGGAAATGCACCGCAATGAACTGCCACAGCGTGGTCGAAAGTCCGGCGGCAACATAGGCCACGCCGAGCACGGCGATGCTCAGTCCCATGGCGAGCACAATGCCGAAGCGATCGGTGATCTTGCCGGTAGCGACGCCGCCGAGGCCGAAGCCGAACATGGTGAGCGTAAAGGCCAGCGACACCGCGCCGCGGGTCGCCCCGAACTCCGGCTGCACCACCGGCAGCACCACCACGACCGACCACATCCCGACGCTGCCGATGGAGCCGATGATGACCGCAAGCACAAGCCTCACCCACGCCTGACCGGAGTCAGGGGTGAAGGCTGCTGATTCTCTGGGAGCGGGAGGCGCGTGCACGGGCGCAACTTCCCCGGCCGCTGCCTCCAGGTCAACCAGCATGGCGCGATATTGGGCATGCAGATGCACCGTAACAGAGCGCATCGCGCCGCGGGGTCGCGAATGTGTGTTTAGACGTCATTGCGAGCCACCGGCTCGCAATGACGGTCCTATCGGCATGACCGAGGCTGACGGAACGACGGTGCCGTTAACGCTTTCCTAACCATAAACTGGGCAAAAATTGCCGAGTGGAGTTTGAGTATCGTCAGCCGCGTAAAACGGGGGGACTACCCGTGGACGCCAGTGCGGTGCCTCACTTTCGAAACGGGGGTCCTTCGGCCGCCGCGCACACGTTTGGCGCCCGCGACCGGCATACGCGGGGGGAAGCAGCAACGATGGTCGATATCACGGCTGGGCAAGGCGGGGCGACGGGAAGCGGATTTCCGAGTTTCAGCGAAATCGGGACCATCTTGAAGCGCGGCGATCTCGCGCTGGCGTTCGGCATCCTCACCATCCTGGTCGTGCTGATCCTTCCCCTGCCCTCGATCGTGCTCGATCTGTTCCTGGCGATCTCGATCACGCTATCGATCCTGATCCTGATGACTTCGCTGTTCATCCAGGCGCCGCTGGAATTTTCGTCGTTCCCGACCATCCTTTTGATTTCGACCATGCTGCGGCTTTCGCTCAACCTCGCCTCCACGCGGCTGATCCTGTCGAAGGGCCATGAAGGCACCGCCGCCGCCGGCCACGTCATCGAGGCCTTCGGCAATTTCGTCATGGGCGGTAATTTCGTGATCGGGATTATCGTGTTCGCGATTCTCGTGATCGTGAATTTCGTCGTCATCACCAAGGGTTCGGGGCGCATCGCGGAAGTCGCGGCGCGTTTCCATCTTGACGCCATGCCGGGCAAGCAGATGGCGATCGACGCCGATCTAAGCGCCGGCCTGATCGACGAGAAGGTCGCCAAAGAGCGCCGCAAGGCGCTGGAAGACGAAAGCGGCTTCTTCGGTGCGATGGACGGTGCCTCGAAATTCGTGCGCGGCGACGCGGTCGCGGGCCTGCTCGTCGTGTTCATCAACGTCATCGGCGGCATCATTATCGGCGTGGCCCAGCAGGGCCTCGGTTTCGGCGAGGCCGCGCGCACCTACACGCTATTGACCGTCGGCGACGGCCTGGTCACCCAGGTGCCGGCGCTGATCGTCTCCACCGCGGCGGGTTTGCTGGTCTCGAAAGCGGGCGTCAGCGGCGCCGCCGACAAGGCGCTGATGAAGCAGCTTTCCGGCTATCCGCAGGCGCTCGGCATGTCGGCCGGCGTGATGCTGGTGCTGGCGCTGCTGCCGGGCATTCCGATGATCCCTTTTCTCTTGCTGGGCAGCGGTGCGGCGGCGCTGGCGTTGACGGCGCGCAAACGCAATCGCGCTGCCTCGGAGGCTGAAGCCATCGCGGCGGCGGCTCCGGCCGCCGCCGCGGCCGGGAGCGCTGCGGGGGAAGAGCCGATTGCAACCGCGCTGAAGATCGACGATCTCAAGATCGAACTCGGCTATGCGCTGCTGCCGCTGGTGAACGGCCCCGACGGCACCGACCGCCTGACCGAGCAGATCAAGGCGCTGCGCCGCTCGCTCGCGGTCGAGATGGGCTTTGTGATGCCGGCGGTGCGCATTCTCGACAACGTGCAGTTGGAAGCCAACACCTACGTCATCAAGATCAAGGAAGTAGATGCAGGCTCGGGCAAGATCTGGCCGAACCAGTTCATGGTCATGGACCCCGCCGGAAACCAGGTCGGGGTGCCCGGCATTCACACCATCGAGCCGACCTTCGGACTGCCGGCGACCTGGGTCGACGCCTCCTTGAAGGAGGAAGCCACACTGAAGGGCTATACGGTGGTCGACGCCGCGACCGTGCTCTCGACCCACCTCACCGAACTGCTCAAGAACAACATGTCGGACCTGCTGTCCTACGGCGAGGTGCAAAAACTCCTGAAGGATCTGCCGAAGGAGCAAGGCGAGCTGGTCAAGGACATCGTGCCGAGCCAGGTCACGATGTCGGGCATCCAGCGCGTGCTGCAGTTGTTGCTGGCCGAGCGTATCTCGATCCGCGATCTGTCGACCATTCTCGAGGGCATCGCCGACGCACTGGCTTTTTCGCGCAACCCGTCGACGATGGTCGAACACGTTCGCGCCCGGCTGGCGCGGCAGATCTGCGCCCAGAATACATCCCACAACGGCTACCTGCCGCTGATCGCGCTGTCGGCAAAATGGGAGCAGGCCTTCGCCGAATCGCTGATCGGCCAGGGCGACGAACGCAGCCTCGCGATGCAGCCTTCCAAGCTGTCGGAGTTCATGACCTCGGTGCGTGACCGCTTCGAGCAGGCGGCCCGCGAAGGCGAGGCCCCGGTACTGGTCACCTCGGCGGCGATCCGGCCCTTCGTCCGCTCGCTGGTGGAGCGATTCAGGTCGCAAACCACGGTTCTGTCGCAGGCGGAAATTCATCCGCGCGCGCGGCTGAAGACGGTCGGAAGCGTCTGACAGCGGGCAAATCGACGCGCTGACGGCGGGGCTTTTTCGCCACAGGCAAATGATTTATCGGCCAGCGACGATTCCTGCCTTTTTGTGGCGCAAGATGGTCGAAAGTATTAAGCGACTGTAATAATTAAACTATTCTTGATTTCGAAGGTTCCGTCGGCCAGGCCAATCGCGGCAGATCAAGTCTTTTCACTGCCTTGTGATCGCCTCTTTGGAACCAAACGCCGAATTCCTATGTTTCCTGCCATGAGATGTTGAACCTGCCGGCGGACGAAACCGACCAATTCGCAAGAGGCAGTACGACGGCAGGAGACTTCGATGAACCATTCGATCTACAGCGCGGATCGCACGACGCACATCAAGATCGTGGTCGTCGCACTCGTTGCTGGTATCGCGGTGGCGGGCTTCGGCATCTCGGCCCGCACCAATTCGGACGATGGATATACCCAGACCGCGCGCGTCATGAAGGCCGGCAAGGCCGTGACGATCACGAGTTCAGACACATCCACGGTCCGCTAACAAAGGATTTCCGGAATTCGCGCGGCCTCTTTAGCAGCCCCCCAAAGTCGCCACGTGGATATGTAGAAGACCCCAAGTACCCCAAGTCGACTACCGAAAACGCCCGCTCCCCACGGGCGTTTTCATTTTGTGCGGTTGGCCGGGTTGTCGGCGAAGCAGGCGACACAACAAGCGCCTGTCATCGCACATTGAACCGAATTCGATTTTCAAACACCGCGTGTCAGCAGACACAGCTTCGCGATCTCGCGGCTCAATTCGCCCGAGGGTTGCTCTGATTTCCTTACCCTCTCGATCAGAGGGCGCAGGGATGCCGGGCGCCCGATGCGCCCGCAGCCGCGCGCGTAGTGTAGGTAACGCGCGCGTTAGTCACCACGGTCACACCGGAAAACGCCCGGCATCCCCGCGCAACGGTTTTAACGGTTTCCTTCGCGCTCCCCGGTGACCGGGCTCTTTTGCCACCGTCCATTTTGATTGGCGGCGCACAGTAGTATGCTGCAAGATCGACTAGAACGATGCCCATACTCGGCTGAGCCGGCGCTGTCGTTCGGAAAGAAGGATTGCGAGAGACCCATGAGAGCGCGGTTCCTTCTTTTTTCAGCCGTCATGTTTTGCGCAACGTCCGCCTTCGCCATCGGCAATGACGATGTGCGCACGGCACTCGAGCAGCGTTTCAAGGGCGATCGTACTGGCGCCTGTATCGCGGCCGGCGTGATCGACGACGGCACGATTGCGACGGCCTATTACTGTGCGAATCCGAATTCGCAGCGCCCATACGATGAGCACACCGCGTTCGAAATTGGCTCTGTCACCAAGACGATGACCGCCGCACTGCTTGCCGAATTCATCGCGCGCGGCGAAGTTACCCTCAACGATCCCATCGCCAAACTGTTGCCACCGGGAACGAGTGTGCCGTCGTTCAACGGTCGCGAAATTACGATCGCTGAAATCGTGACCCACACGTCGGGCCTGCCTGCGCTCCCCGCCAACTACCGCCCGCCCGATATCAACAACCCTTACGCCGGCGCGACCGAACGCGATTTGCTTGACGCCTTGGCTGCGACCCGGCTGACACGCGAGCCTGGCTCGAAGTGGGAGTATTCGAATTTCGCGATGATCGTGCTGTCCTATGCGCTCGCCAGGCGCAGCGGCAAGGACTACGAGACGTTGCTGCGTGAACGTTTGCTTGTCCCGCTCGGGATGAACGAAACCTATGTGGCCCAGCGCCCGTCGCATGTTCGTTTGGCCCAGGGTTACCTCCCCAACGCGATGCCCGCGGCGCCGTGGGATTTTCATCCCGACATGGCCGGCGTCGGGGGCGTGCGCGCGACGTTGCCGGACATGTTGCGGTACCTTGAGGGCCAGCTTGGCACGCGCGAGAGCGCGATCACGCCTGCCTTGGCGCAAACGCAGGAACAAGTCGCCAATGTCGATGGCCACAGGATGGGCATGAATTGGAATCTGTCCGCCCGGAACGGGCATACTCGCATCTCGCATGGCGGCGGCACCGGCGGTTACTCCTCTTTCGTCGGGTTCGATCGCACGGCGAAGCGCGCCGTGGTCTTGCTCAGCGATACAGCGCTTACCTCTATTGGCGGCCTTGCATCGCTCGGGTCGCACTTGCTCGATCCTTCGAGTCCCGTCGGCGCGCCGCGTATCGTCGCGACGGCCGACGCCAAATCGATCGACGCGCTCGTCGGCAAGTATCGCCTGCAGGGCGGCCTCGGAATCGAATTGCGGCACAACGGCAGTAGTCTGACCATCCTGGCGGATGGCCAGCCTGAATTTGATATGGGCTACGACAGCGCGGGCGACTTCTATCCGCTCAAGTTCGATGCCCTATTGCGGCCGAAGCGCAAAGCGGACGGAACATACACCTTCACTTGGTTTCAGGGTGGTGGCGCTCTGGAGGCCGAGCGCATGGGCCCGCCGGTGGCGGTCGCGAGCAAATGGACACCGACGGAAGCGCAGCTCGCAGACTATGTCGGCAGCTATCCGCTGACGCCCAACCTTGCACTGCGTGTCTTCTCCACAGGCGCGAAGCTCTTTGTGCAGGGTACCAACCAACGATCGCTCGAACTCGCGTCCGTCGAAAGGGATGTCTTCGTCGCGGAGTCGGTTGGCGCTGAAATCGACTTCGAGCGCGGCGCCAGCGACAAAGTGGTCTCCCTGACTCTTAAGCAGCGGGGACAAGTCTTGCAGGGCGAGCGACATTAGAGCGGGATGACTTTTCTTCGAATCGTCATCCCGCTCTATCTTTTTGTTTGAGCATGATCTCCGCGCAAACGCTTCGCGTTTGTCGCGAGGGAAAACCGGTACCCACTTTTCCGGATCATGCTCTAGCTAGAGCGCATTAGCGGATGCGAGCGACCGCTGAATCTTCGTCCGTTTCGGGTCATCGCGCTAGATCGCTGCGCGATAGCCCGCCGCAGCGAGCGTTGGCTGCGCGCTGAGTCCGCGCCCTGGTTTGGCGAGCCGATGCCGGTTCAGCGCGGCGGAACGCTCTCGATCAGCTTGCCGGTAAAGACCGGCGCCGAGTGCGGGTTGCCGTCAGGCGATCCGCCAGCCTGCTCGACCGTCACCGCATAGGTTGCGGTGTTGATGGTGTCGTTATCGTAAGACGAAAGCACCGGACGCGCGGTGAAGTCGCCGCCACCGATCACGCCCAGCGAGCGCGGTCGCTGCAGCTTGTCGGAGATCAGCCAGAGCTCGAAGCTCTTGCCGGGCTCGGGGGCCGCGCCCACCTTGCGAACGGTAAAATTCTTGGTTGCCCCGTCGACCGTGAGAATGAACGCCGGCGACCCGGCCTCCTTCTGCAACACGGCGACGTATTGCGCGGACGGCGTCGCCGACACGGCGGGCGTTCTGACCTCAACCACCTGCACGCGCGGTTTCGGACGAACGCCATCGGGAAGTAGATCCGGCTGATAGACCCCGACCGCGATCATCGCGACCAGTGCTGCCGCGATCGCCGTGGTGAAACTCGAAACATTGCGCCAGCGCCGGGCCTGGGCTGTCAATCGGATAACGTTGGAGGTGTCCACCACCTCGGCAGGCTCCTTGACCTCAGGCACAACAACCGGCGGCGCTTGGGGAAGCACCAGCGGCGCCTGCGGTTCGGAGTGTCCTACCGCGGTTTTGATTTTGTCCCAGACCTCGGCGCGCGGCTCGACCGATCCGACCATCTGGTTCAAGACACTGAGCTTGTCATCCCACGCATCGACAATCGCCGCGAAGTCCTTGTCGACGGACATCATGGTCTCGACCTGCGCCCGCTCATCGGCATCGAGGGTGCCGAGTGCATATTCCGCGGCGAGCGCGATATGGTCTTCGCTATAGGGCATCATCTAGAGTCCAAGACACTCCCGGATATCCAACAAGCTGCGGCGCAGCCAGGTCTTCACGGTATTCACCGGCGTCTCGAACTTTGCCGCCAGTTGCTCGCGACTCCAGCCGTTGTAATAGGCCAGCAGCACGAGCTTTTGCCGATCCGGCTCCAGGCGGCCAACACACTCCAGCAACCGCTTCAATTCTTCAGTCATCTCCCGGCGCGCCAGCGGATCTGGGGTGTCGGCAGCCACTTCCATGGCCGCCGGCTCTTCTTCGATCGAGAGTTCGGTGCGTTTGCGCACGACGTCGATGGCACGGTTTCGGGCGATCGAGGCCATCCACGTGATCGGTGACGACAGGCCGGGATTGAATTGCCCGGCACCGTTCCAGATCTTGACGTAAGCCTCCTGAATCACCTCCTCCGCAAGGTCCTGTCGCCGCAAGATACGAAGCACCACGCCAAAGAGTTTCGCGCGCGTGGCGGCGTAAAGGCGCTCAAAAGCGGCTTCATCCCCCTTCGCAACCGCGGCAATCAGCCAGACCAGCTCTGCTGGCGTCAGCATTCAGTATCCTTAAGAAATCGCGATGCCCCCATCGCTTTTGTACATACCGGAACGGCAAACCAGATCTGTCGTATCATATCTTGTGCCAGACCGGGTCACCAAGCCCGTGATGGCCGGGCTGTGGATTGATTGAGAACCCGCGGCCCCCGCCCCCTCGATGGTACTCGTCCAGGGACCAGTCCAGCGGCGCCAGGACCGTCGATACCGACTCGCATGAAGTCGTATCACGCATTAACGCCGCGCTCGGCGAGCAGGCGTTCCGAAGTGGCGACGAGAACGCAGGTGGCGAGCGCATCGACCGCCGCACGGACCTCGTCCGCCGGCGGGAACGAGGGCGCGATACGGATATTGCGGTCGCGCGGATCGCGACCGTAGGGAAAGGTGCGGCCCGCCGGCACCATCTCGATGCCGGCTCCCTTGGCCAGCGCCACGACGCGCTGGGCGCAGGCGTCGAGCACGTCAAGGCTCACGAAATAGCCACCGCGTGGTTGGGTCCAGGCCGCTATTCCGGTGCCGCCGAGCCGGGTCTTGAATACTTCCTGCACCGCCGCGAATTTCGGCTCGAGCAGACGGCGCTGCTGCTCCATATGCGCTGATATCCCGGCATCGTCACGCAGAACCAGGACATGGCGCAGCTGGTTGAGCTTGTCCGGCCCGATCGTACGTGTCGACTGGCGCGAGACGAACCAGCGCATATTGGCGGCCGACGTCGCGAGCATGCCGAGACCAGCCTGCGCGAAAGTGATCTTCGAGGTCGAGCCGAACACCAGCGCCCGGTCCGGGTTGCCGGCGGCGGCGCAAGCGTCAAGCACATTGTCGAGCCGGTCGGACCTGCCGGTCAGGTCATGAACCGCATAGGCATTATCCCAGAACAGCCGGAAGTCGCCGGCAGCGCCCATCCGCGCGAGCCTCGCGACTGTCTCGGACGAATAGGTTTCCCCGGTCGGGTTGCTGTATTTGGGAACGCACCACATGCCCTTGACCGCCGGGTCAGCGGCCAATCGCTCGACCTCATCCATGTCAGGGCCGGCCCCGGTCAGCGGCACCGCGATCATCTCGATCCCGTATTGCTCGCAGATCTGGAAATGGCGGTCGTAACCAGGCGAGGGACACAGAAACCTGATCGGGCGGTGCTGATCGCGCCATGGCGCGGCGCCATCGCGCATGCCGGTCAGCAGGGCATAGACCACTGCGTCGTGCATCAGCGCCAGACTCGAATTGTTGGCGACCAGTACCTGTTCGGGCGGCGCACCGAGCATTGCCGCGAACAGCCGGCGGACCTCGACCAGTCCTTGCGGGCTGCCGTAATAGTTCCGGCAATCGTTGCCGTCTTCGGTCCAGCATTGCTCCGGCGTGGCGACTGCCGTCAGCAATTGGTTGGCAAGTGCCACCTGCTCGGTCGCGGGCTTGCCGCGCGCCAAATTGAACGGCGTGGCGCGCGCCTTGATCGCTTCGTACCGGGCCCGCTCGCGATCGCGAAATTCGCGCAACGCGTCGGTCGACAAGCGCACCAATTCGCGGGGTTCGGCGCTTGCCACGCTATCGGACTGGGTCATCGCAACATCCTGCACACATCGCTGGGGCGGCAGTTCTAACATACCGCATCATAGCGTGTGTCAAACCGGTACACCAAGTCAGGGATTGCCGGCCCCCGTGGACATTCAAACGAAAACCCGCAAACGAAAACCCGGACCTCACGGCCCGGGTTTTCGTTGATGCTGCGGATGAAGCGGAAAGGCCTCAGGCGATGGCCCCGAGGCGGGCGCGCATCAGGCCGATACTGTCGAGATCGGCCTGTTCCCGGGCGTTTTCTTCGGCCCGCTCGCGTGCCTGGTCGCGCTCGTCCAGAAGCTCGACTTTCTTGAGCTCCTCGAATGCTTCGCCCAACAGGGTCTTGGCGTCCTCAAGCTGGATCCGCAATTCGTCGGCGGAACGGGTCAGATTTTCCCGGCGCTGGATTGCGGCCTTGGCATAGGTCGGATAGGCGAAGTGCGTGGGATCGTTGATCCCGGCGCGCTCCTGTTCGGTATGGATTTCGCGTTCCAGATCGACCGACATACGCCGGAAATCGGCGATCATGCCTTCAATCTGGGCAACCCTTCGGCGCTTTTCATCGACCTGAAACTTCTTCAGACGGATCAGCGTTTCGCGTGACTTCATCGACTCATACTCCCCAGAAGTCCCGATCTGAACGCGGGACATGCCCGGCATCCCCCAGGGGCGCTACGGGCATCGCTAACTAAGCAGCCGGGATGATGGCCTGACAAAGTTAGCGTTCCGTTTCCAAACTGCCGAGGATCCGCTCAAGTTGCCGGTAACCGTCATTCAGGCTGGCCACTTCGTCCTTGGCCTGGCGCAAAAAGCCCTCAAGCGGTTCATGCAGCCGGATCGCCTCGTCGACCTCGGCGCTGGAACCCGCGCGATAGGCCCCCAGCCGGATCAGTTCCTCCATATCGGCATAAGTTGCCATGACCTGACGCGCCCGGGTGATGGTCGGCAGATAGACCGGATCGGCTGATTTCGGCATCGTGCGGGAAACCGACTTGAGAATGTTAATCGCGGGAAAACGACCGCGCTCGGCGATCGATCGCTGCATCACGATATGGCCGTCCAGAATACCTCTGACCGCGTCCGCGATCGGCTCATTATGGTCGTCGCCATCCACCAGCACCGTAAAAACGCCGGTAATGGTGCCAACCCCGACCCCCGGACCGGCCCGCTCAAGCAGCTTCGGCAGTTCGGTGAACACGGTCGGCGTGTAGCCCTTGGCGGTCGGCGGCTCGCCCGCCGACAGTCCGATTTCACGCTGGGCCATCGCGAAACGGGTAACCGAATCCATCAGGCACAGCACATCCTTGTCTTCATCGCGGAAGAATTCGGCGATCGCCAACGTCAAATAAGCCGCCTGCCGCCGCATCAGGGCGGGCTCGTCCGAGGTGGCCACCACCACCACCGACCGCGCCAGCCCCTCGTCCCCGAGGTCGTCCTGCAGAAATTCCTGCACCTCGCGGCCACGTTCGCCGACCAGGCCGATGACCGTGATATCCGCGTCCACATTGCGCGCCAGCATCGACAACAGCACCGACTTGCCGACGCCGGAACCGGCGAAGATGCCGAGCCGCTGGCCGCGGCAGCAGGTCAGAAAGGTATTGAGCGCGCGCACGCCGAGATCGAGCGGCGGACCGACCCGCCTGCGCGAATGTGCCGGCGGCGGCGAGTTGCGGTAGGGCATCGGCGAGGCGCCTTGCGGCAACGGCCCCTTGCCGTCGATCGGCTCGCCCATCGCATTGATGACTCGACCCAGCCATAATGGCGACGGCCGCACCTGACTTGCCGCGTTGGCGATGACAGCACGGCAGCCGCGCCTGACACCCTCGAGGCCGGCGAACGGCATCACCACGGCATTGTTCCCGGTGAAGCCGATGACCTCCGATGGGATGAATCTATTGCCGCTGGTCTCGATTACGATGCGGGCACCCACCGACATCGCGTGAATGGGGCCCGCGATCTCGACCATCAGGCCGCGTACGCCGATGACGCGGCCATATATATTGACGCCGTCGATGTCGGTGATCTGTTCGGCGAGTGCCTTCATTGCGAAAACCTTAAGTTTCCACGCGTTAGGGCCATTCCTTAACCTCGTGTTTACCCGCATCGTTAATCATTACGTCACTGTCTTTGGTGTGACTGAACGCGCTCGACCATCAATATGAAGGGCGAGTCATGAGAGTCGACTAGACCCGACTCTTAATGTGGAACCTGAACGAGGCTGGAAACGAAAAGCTGCTTCTGCGCAACATCTTAGGGCGATTCGTTAAAAATTGCACTGAAAGAGCTTGCGAACTGGAAACAGATTTTGTTAACCATATGTTGTCAGGATCCGAATCATCAGTTGTTCAAAGGCGTTTTGAGTGCCGCAAAGTAGTGCGGCCGACCTGACGCCCGGAGCGGCGACTAGAGGGGACTGGCATGCGCGTATTGCTGATAGAAGATGACAGCGCCGTCGCGCAGTCGATCGAACTGATGCTCAAATCCGAGAGTTTCAACGTCTATACGACGGACCTCGGAGAGGAGGGCGTCGATCTCGGAAAACTTTACGATTACGACATTATCCTTCTCGACCTGAATTTGCCCGACATGTCCGGTTACGACGTGCTCAAGCAGCTTCGGGTGTCCAAGATCAAGACACCGATTCTGATCCTCTCCGGCCTCGCCGGTATCGAGGACAAGGTCAAGGGTCTCGGCGTCGGCGCCGACGATTACATGACCAAGCCGTTCCACAAGGACGAACTGGTCGCCCGTATCCATGCCATCGTGCGTCGTTCCAAGGGCCACGCCCAGTCGGTCATCCAGACCGGCGATCTCGTGGTCAATCTCGACACCAAGACCGTCGAGGTCGGCGGCCAGCGTGTCCATCTGACCGGCAAGGAATACCAGATGCTGGAGCTGCTCTCGCTCCGCAAGGGCACCACCCTGACCAAGGAAATGTTCCTCAACCATCTCTATGGCGGCATGGATGAGCCCGAGCTGAAGATCATCGACGTCTTCATCTGCAAGCTGCGCAAGAAGCTCGCCAACGCCTCCGAAGGCCGCAATTTCATCGAAACCGTGTGGGGCCGCGGCTATGTGCTACGCGAGCCGCACGAGGTCGAAGAGCGCATTCCGGCCTGACCACGAGTTGACCCGAGAGCCCGCAAGGCCTCCCCGACTGGACCCCGCCGCAAATGGCGGGGTTTTTGTTTGTGGATTGAACCGGCCCTTCGCGTGCGCCGGCCGACGGATCGTGCAACCTTGCGGTTGGATGAGCCCTTTCAGATCCGATTCGATCCGAACCGAGGCTCTATTTTGTTGTTTTGACGTGTTTTCTTCACGCGAACCGATATCCACCCCCGGATCAAGTCCGAGGGCATGCTTCGCTCGAAAACACGCTAGCGCGGGATGACTTTTCTTCGAATCGTCATTCCGCTCTATCTTTTTGTTTGAGCATGATCTTCTCGGAAAACCGGTACCCACTTTTCCGGATCATGCTTTGGGGGCGTCTTTTCAATGATCCTGCAATCACTGGCCGGACTGCCGGCGTTCCTGGTCTATTTCTGTACGGCCCTTGTCGCCGTCGTCGCCTACCTTTTCGTCTATACCCGGGTCACCCCGCACGATGAATTCCAGCTGATCCGCGACAACGTGCCTTCGGCCGCGGTCGCGCTCGGCCTCAGCCTGCTCGGTTTCGTGCTGCCGGTGGTCAGCGCCATCGCGCACTCCGCCAATGTCGTGGATTGCCTGATCTGGAGCGCGATCGCGCTCATCGTCCAGATCGCCGTCTATTTTATCGTCAAGATCCCGGTGCCGAACCTGTCGGCGCGGATCGCGGCCGGCGAACTCGCAGCCGCGATCTGGCTCGGGCTTGCATCGCTCGCCGCCGGCGCGCTCAACGCCGCCTCGATGATCTATTGATCATGGCAGAGAAACCAGACCGGGAGTTCGGGACGCGAAGGCCGGTTGCGATCCAATCGTCCGCGCCGGTGAAGCGCTCCCACCATGTGGCCCTGCTTCTGATGGGCACCTTTGCCATTGGCGGTGGCGCCTATGCGCTGATGCCAGGCGAGAACTGCGAACCGAACCGGCCGGGGATGGCGGCGCCGTCGGGACTGCAAACTGGAGCCGAATGCCCTCCCCGCGGATCCTCATCCAGCAGCAGCCACGGCTCCTCGGGCGGATCGTCGTCGCGCAGCAACTTCTTCAGCGGCGATTCATCGAGCCATTCTTCGTCAGGCACGTCGTCCGATTCCGGCTCAAGCGGCGTGACGCGCGGTGGATTCGGATCGTTTGCGCACGCCTTCACGTCGCATTTTTCCGGCGGCGGCTAACGACGAAGCCACCCGGTCCGCATCCCGCACGATCCTGTGAAACGGCTGGCTTTGGCTTGTGTGCAGAACGCAAGTCTGCCTCAATGCCGAGCCTTGAATGCCAAAGGCTTGAATGCTGAGGCTTGAGTGCTGGGGCTTGGCCGAGACTGTTCGAGTGTGTGAGTGCAGGTGATCGCATGAAACGTTCCCGCCGTGTCATCTTGACCATGATGGGTACCGCGACGGTCGGCGCAGTATCGATGGGCTTTGTGCCGCGTATCGATTGCGGTCCCGGACGCGTGCCATATCGAACGCTCGGCCCGGATGGACGCCTCATTCAGAGTTGCCCCGCGACATATGGCGGCTTCGGCGGTGCCCGATTCCACGGCCACGGTCATGGCCATGGTCACGGGCATGGCGGAGGCTAGCGCCTGATCCAGCGCCGCCGGTTCAGAGACGTTTATCTTTTTGTTTGAGCATGATGCTCCGGGCAAAACGCCTCGCGCTTATCTTACGGAAAACCGGTTTCCGCTTTTTCCGGATCATGCTCTAACATCATTCCATGCAGCGCATTATTTGCCCTGAACGCAGCGACTGGCGCACGACCGCGGAAGAAACCGGGTTCGATTTCCACACCATCGATGGCGAGCGCTATTGGGACGAGCGCGCCTATTATGCGTTCTCGCTGGAGGAGATCGAACGTCAGATCGAGGCGCCATCCGGTGAGATCGACGCCATGTGCCTCGAACTCGTCGGCAACGCCGTCGACGATGAAAATTATTTGCGCCGATTGAAGATACCGGAAGCATTCTGGCCACTGATCGCCGAGAGCTGGCACCACGACGAGAGCAGTCTCTACGGCCGGCTCGACCTCAGTTATGACGGACGCGGCCCTGCCAAACTGCTGGAATATAACGCGGATACACCGACTTCGATTTTCGAGGCGGCGGTGTTTCAGTGGACCTGGCTCGAGCAGGCGATCGAGCGGCAGATCATTCCCGGACATGCCGACCAGTTCAATTCGATTCATGAGCGCCTGATCGACGCGTGGAAAAAAGTGGGCGCCGGAAGCCACGTTCATCTCGCCGGAACGACCGAAAGCACCGAGGATGCCGGCACGCTGGCCTATCTCGAGGACACCGCGCGGCAGGCCGGTCTTGCGACCACATTGATCGATATCGAGGACATCGGGTTGCGCGACGACGGCAGCTTCGTCGATCTGGACGATCGTCCAATCGAGCTCATGTTCAAACTGTACCCCTGGGAATGGATGTTTCACGATGCGTTCGGCGCGAGACTAGCCGATGCGCCGACGCGCTGGATCGAGCCGCCGTGGAAAGCCATCCTCTCCAACAAAGGCATTCTTCCGTTGCTATGGGAGATGTTTCCTGGTCATCCCAACCTGCTGCCGGCGTTTTTCGAGGACGATCCGAACGCAGCGCAGCTCGGCGCCTCCTTTGTGCGCAAGCCGCTCTATTCCCGCGAAGGGGCCAATGTAGCGCTGGTCAGCGGCGGCGTTACCGTTGTCGAACAGGAGGGGCCGTATGGCGCCGAAGGTTTTATTCGCCAGGCCTTGGCGCCGCTGCCGAACTTTTCCGGCCAATACCCGGTGCTTGGCAGCTGGCTGATCGATCACACGCCGTGCGGGCTATCGATCCGTGAGGACGAAAACCCAATCACCGGCAATACGTCGCGGTTCTTGCCGCACGCAATCCTCTAGCGCTTCGGTTCTGATTGAATCAGAACCGAAGCTCTAGTCTTTGTTTTGACGCGTTTTCTTCACGCCAACCGGTATCCACCCCCGGATCAAGTCCGAGGGCATGCTTCGCTCGAAAACGCTATAAGCCCCTGCGCTAGCGCGCCGCCGAAGCGACCACCTTCAACGCGGGCGGCATCATCGCGATGAAGCCTGCGCGGGCTGTCCGGACCAGGTTCGGACGGTAAAGCCCGCGCCGCTCCGGATAGGGCTTGAAGGCATCGGATATTCCGACGACCGATTCAGCCGCGCCCAGCGCCAGGACGCCATCGGGCTCGATCATCCTGGCAAGGCGATCGAAGATGCCGACCTTGGTGTCCTGGTCGAAATAGATCAGGACGTTGCGGCAGAAGATCAGGTCGAACGTTCCAAGATGAGAAAAGTCCTGCAGCAGATTCAGTTGCCGGTGCTGAACCATGGCGCGGATATCGGCATTGAGCTGCCACAGCTCGCCGATTTGCGTGAAATGCTTGACCAGCATATGGATCGGCAATCCGCGCTGGACCTCGAACTGGCTGAAGATTCCAGCCCTGGATTTTTCAAGGACAGCTTGCGACAGGTCGGTCGCAACGATTTCAACCCGCCACCCCGCCAGGACAGAAGCAAACTCCTTCAGGCACATCGCGATCGAATACGGCTCCTGCCCGGTGGAGGAAGCCGCGCACCAGATGCGCAGGGAACGGCGGTTGGCGCGCGCCCGCATCAGCTCGGGCAGTACCGCCTCCCGCAGATGATCGAACGGAATCTTGTCGCGAAAAAAGAAGGTTTCGTTGGTGGTCATTGCCTCGGCCACCTCCGCCGTCAGCGCCTCCGACCCAGTCGTCTTCATTTTTGCAACGAGTTCGGCGATTCCGGCCAGGCCAACCCTTCGCGCCAGCGGGATCAATCGGCTTTCGACCAGATATTGCTTGTCGGAAGACAGGTCTAATCCGGAGCGCTCTTTCAGAAGCTTACGCAAAAACTCATAGTCCAGCGGCGTCACGAACGATCTCCCGAAAACACCCGGACCAACTTCGACGCGATCTGATTGAGCGGCAGAATGGCGGCGCAAATGCCAGCATTCGCGGCCGCGCCCGGCATTCCCCAAACCACGCTCGAAGCTTCGTCCTGGGCGATCACATTGCCGCCGGCCGCTACAATCTCCTTGCCGCCGCGCATTCCGTCCGAGCCCATGCCGGTCAGCACGACGGCCAGAACGCCGCCCTGCCAAACATCGATCGCGGAGGTAAACAACGGGTCGACGGCGGGTTTGCAGAAATTGACAGGCGGCCCATCGTCGAGGGCGATCACGACATCGGTGCCATGCCGCGCGACGCGCATATGACGGCCGCCCGGCGCGAGATAGATCTGGCCCGCCTTGACGATCTCCCCGTCAATGGCTTCGCGCGCCGGCCGATGGCTTGAGCGCGCGAGATGCTCTGCAAGAATCGTCGTGAATGTGGGCGGCATATGTTGGGTGATAAGCACGGGGAAACGATCGATTACAGCTCCGAGGTCGGTGACCAGCGCCATCAGCGCCTGCGGACCGCCCGTCGATGAGCCGATCAAAAGCACGCGCGGCGCCTGCGTACCGAACGCGCGGCGTATAAGCGGTGGCTGTGCAACCGGAACCAGCGCCGGCCGAGGCGATGGATCACGCGGCCGACCCGGCACAGGCGGCAAAGGAGGAAATGGTGAAGCCGGAGCTGCGCGGCGAACCTTGGCGCCGAGATGGCGAATTTTCTGAATGAGATCGTGGCGAAAGATTTCAGCCGCGGCAGGTTCGCGGGTGCTCTCCGGCTTTGGAATATAGTCAGATGCGCCCAGCGACAGCGCCTTGAAGCTGATCTCCGCGTTGCGGCGAGTCAGGGTCGAAGCCATGATGATGATGAGGTTGCGCTTCTTGGCCAGCAACAAGGGCAGCGCGGAAATGCCATCGAGCTCCGGCATTTCGATATCGAGCACGGCAACATCGGGATTGACCCGCTCAATCTGATTGACGGCGTCAAGCCCTGTGCGCAGCGACGCCGCGACGACCATGTCCGGTTCGGTTGCGACCCAGCGGGAGATCAGCCCTCTGATGACGGCAGAGTCGTCGACCACCATCACCCGCAACGGCTCTTGCCGTATCGAAGTCGGGGGTGGGGAGCTAATCAACGCAACAGTCATTATTCACCCGGTTCGGCTGAAAGCGGCTTTATTGAAGCGATACGCCGAGGGCCGTTCAGCCGCCGGATCGAAAAATCAGAGAAGGCCGACTTCCTGGAACTTCGCCGTGACGATGTCCTTGTCGAAGGGCTTCATGATGTATTCGTTGGCGCCGGCATGAAGCGCGCGCGCGATGTGCGCGACGTCGTTTTCAGTGGTGCAGAACACCACCTTGGGCTGGTCTCCGCCGGGCATGCGGCGCAGATTGCCAAGGAATTCGTAGCCGTCCATCACGGGCATGTTCCAGTCGAGCAGGATGGCTTCGGGCAATCCGCGCTTGCAGATCTCAAGCGCCTTCTCACCGTCCTCGGCTTCGATGATCTGGAAATCCAGCCCTTCCAGAATACGTCTTGCCACCTTTCGAATGACGCTTGAGTCATCGACCACCAGACATGTTCTCATTTTAGCCTCTGCTTGTTCAGATCCCCGAAGGGACGTTTGCATTGCAGCTTACGCTGTGCCTGTTACCAATCTTATGCCGCCATCTTGTCAGGCACGATTTCGAGAACGCGATCGACATCGAGCACGACCATGAGCTGGCCGTCGAGGCGATGCACGCCGCCGGCGAGCTTGGCCATGCGGGGATCGAGGTTGACGGGGTTTTCCTCGCGGCCGTCATCGGCGAGCTTGAGCACTTCGCCGATCTGATCGATCAAGAGGCCGT
>WNFC01005786.1_pt1 | contig 21198 bp, 16 predicted proteins | sample 5400541 | NCBI WGS metagenome assembly WNFC01 (sample SAMN13153342, study PRJNA577476) | soil metagenome | isolation source: 120 cm saprolite under Douglas fir tree site 2 hole 2 replicate 1 | place: USA:California | collected 2015-04-18
CGTCACCCGGCGAGAGGCCGACGTCGCGATCCGTACCGTGCGGCCCACCGAGCCTGCCCTGGTGGCACGCAAGCTCGCCCGGATGGCCATGACGCCCTACGTTCGTCGAGGGCGGAAGAAGCCGGCGCCGCTCGCCGCAGTGAGCTATGCCGATGGCGTCAGGTTGCCACTGCGCAACGTCGAGGATCGCATCCCAAGCGGCCTCGTCGCTCTTCGGACCAACAGCATCGCAACCGTCCTCGAGGCGGTGCGACTCGGCCTGGGCGCGGGCGACCTGCCTTGCTTCCTCGGCGATGCCACTCCTGGTTTAGAGCGGGCCTTCCCCGGCGAGACGCCCGACTGGCTCGACGTCTGGCTCATTGTCCACGCCGACGTACAGCGCACTTCTCGCGTGCGCGCCCTGGTCGATGAGCTGGTGCGCGTCTTTCGCGAGGGAGCCGTTCGCCTCGCCGCCAGCGCCTCCACTTGACCTCGCCAGCGCGAGCCTCGCGAATCGCCGAGGCACTCTGGAAGAGATGGCCAAGGCGGTGCTGTTCCTCGCCTCGGATGACTCCAGCTATTTCCTCGGATCGGAGCTCCTCGTCGACGGCGGACTGACGCAGCTCGTAAATCCCTACCTCGGCTAACCAACCGAGTGATTTCTACGCGATGTGCAACTCGACCTGGGGTGAGCTGATGTATCGCCTCCGAGGCTACCTGGAGGGGAAAAACCCCGGCCCGCATCGGCGGGAATAAGGGTCTGACTCAGGCTAGTACCTCGACGCAAATGAAACGCGCCTCCTCCGCGATGTAGGGCACGTAATAGAAGTCCCGAATTTGCATGAGGCGGCCCTGTTCCCAATTCAAACGGATGAAATAGGCCGGCCGCGTCGAACCCGGTCTGTAGATCGCGATCACCGGCACTCCGTCCACAAAACCCGCCTCGGCACGGAGATCCTCGGCCGCGGCGATCTCTACGTACTTCGAGTAATAGCCGGCCGCTGCACTGCCGCGCCGCTGCCAGCGCGACACGAGATCCACTCGCGCTTCTTCGCCCAATAGGGCCCGCAACCCGTCCCAGTCGCGCGCGTTGAACAGATCCGCGTAGCGCTGAAGGCTCTTCTTTTCCTCGGCCGAGATGCTCGGCTTCGATGAGGCGTTCGCGGCGATGTTCGCACGCGCGCGCACGAGGGCGCCTTTGACGGCCAAGACCGTGTTTCCCATCGTCGAGGCTGTTTCTTCGAGCGAATGGCCGAGCACGTCTTTCAGCACGATGGCGCTGCGCTGAACCGGGGGAAGCGAGACGAAGACTGTAAGTGCGACTTCGACGAGCGCGGGGTCGGGACCCTTATCCTCTGATTCGCCAACGTCGGGTACGTCGGCAACGAGGTCGACGTTCTTACGCTCGTAGCGACGCAGAAAATCCATGGCAGTGTTGTGCGCAATACGAAACAGCCATCCGCGGAGAGGCGGCGGCTCGTACATCTCACTGAGCGCGAAGTACGCCTTTGCGAGGGTGTCCTGCACGATGTCCTCGCCGTCGAAGACATTGCCCGTCATGCGCGCGCAGTAGCGATGAAGCTCGGGCCGGACCTCGGCGACGAGCTCCATGAAGCCTGCACGCGCCTCAGCCATCGCGGGTAACGTCACGGTCGCTCAAGGGAGCGGCTCAACACCTTCCCGGATACGCCGACGGCGGTTGTACGGCGCGGGGTACCGGTCATGGCAGTCGCTCGTGGGATCTAATCTCGAGAAAGGTGCGTCGCAGCTCCATGAACGTGGCCACGTCGGTTCCGGACATGGCCATAAAGACGCTAGTCATCCAGGCTGCCCATGGTCAAATTGACGGTAGTTCCCGTCATCCCGCTCGCCTTGTCGGACGCCATGAAGACCGCCATGTTTGCCACCTCCTCGAGCGTCATGACCCGTCGCGGGTGGGTCATGTTTGCGAGGTACTCTTGGAACTGTTTCCAGGTCATGCCCGATGCCTTGGCGTTGAAGACTTCCTTCATCGTGCTTGTCTCCGGTATGCCGTGTGGTCGCAGACCGACCACGCGGATGCCCTGAGGTGCGAGCTCGGCGGATAGGTCTCGAGTGAGTGCCTCCTTGGCGGCCTGCGCCGGACCGTAGCCTCCGTTCAATCGGGTGCCCATCCGCGAGGGGAGTGCGGTGACGGTCATGATCACTCCCGATTTATTCGCGACCATCCGCCGGGCCGCCATGCGTGCGGTCAGGAAGTACGACCTGACATACGTCGTGATCGGCAGGGAGAACTGCTCGACATCCATCTCGACCAGAGGCACACCCAGAACCGTCGTATCGGGGATCCCGACCGCGTTGAACGAGATATCGACGCGGCCCGCTTTATCGATCACGGACTGTAGATGCTTGCCCACAGCCTGCTCGTCGAGAGCGTCGACATCCGCCGCCTCGGCGGATCCGCCGGCGGAAACGATGCCCTTGGCGACCGCTTCGACCGGTACCCGGAGGCGCCCGGTGAGAAAAAGCTTGGCCCCTTCGCTCCCAAACGCGCGTGCGATGGCGCTGCCGATCGCGCCTCCGGCCCCGTAGATCACTGCGACCTTATTCTTGAGCAGCATCATTGTTTCTCCTGTTTTGGTGCCCGACGGCATCCCTTTCGATGAAGACGATCCAGCGACGCAAAAAGATGCGGGTCGTGCGGGATCACCGTGCAGCGCGTTCGTGAGAAACTCGTCCGAGCGTATCCCGCCGTTACCGCCCGACCGTCTGCACGCGTTGCCGCATGAAACCAGTCAGATCCTCTGCGTCGAGGTACCAGGCGCGAGAGCGCCGACCTTCATCGACATCGCCAGCGCAATTATTTGTTCGTATAGCGTCTGCGACGCGCCGCCATCGAAGACTGAAGCGCTTCTTGAACCCTCTTGACGAAATCGTCCCGGTCTTCGCCAACATCCTTCCATCGCGCATGGATGACACGCCATCCGTCGGCCGCCAGCTTGTTCAGTCGGTCTCGATCGTTGGTCCAAGTTCTGAAGTCTTGATGATAACGATAGCCATCCGCCTCGATGATCAATCGTTGTTTGGGGTACGCGAAATCAACCCGGCCAATGAGCTCTTCATCTGTGGTGACCATGAATTGTCGATCGGGCCGGGGTAGGCCTGCCTCGCGAAGGGTTTGAAACACCCGAGCTTCCAGCGCACTGTCAGTCAGTGCTTCTCCTGATTGTCGCAAGGATAAGAATCGAGCGAGAGACCGGGAACCGTGACGCCCAATCGTTCCCAATGCTCGAAGACGACGGTACACCCATGGCACCTGAACCAGCCGGCGACGCAGAGCATCCTCAAGAGCAAGCTCGAGTTGCCGCGCATCGATTGCAGATGACAGGTCGATAATCGTTCGAGCCGCACGGGTACATGGAATTCCCTCGATGACGGTTTTGTCCTCGCTGGGTAGAGACCGCGAGCGATGTACCAAAACGCCCGTCCGCCTCGAATTGCGAGGCTGCGAGGTAGTGACCTCAATCGCCGGGAAAGGTACTCCGTCGAGCTTCAGCAAACCCGCGGCGGACGTGTGAGATGCGACGGCTTCCGGGCCGACCCATAAGCAGGCGCCCATCAGCTCCTGATGCCAACTGCTGGCGACGGCGCCGACGCGATAGACGCCTGGTCGGATGGCTATCCAGTGGCCGGATTGTATCCGTCGGTCAATGGCTGAACCGCTGAACTTCAGGTCCACGGCCTGTTCTCGTGAGATCAGCCCATGCTGCTGGCTGGCCTTCTCAAAGAGTTGTCTATTTCGGCGTTTATTGTGCATTTGGCCCCGGTTTCCGGGTTCATTTGTACAACCTATTAGAGGCGCCGCGCAACGGAGAGGGTGGAGGGGAAGGAAGTTTCCCGTCGAACGCTCAAAGACGGGCAATCTGAGGAAGCTGCTGGGGTGGCGACGCGGTGACCGTCCCCAACGAGACTGAGCCAGCGCGATTCCCGCGGATCTGCGGCAGGCCAATGGCTAACTCATCGCCCAGATGCGTCGGTGGTGATGAATACAAAGGAGGCGCTGCGGTGCAGCAATGAGGCGCGGACCTTGACCAAGATCGCCGCCGCACAGACCAATTCGCGATTGGCGCAGCCGCAGTTCGAGGCGGCGATCGCGGTGTTTCGCGAGCTGGGTAACCGCAACGGCGAAATGGCGGTGCTGGCCAACCTTGGCACTCTCCATCGGCGCGAACACCGCCTCGCCGCCGCGCTCCAGAGCTACGATCAGGCGATCGCCCTGACCAAGGAGACCAACAACCCTCGCGCCCTGGCGACGAGCCGCCACTTGCGGGGGACCGTGCTCAAGGAGCAGGGCGATCTCGACGCGGCGCGGCGGTCCTTTGAGGCCTCACTGGCGACCTTTCGACAGATGGAGATGAAGTCGAGCATGCCGATCGTCCTCATCGCATTGGCGGAGCTCGCCGCCCTCCGAGGGGACTTCGCGCAAGCCCAAAAGCTCGCGCGCGAGGCGGAGGCGATGCAACCCCCGGGGGAGAAGGTCCAGACTCGCGCGTGCGCTGGGCACTCGCCCGCTTTGCCTTCGAGGAGGGGCACTTCAAGGAAGCTGAAAAGCTCGCCGATGAGGTGAAGCAGCGCTGGACCGAAATGGGGCTCGCGCACCATCTGGCGGGCGTGAATGCGCTTCGGGCGCGCGGGTTGGTTCGGCGCGAGGAGGCGGCGGGCGCGGTTGCGGAGGCGAAATCGCTCCTCTCGCATGACGACGAACCCCTCGACATGCCCGCGGTGGCGATCGCGGACGCGAGCGTGGCGGCCGCCGGGTCATCGCCCGCGTTGGAAGCGGCGCTGGCCAAGGTGAAGGAGGTGCTGGAACAGGCGCGCGCCCACGGCGCGATGGAGGACGAGCTGAATCTGCGCCTCGCGCTCGGCGAGCTGGAGCGGCGCGACACCGCTCCGGGCCGAAAGCAGCTCAACGCGTTGGCCAACGACGCCCGTGCGCGGGGGTTTTTGCTCATCGCCCGCAGGGCCGAGGCTGCCTTGAAGCGGTCGGAGCGCGAGGAGCGTTGATTTGGGTTTGCAGCGGCATTCACTTGCTATGGGTGGGCATTCACTTGCGATGGGTGATCGAACCGTGAAACTCTGATTCGCGCTGCGTCCGGGCGGCGTCTGTACGGGAGGGAACGTGAGATCAACGATTCGAAAGGTTTGTTTGGCATTGCTGCTGCTTGGCTCCATCAACGCACGCGCAGAGTGCGTCGGCGGCCCAAGCAATGGCTCGGTGACGGACGTGGGTCCGGAGGCGGGGCTGGTGTTTAACTATGGAACCGAGCCATTTCTCTTCCGCGGCAATGACGAAGTACTTGTCACCTCCGGACGGGCGGGCGTCTACAAGACCTTCAACCGCGGGGAGAGCTGGGTGCGCACCTCGTCGGGATTGCTCACCCCCGCCGGCGTGGAGCCGTATACCGCTACTTTCTGCCAGTCCCGCTCGGTACCGGAGATTGCATACGTAGTAACACTTCAGGATGGGATCTCTCGCACGTTGGACTTTGGCGAAAGCTGGGGGCGGCTCACCCTCACCGCCAATCCCATGCTGTTGGACTGCGCGGTCGACCCTGCCGACCCCGCGGTGGTGTACGCGCTCGCTTTCTCGTTTGACCCGAGGTTCCCCGGACTGCTTTTCAAATCCATCGACGGTGGGGGGACCTTTTCCACCGTGGGCGCCGGACTGCCGGAGCTCCTGGCGCCGGTGGGCGTTGCAATTTCGCCGACGAACCCCCAAACGATTTACGTCGCGAGCCGGGATGGCAAATCCAGTGTGTATGTCTCTTCAGACAGTGGGCTCAACTTCAGCGCGCTCCCCGGCGCGCCGGCGCTCCCCCTTTCAATCCTTCCTCATCCCATGGAGGATGGAACGCTGTTGGTCTTGACCGATAACGGGCTATTCCGCTCTAGCGATGGCGGGGAATCCTTCGCCCAGATTGGCACGGGGTTTGCGCCTGGGACGAGTGGGACGTTCGCGTTCGACCCCAGCGACGCCTCGGTTGTCTATGGCACCGCCGGCGTCAACGGGCTGTTCCGTTCGGTGGACGGCGGGCTGACGTTCGAGCATCTGATCGGGCTCGGCGAGACAGACCTGCTCGGACTCGGCGCCAACTCCGTCGGCGTCGGTCGAGCGAGCGCCGAGGACCCGCCCATCCTCTACGTCGGCACCTCGCTCGGTCCTTTTCGCTCGGACGATGGAGGAGACACCTTCATTCCAATTCACAGCGGCTATCGCGGCACGCAGGTCAACGATCTTGCCATCGACGCCGCGGGCAGACTCCTGGTCGCAACCATTAATTCGGTGGGAGCGTTCCGGTCCACCGGTCCCGGAGTCTACGCGATCATTGGCGACACGCTGCCCTGGGTCGTTGCGGTCACGCTCCAAGCAGTGGCCGCAGCGCCGGACAACCCGGATCTCTATCTGGTCGCGGGTATGCAAGAGGGGAGCGGGCTGGGGGCGATCTTCCGGACAATGGACGGTGGCGGCTCGTGGTCGAGGGTCTCCGTCATTGGCGACCCGCCTTTCCAGGTTCCCCGGCGCATCGCATTTGCCCCCAGCGACTCCAGGCGGGTGTATCTGGTTGGCCCTTCCGCAGGGCTCCTCCGATCCGACGACAGCGGCAAGATTTTCGCACGAATGTCGACCGAGGGGCTTGCCTCGATCGCGGTCGACCCGTCCAATCCGGATATTCTCTACGTCGGCTCGTCGGGCACTCGCGGAGTGCTCAAATCAACCGACGGCGGTCGCACCCTGCAGCAGCTTCCCACGAGCGGGTCCATCACCGGTATTTCCATCGATCCCCAGAATCCGGAAATCGTCTATGCGGGTTCGCGGACCGGCAAGGTGATCCGCTCCGTCGACGGCGGGCGGACATTTGCGCCCGCAGGCGTAGGCCTCACCGGTGATCGCGTGCTCGGGCTACGGGTTGACCCGTCACGCCCGACGCGCCTCTTCGCCTGGATGCACGGTGGCGGCCTGTTCCAGAGCGACGATCGAGCCAACATGTGGACCGCCGTCGACACCGGCGAGACGCTGCGACGCTCGACCGCACAGGCGGGCCAAACCGCGATGGCCATCGATGGTGCCGATCCCGTCCACGTCTATCTGGGAAATGGTAGCGTGCTGCAGTTCGTGAGCCCTTGAACGAGCTGAGCGGTACAATCTGAGCTATCGAGCTCGCCTTACATCTGGACGGCTTCCGTGGCTGGGGGCTCAATCGAAATTGGCTCGGCGTTTTCAGGATGGTAATTTCGGGGAGGAACCATTGCGACATTTTGGAATTCTGACGTGCTTGTCGTGCTGCATCGCATTGGGAGCGGAGAAGACTCCCGAACCCCTCGATGGCGTTCATCGGACGTTCAAGGATCCGCTTCTGGATCGGATGGTAGGTACCTGGGACCTGACCGGCAAAGTCATGGGTCGGCCGACGCGAAATCAATTCTCGGCCGAATGGGTGCTCAATCATCAATTCCTTAGACTCCATTTCAAGTCCATCGATCCACCTTCGAATGGCCGGCCTCCGTATGAAGCAATGGTCTTCATCGGCTACGACAACGCCAGCGACCGATACGTGGCGCACTGGATCGACATCTTTGGTGGCCGGGTCTCGGAGACACTGGGGTTCGGACATCAGGACGGCACCGCGGTGAAGTTCCTGTTCGAATATCCGGATGGCCCATTCACCAACGCGATGACTTATGATCCGAAGACTGACAGCTGGACGTTCCTGCTTCGCCAGAAGGACCCCGCAGCCATGTGGACCGATTTCGCCGAGGAGACGATAAAGCGAGCAAAAAAAGACTGAGTGGGGGGCCTGAAGCCGTGCGCGCCTGGCCCTGAGCGTTCACGCCTACTGCTTCGCTGTGCCGAGCGACCGCGGCGCGCCAGCGTCCATCCATACCGGGGTCATCGCGTTCGGCGCTCCAGTGCCGCCAAGCGCGCCCCAATGTCGGCGTTTTCGCCTCTCAGCGCGGCTATTTCCTTCTCCTGCTCCGCCGTGCGCCTCTCTAAAGCCTGGGCCGCTACCATCAAGATGCCGTCCAAATCCCCGGAGGTGATGGTGGTCGGCGTTCCAATTGCCCCGTACGCATCGCGGCCAAAGGCAGCGAAGAAATCCTGGGCCATCGGACCGTAGTGGCGGAACTGCTTGGAGTCCTGGCCGATATAGTTCCAACTGGTGAGGCTCAATCCTCGGATTCTAGTGAGTACTTCTTCCCCTTCGATGGGCTGGAAATTCTCCTTCTTGTTTCGGTCCGAGGTGAAGGTATAGGGGACCTGGCCTTCGATGACGGTAACGTTGTTATCGCCCAATCGGATCTTGTTGCTGGCGTTGGCCACGGCGCCGTAGCCGATGGCCGTGGTGTTGGTCAGATTGCCCGGAGCGCCAGCGTTTTTCCCAATGGCGGTGTTGTTGCTGCCGGTTGTGTTGGCCTGGAGCGCACCAGTTCCTATGGCGGTGTTGTTGCTGCCGGTGGTGTTGCTCACGAGCGAACCGGACCCGACGGCGGTGTTGGCGCTCCCGGTCGTGTTGGCAAGGAGCGCTTGGTACCCGCCGGCGGAGTTGTAGCCGCCGGAGGTGTTGTTTCGGAGGGCAAAGGACCCGGTGGCTGTGTTTGCGGCTCCGGTGGTGTTGCCTTGGAGCGCGAAGAACCCACTGGCCGCGTTGAAGTCGCCGGTGGTGTTGCTCTGGAGCGCATTGGACCCCGTGGCGGTGTTGGCGCCCCCGGCGGTGTTGTTCTGGAGCGCAAAGAACCCCGACGCGGTGTTGGAGCCGCCAGAAGCATTGGACTGAAGGGCGCCCGCCCCATTGGCGGTATTCCAATTGCCCGTGTTGGCAAGGAGCGCCTGGTACCCGGCGGCGGTGTTGTAAAGGCCGGTAGTGTTGAGCCGGAGCGCTTCATTCCCGTTGGCAGTGTTGTAATTGCCCGTGGTGTTGAACTGGAGCGCACCCGCTCCGCTCGCGGTATTGTACAAGCCCGTGGTGTTGCTCTGCAGTGCCGACCACCCAAAGGCATTGTTGAAGTTGCCGGCAGTGTTGTTGATGAGTGCCTGGTACCCGCTGGCGGTATTGTTGTTGCCCGTGTCGTTGTTGAAAAGTGCCTGAGACCCGGTGGCGGTATTCCCGGCGCCACTCATTGCCAGATTGCCGGCATTGCTACCAAGGAAGGTATTGTTCGTGCCGAAATTGTGAAGAAAGGGCACTCCGTCTTTCAAGATATTGCCCGCGGTGGGGTCGGTGGAATCCGCCATCGTGAGATTACCCGGGACGTCAACGTCTTGCGCTTCGGCACTCAGGAGGGGGAGCAAAATAAGCATCGCACTGAAAATCCAGACTGCATTGCGCTTCATGATCGTCACCTCTTTGTTCCGGGTTATTTCGCGTGAAACAATTTCGTGAGCGAGTCCTCGCCGGGGCCGAGAGCCGCGCGCTCACTTCCGACGCTGCCGCGCGAAAAGCGCACGATCCCCGTCTGGTAGTCCGCCGAAGATGGTTGATCGGGACCCGTCGAGAGCCACACCTCGTCATCATCGACCCACAGCGGCTGGATGAAACGCTGGCCCGGATCTGCAGCGATGAGCCAGCTCTTCCCATCCGACAACCGCGTCAGGCGCGCGCTGTTTTTGGTCTGCAGCGTGAGCACGACTCCCGCATTCGCCACCACGCCTCCGCCCGCACGACGGGGATCGCCGAGAGTCGCGACTCTCCTGGGGTGCAAGTGCGCGGCATCTGTCGCGTACGGCGCGGTCCAGAGGGAGACATGGGTGTAATCGAAGCTGGGCCGATCGCCCTCGAGCCATACGATCTGCTCGCCATTGGCGCGGTCCACCGCGAGGTCGAAGATGATCTGCGGACCCGCGGGTGCAACCAGTTTGAGGTAGCTTCCAGTGGACGAGACAAACCAGATACCCCAATTTTCGTTGTCGAGGGCGAGCGTGCCGTCGCGCACCGCCACCGGGAGCTCCGCCGGTAGGCGCTTCGGTTCCTGGGGGACGATCGCCTTCTTGCGCGCGAAATCCCAAATCGTGACTCCAAACGGCATGCTCATTCCCAAATAGAACTGATTCCCCAGGTGAGAGGCTCGCTGTACCGCGCCCCCGGCACTCGAGCCGAGCGCTCCGATCGGAATGGCTCTCAGGGATAGCGATGTCGGCTTGCCAATCGGCGCGGTACCGATGAGCTGGTGATCGGGCGCCGCCGCGGAGATAAACGCCGCCGCCACCGTGCTCGAGCCAACCACGAGATGGCCGCCGCAGGCCGTTGCCGAGCTCGTGTAATCCCCCACCGCCATGACGGTTTGGCCTCCTTTGGTCTCGATCACATTGATGTTCGCCCTGGAAGGAAGGTTGATGCTCGTCGGGTAGAGGCGCGCGTAACTGAGGTAAGGCATTCCATCCACGACCCGCACCGGCTCGCGACGAAAGAGAAATGTGCTGCCCGCTTCGTCGGTCCAGCGCGCGGTCGCGTGCCGACAACCCGAGCGCCCCGATGGACAGGTTACGAAATTCAGGGCTGGGACATCCCGTCCGGGATCGCGCGCGATCCTGGCGTTGCAGGTCGGCGCTGCTCCTGGAATCGACACCCACTCTCCGGGAAAAGGATTGAAGCCGCTCTGTCGAGCTGCGACGTCAGTAGGCGCGTCTCTTCGAGAGCCCCACGCAAACCCCAACGGACTGCTCGCGATTGCCGCGAGGGCTGCAATGAGAGCCGCTCGCGACCACGTTGTCTTGTTTAGAAGCATCGATTCATCTCCTCGATTCGCAGGTCGGGCGAATCCGGATCGGTGCTGGGCGCGCGCTCGGGATCGGTGCGCCGCTCTCGCCAATAGATGAGGCCGCGGAGGTTACGCAAAGCCGGTGTGCGCAGTGCATTCGCTCCTCTCACCAGGGCCCGCAAGTGAATGCCCTCGAGCGTGACCGGGGTGCCCCTCACTGGAAACTCGCCATCGAACTCGGTAATCGGCGTTGTCCCAGGCGGATCGAGTTGTAGCTCCGCGATGAAGTGCTCGGAATTCGACCAGGTGGAGATGACGATCGATCCATTGGCGCCGGTCGTGAGTGCAACGTTCGGGTGTGCGCCGGTCCGGGTCCAATCGCCCACCAGCCGCGTGGTCATTCCTCGCGTTACCCGCACCAGGCGCATGCTCGTCGCGGTCTGGTCGAGCACGTAGTAGGCATCGTCCTCGGATCGATAGGTCGCTGCTTGCGGCGAGTTGAAGCTCAACGGTCCGAGCAGCGTCGAGATCCGTTCCTGGTCCAGGTCGAAGTCGTAGATCCGAGCCTGATTGAGAAGCCGTCCGGTGGAATCCCGCTCACCGAACAGGGCGAGCTCCTGCCGCCGGCCACTGACAGCCCCGACGAGGAAGCCCACTCCATTGCCGCTGGTTGCCCCGAGCAGGGTGTAAGTGCCGTCCGTGTTCGCCTGAATCCGTCCGAGCACGGTGTGGGAGTCGCTCGCGACGATTGCGCCGGCCATGTTGCCCTGCGATAGGCCCGTGCCGTCTCCGGCCATCATGATCTTATTGTTCGTATCGCCAAGTACCATCGCGAGGTCCTGCGGGATGCGGTCGCTCACGGGCGTCGGCGACAGCCCGGGTTGAAAGAGCGTCACCGAGTCCGGCGGACTGGTCGGGTCGATGGCGAGAATGCTCGCGTCACACATTGCGCACGGCTCCCCATTCAATGGCCACCCCTGAACGATGGAATTCTGGAGACAGGGAGGCCCGTAAGCGTCGGGCGAGCCCTCTTCGGTCACGTGCAGGCGCTTCGACTGCGGCGCGATGTATTGGCGGAGCCGGCGTTCGGTCGATGTCCCCGTCGGCGGATCGTTCCAGGCCCCTGCTGAAACGGGATCGGCGCGCTTGACCCACGTCCAGAGCATTCCGTCAAACACCGTTTGCGAGCCATAGGCGGGTGCCGGAAGCGTGAGGTCAGCCCAATAGCGCCAGCCGATCTCTCGGTCGTACGCCTTCGCGCCCTTCCATTTGGGATTCACGGACCAATACTGGGTCTGGAAGAGGTTGCCCGTGGCCGGCGTGGCGATGGGAGTCTCCAGGTTGTAATCGTCGAGCGTCATCGTGTTCCAAATGGACCAGGGTTCTTCCACTTGAGCGCGGGAACATCCGTACTGCTCGCACCACGCGTTGGGCTTGTCCGACGGGCAGGGGCAGCGCATCACGCGCGACCAGCCGAACTGTTTGGGATAGACATCGCTGCCGTTGAAACTGTCCTCGAGCAGACCGTTGCCGAGCGACACATCGCACTGTGTCGCTACGGGCGAGCCGCTGCATGCATCGCCGGGCCAAAGGGTGCAGCTGACCTTGCGCGGGTTTGACGCTGGGACGTAGCGGGTGCCCGAGGAAATGACGGTGGAGAGGGAGTTAGGATCGCAAGCGTCGCCCTGCGCAGCGCTGAAGGTCTCGGCCTCCCCTTCGGGGTTGGAATTTCGCTGATTCGGGTTGAACACGTTGGGACAGTTGTCGCAGGCGTCGCCGATGCCATCGCCGTCCGAGTCGGCCTGGTCTGGGTTGGGTACGGTGGGGCAGTTGTCACACGCGTCGGGGATTCCATCGCCGTCGGTGTCCGGCCCGCTGCAGTCGCCGAACCAGGTGTTGCGCTTGAAATCCCAGGCGACGTTCTTGATGAACTGATCGTTGGCATTACCGGTTGTCTCGGCCCAATGCGCCGTCATGTTGAAAACGCCCCAGGCCCGGCCGGAGTGAACGCCGCAAACCAGCAGGGGTATCGACTGTTGGGTGGGGAATAAGAGGGGGCCTCCAGAATCTCCGGGCAGCGGTCCGCGATAGCCATTGATCAGCTGCCAGGTGACTTGGCACGTGTTGGTGCCGCAAGTCGTTTCCGTGCTCGTGCCGAAGGTGCGCACTGGACTGGGCGGACCGGGCGGGTAGTTTGGAAAGCCACCCATGGTCGTGGCTCCATAGCCCGAAAATAGCGAGCTCCACTGCGGACCATTGATTGGCGGGCAGCTGAGATTTTGTTCCCACGGGTGAACGGGTTTGACGTTGCCGGCGCCCAGCCCGATCGGAGGCGCTTTGCTGAGTTTCAGGATGGCAACGTCGATGGCCATCGAGGACTCGCTGCCTGGATCGATGGGGCTGTTGGTTCGAACAAGATTGGGGCCGATCGTTTGGATCGACGCGATCGAGCCGCGATTGACCCCGAACCTGGCCGTCACGGAGCTTTGCCCGATGCCGCCCGGGCCACCTTGCGCACCAGTGATACAGTGGTTCGCAGTCAGGAGGTGGATGGGCGTGATCAACGTGCCCGAGCATCCCCCATAGGTCATCGACGCATTCCGAAATGCGTCGTCGATGTCCTGGGTGCCGTTGTTCACCGCGCTTTCGGACCGCCCGGTCTCTGGTGCATTCAGTGGCGGGTTTCCGCAAGCGACAACTACGAACGTTAGCGACAGAACGGCAAAGAGGGCACACGGCCGTTTCATGTTCTTCTCCTTGGACAGTTGGCGCTGAGGGCTACAGCAGCCGGCGTGCCAACGAACGTCTGAGGGATAGGGAATCAGAGATGTGCTGCGCGGGCGCAACACCTGTCTCGCGGGTGCAACGATCGCGAGCGATGCCCGTGTCGGCAGAGCATCCGGTAGAGGTCGCCCGCCCGGTGATTTGACCGGCGCGCAGCGACAAGCTTCGGCTCGACCCATCCGAGCTGAGCACGCTCTTCAGGGCGGTGGGCGGGCTATTGCACGTGAGCTTGAGTCGTCTGCTGGAACGCTCCGGGCTCGGGCAATATGAAGGCAGTCACGAACTGCGCGGCGGACGATCCGCCTTCAACGATGCCCAAGAGCCCACGGCAAAAGGCGAGGGGAATTCGAGCTCAGCCGCTCATCGCGGTCCGCGATGTGGAGGCGAGCAGTCGGTGGTATCAGGCTCTGCTCGGTTGCGAGTCCGAGCACGGGGGCGCGGTATACGAAATGCTCGTCAGCCGCGGCGAGCTCGTTCTTCAGCTCCATGCCTGGGACGCCGAGGACCATCCCAATCTGATCGAGCCGGACGCGGCCCCGCACGGGCACGGGGTGCTCCTGTGGTTCGAGACCACAGACTTCGACGCGGCGGTCAAGGCCGCACGTGCGCTGAAAGCGGAGATCGTTGAAAAGCCTCACGAGAACCCGAGCTCCGGCAAACGGGAAATCTGGATCCGCGACCCGGACGGCTACCTGGTCGTGGTTGCGAGTAGCGATGAGCGGCGTCGCTGAAGCTCATTCGTTTTCAGTCTCCCTTTGAAACGCCCGACGCAGTCGCCGGATCACGGCGGGATTGGGGCTGGCGATCCGCGTTGCCCCGCCTGGTTTGCCCTGACGAGGCGCTGGCAAGTGGCGGCGGGTTTGGATTCCCGCCCTCACTTGACGGCGACCGGCGCCGAGGCTGAGTCCCACCCACCGCCGAGCGCTTTGATCAGATGGACGCTCGCTGCCATTTGTAGATTGACGGCCTGCGCGAGCGACAGCTGGTTGGCAAGAAGCGTCCGCTCGGCGTCGATGACGATCAGGTAGTCAATCAGGCCAAACTTGTATTGCGACTGAGCCAGGCGAAGGTAGTTCTTCGACGCGGTCACCGCCTCGCGCAGCGTCACGACCTCATCGGAAAGGGCATGCAAGTCGGTCAGGGCGTCCTCGACGTCGCCATAGGCGATCAGAATCTGATTCACGTACGCCGCCAGGGCCTGCTGGAAGCGCGCCTTGGTCGCCTCGAGATTGGCTGTGAGCCGGCCCCCCTGAAAGATCGGAATCGAGATGCTCGGGGCGATGGACAAAACGCGGCTCTGCCAATTGAAGAGGGTCGAAGCGTCGGCGCTCTCGAAGCCGGCGGAGCCCGTCAGCGAAAAGCGCGGATAGAAGTCCGCGGTCGCCACGCCGATCTGGGCGTTGGTGGCGACGAGATTCTGCTCGGCCTCGGCGACGTCCGGCCGCCGCGCCAGGAATTGCGCGGGCAACCCCGGCGGTACTGCGGGGGGCGAAGCCTCGTGCAGTGGGTTGGCGACGACAGCAAACGAGGGGGCAGGGCGGCCGCAGAGAATCGCGAGCGCGTGTTCCTGATCGGCGCGGGCTCGCTGCACATCCCGTTGCTGGGCGAGTGTAGCCTGGAGCTGGGCCTGGGCTTGATTCAAGACGATCTCACTCACGAGCCCGGTTCTGAACTGGACCGAGAGCAGGCGGACCTGCTCCCGATACGACGTGACGTTTTCAGCCAGGATCTGGGCCTGGGCGTCCAGCGAGCGAAGCGCGTAGTAGAAGCGGGCGAGGTCGGTCTCGATCGTGAGCCGAACCACCGCCACGTCGATCGCGCTGGCAGAGGCGGTGGCCTTTGCCGATTCGAATGACCGGCGAACCCGGCCCCAAATGTCCAACTCGTAGGTCAGATCCAGCGGGATCTGCCAATCGGGGACACTGACCCCTTGTGCCACCTTCTGGCCAGTGATCGGACTGTCGCGATTCGCGGACGTGTGGAGCTGGGTGAAGCTGGGATTGGCGGAGATGGTGGGGTAGAGGTAACTGCCGGCCACGCGGGCGAGCGCGCGGGCCTCGTCGGCGCGGGCGACTGCCTGTCGCAGGCTCTGGTTTGATGCGTTGGCGGAGACGATCAGCTGATCGAGCTCGGGGTCGCCATAGAGCCGCCACCACTCTTTCGCGATCGCCGGAGCCGGCTCGCTGTCTGCTTGCGACTTGAATTGAGCGGGCTGCTCGACCGCGGGACGCACGTAGTTTGGCCCGACCAGGCAACCGCCGGCCATCACACTGACAGCCGAGAGTGCGGTCAGGACGAAGACGCGTTTCCGGCCGACGCGCCGCCCGCGCCCCTCAGCTTCCGGACGCATTCTTGGACGCATTCTTAGACTCCATCGGTGTGACGACGCGACCTTCCTGGAGCGACACCGTGGGCTGTTTTACGATGGCTTCGTTGCCCTGCAGTCCGCCCTGGATGCCGATCGACGTCCCGAAGTCCCGGCCCAGCACCACCGGCTGGAAATGAAGCTTGTTCTCCGCGCCGACGATCGCGACCCGGGTGCCCTTCGCGTCGAAGATCACGGCCGTGGCTGGCACGACCCAGCGCGTGCCCGACGGTGCGATCTTGAACGCGACATAGACGAACATCCCGGGCAGCATCCGGTGCGATTCGTTGGGAATGTCGACCTCTGTCAGCAGCGTCCGCGTGCCGGGATCGAGGCCGCCCGCGATGCGGGTCACGGTGCCCGTCACCGGCTGTGAGAGCTGCCCCCGGACCGTCACCTGGACCGGAAGACCGACGGTCACGTTCGCAGCGTAGGCCTGCTGTAGGTTCACGAAGACACGAAGCGTGTCGATCTGGGCGACCTCGAACAGCCCGTTCGCTGCGCCGGTGACAGTGGTCGGCGCCACGGCGGTGTTGTTGGTAGGGCTGCCCGCCGTGATCAACGCGCCCACGTCGACGTTGCGCTGGATCACTGTGCCGTTGAACGGGGCGAGGACGCGCTGAAACGCCGTCAGCTCCTGTACCCGCTGGACGTTCGCCTTGTTGGACTGGACGAACGCTCCCGCCGCGGCGACTGCGGCCTGGGCCGTGCGGTGAGCCGACACACTCTGGTCGAGCGCCTGCTTGGCGACCGCGCCTTCCGCATCGGCCGCCTGGTAGCGTCCCATCGTCGTCCGCGCGAGATCGAGGTTGGCCCTCTGCAGATTCAGATTCTTCTCGGACTGTACCAAATCCGCTTTCGCCTGTTGGAGCTGCTGCTCGATCTCGGGTGAGTCGATCTCCGCCAGGAGCTGGCCCGTCGTCACCCGGTCGCCGATGTCCACGTGGCGCTTGCGGAGATAGCCGCTGGTACGGGCATAGATGATCGCGTCCTGGATGGCCTGCGTCGTGGCGGCCAGCGTCAGGCCCGAGTCGGGGGCTGGCTCCGGCCGGATGACAGTCACCTCCGGCACGGCGCTTTGCGCCGTCTGGGTGGCGACGGCAAGCGCGTGCTGATTGCGCAGCCGGCGTATCCCGCTCACCGCGAACAGGATCAGGAACAAAGCGAGCGCGCCGAGGCCGAGGCGGACGATCGTTCGCGTTCGGGCTCGTCTCGTGGGATGATCGTCGCCCCCGGGCTCGCGGCCATCCTGTCCCGGCTCTGCACCACGAACGTCGAGAGGGGGGCTCCCGCTCATTTGCTCTCCTCCTTGTCGAAATCCTTTGGCGGCTTCCGGCGCATCAAGCTGTAGGTCACCGGGACGAAGAAAAGCGTGTAGAGCGTGGCGATCATCAGTCCGCCGATCACCGCCCGGCCCAGCGGAGCGTTCTGTTCGCCGCCTTCACCCAGGCCAAGACTCATCGGCAGCATCCCGAGGAGCATCGCGAGCGCCGTCATCAGAACGGGGCGCAGTCGCGTGCGGCCCGCAACGAGCGCGGCGGCACGCGCCTCGCGACCGCCGAATTCCGGGCGACGCTGCTCGTTGGCGAAGGTGATCATCAGAATACTGTTCGACGTCGCCACGCCGATCGCCATGATGCAGCCCATCAGCGCCGGCACGCTGATCGTCGTCCCGGTGACAAACAGCGCCCAGAGAATTCCTGCCAGCGCGCCGGGCAGCGCCATCAGGATGATCAGCGGGTCCTTCCACGACTGGAAATTGACGACCATCAGGAAATACACGAACAGCACGGCAAAGCAGATGCCCAGCGCCAGCTGGAGGAACGACTGGTTCATGCTCTGGACCTGTCCGCGGATGACGATCGAGCTGGCTTTGGAGAGCTGCTGCTCGTATTTCTTGACGATCGCGGCGGCGCGACTCGATACCGAGCCCAGGTCTGTGCCCTGGACGCTCGCGTAAACGTCGAATACCGGCTGCACGTTGTAGTGGTTGAGCGAGAGCGGTGTGGTCGTCCGATGAAAATCGGCGAGGTTGCTCAGCAGCTGGGGCGACGGCTGGCCGGCGATCGCCACCGGAGTGCGCTGCAGCTCATCGAGCGACGACACTCGGTGCTGCGGCGTCTGCGCGATGACCTGGTAGGTCACGCCGTTCTTATAGTTCAGCCAGAAATTCGTCGTCGTCGCGCCGCTGCCGGTCAGCGAGATGAGAAGGCTTTGGGCAACGTCTCGCTGGGTCAGTCCGACCTGCTGGGCGATCGCGCGGTCGGCGTCGACCATGATCCGGGGCGCGTCGAGGATCTGCTGCACATGAACGTCCACTGCGCCGGGAACGCCCTGGAGCTCGGTGGCGATCTGCTGCGCGATCTGGAGATTCTTGTCCGCTTCCGCCAGCGGGCCGGTGACCTGGATGTCGATCGGCGCGGGCAAACCGAAGTTGAGGATCTGACTGACGATGTCGGCCGGCTGCGTGAAGAACTCTAGATCTGGGAACCGGCGCGGCAGCTCCTCACGAAGAGTTTTCAAGTATCCGGCGGTTGGGTGATGCGGCGTGTTGAGCGCCACCAGGATCTCGCCGTCGGCCGTCCCGACCGTGACACTGTCGCTGAGTGCCAGATTGATCGGATTCGGCACGCCGATGTTGTCGCTTATGCCGTTCACCTCGCTGGCGGGGATGACCTCGCGGATATAGTCCTCGACTTGCTGGAAATAGATTTCGGTCTCCTCGATCCTCGTCCCCGCAGGGGCCCTCACGTGCAGGCGCAGCTGCCCCGCGTCGACGGTCGGGAAGAAGTCCCTGCCGATGAAGGGGTACAGCGCCATCGAGACGAGCGCGAAGGTGAGGAACACCGCGATCACCACGCGGCTGTGCGCCAGCGCCCAGTCGAGCACGCCCTCGTATGCCACCGCAAAGCGAAGGAAGCCCCTCTCGAACGAGTCGGAGATTCGGCGGAAGATCGACGGCCGCTTCGGAGCGGCGTGGCCGTCATCACCGCCGTGCCGCGCTCGTGCCTCGGGCGCCAGCAGATAGAGCACCATGGTCGGAACAAGCGTGCGGGAGAGGAGGTAGCTGGCGAGCATCGCGAAGACGACCGTGATCGCGAGCGGTGCGAACAGCGCTCCGCCCACTCCGCCGAGGAACAGGATCGGAACGAAGACGATGCAGATCGACAGCGTCGAGACGAACGCGGGCGTCGCGACCTCGGCAGCGCCGTCGAGGATCGCTTGCCTCAGCCGCTTGCCCAGGTCCATCTGGCGGTGATTGTTTTCGATCTCGACCGTGGCGTCGTCCACCAGGATGCCCACGGCCAGCGACATCCCGCCCAGCGTCATGACGTTGAGGGTCTGGTGAAAGATCCTGAGCGCGATGATCGAGGTCATCAGCGACAGTGGGATCGACGTGGCGACGATCAGAGTGCTCCGCCAGGACCGCAAGAACAGCAGGATCATCAGTGCGGTCAGGCAGCCGGCGATCGCCCCTTCGCGAACGACCCCGCTGATGGCCGCCCGCACGAATATGCTCTGGTCGAACAGAAAGTCGACCTTGAGGCTCGACGGCAGGCCCGCCAGAATCTTGGGCATCAGCTGGCGCGCCTGCTGCACGACCGTCAAGGTCGAGGCGCTGCCGTTGCTCAAGATCGGTAGCAGGACGGAGTGCCGCCCATCGCGCCGGACAAGGTTCGTCTGGGGATTGGACCCGTCGTGGACGAAGGCAACATCCCCGACGTACAACAGGGCGCCATTCACGTAGCGGATCGGGATCTTGTTCAGGTCAGCCAGGATCTCCGGGCTGCTGTTGGTCGCGATGTCGTACTCTCGGGGCCCGATCTTCGCCGTACCGGCGGGGAGGACGACGTTCTGCGTGAGGATCGCATTGCTCACGTCCTGCGGCGACAGCCCCCGCGCATAAAGCGCGTCGGGATCGATGTCGACGTTCACCGCCCGCACCTTGCCGCCGTAGGGCAACGGAACGGAGGCGCCCTGGATGGTGACGAGCTGTGTGCGGATGAAGCTGTTGCCCAGGTCATTGAGCTCCTGCTCGGGGAGCTGGTCGCTGCTCAAGCTCGCCAGCACCACGGGAACGCTGGCGGCGTTGTATTGGATGATCAGCGGCGGAAAGATGCCCGGCGGCAGTACCCGCACGATCTGCTGCGCCTGGGCATTCACCTGGGCGATCGCCCCCTCGATCTGCACGTTCGGTTGGAAGTACAGCCGGGTGACGGCGACGCCGCGGAGCGATACGGATTCGATATGCTCGATCCCGTTCACCGTCGTGGTGAACGCCCGCTCGCTGGTGGTGACGATGCGGTCCTGCATCTCGGTCGGGGACAATCCGGAGTAGCTCCAGATGACGGTGACGACCGGAATGTTGATCGAAGGAAAGATGTCCACCGACATGGTCAGGATGGACCCGAAGCCGAGGACCGCGATCAGAAGGGCAAGGACGACGAAGGTGTACGGCCGCCGCAGGGCGAGTCGGACGATCCACATACTTGCTAGGCTCTGTCAGTTTTCAGCAGCCTCCTCCTCGTCCTCTGACTCGCCCAAAGCGGCGCTGTTACACGCGCGCCCACCGGTTGAGCTGAATTCAGTGCTCCAAAGCCGGATCAATCAAGGTCAGATCTGTCTCCGGATCCAACCGTTTCTGCATCGCTATCGCATCGACGGTGACCATCACTTCCAGCGTTGGCGATACATTCGCATCGAGAACGTGGCCGCCGCGCGTTGTTCCATCTGCACCCGCCAGCACCATGTGCGTGTGGACGATCGGTTTTCCTTGAAAGAGCGCGATGTCGCCGACCATCGAAATCACTTCGAACTGACCGGCAATGGGAATCTTCTTGTACATCTTGCGCCGGGGATCAAACCACCCGACTGTCGCTCCATTCACCGCTCCAATAGCGGTGAAATGCGCACTGGTAACGTGATACTTCTCTGCAAAGTCTTGCAATCCGGAAAAGGCCTCGTCTCCCTTACCGAAGATGACCGCATATTGCTTTGCCTGTTCTCCTTCGCTCAATAGTTGAACCTGCATCCGAGGAGCTTTGCCCCTAGGACCCGTCTCCGATGGCGGCACATATTCGCTTGACCCCGCCTGCGAAGACCCGATCAGGGCCGCGATCCCAAACAATGACACGATCCCAATCAGTGACAATTGGTAACCCATTCGCTTTGTTTTGATCATTGCTTTTCCCTCACTGTGAGCTCGTGGATCTCCGACGCGGTCAACGTAATTCGCACGCACTTATGGGCGGGCTGGTTGCTCAAAGCCGCCACCGATCGTATCGGGACGAGAACGTTCGCTTCCGGGAAATACGTGGCAGCGCTCTTTCGCGCGA
>WNFC01002144.1_pt1 | contig 21197 bp, 23 predicted proteins | sample 5400541 | NCBI WGS metagenome assembly WNFC01 (sample SAMN13153342, study PRJNA577476) | soil metagenome | isolation source: 120 cm saprolite under Douglas fir tree site 2 hole 2 replicate 1 | place: USA:California | collected 2015-04-18
CATCGACCGGCGAGACTCCGGTCCGAACCGTGGTCCTCGCACAGGACTACGGGTTCCCCGGATTCGAAGGACGTGGTGCGTGGTTAGCGTGGCCGCATGGACGAAATGCACAAGCAGCTGCTTCTCACGACGGACCTTCACGCCCTTTGCGACCGTATCTGGGAGCGCAAGCCACGTTTTCCTGATGACGCAGCCACCCTTTTCGGGCGCGGAGCTGACTGATGCAAGCCTTATGCCGCTCACTTGAGCTAATCCTGTCGAGGACTCTGGCTTTTCTTGACGCGACCAGTTTCAGCCGGATTTACGGTGGGCGCATGGCCAATCCAGAACAGCCCGACCAGTGGGCCTGGCGAGTCGACGCCCAGCTCGCAGAGCTCGTGGAGACGGTCTGGACGGCTGAGAAGATGTGGCGGCTCCAGGACCGTATCGAAGGGTCGATTCGGTACCGCCTTCGCCACGATCAGCACCGCGACGACAAGTGAATGGCGAAAACGATCACTGAGAATATCCGCGGAACTATTTAGACCTGGGTTTCATGGGAACTCACCGTGTCGAATTTCTCGGACCAAGTGCCTGAGGGTCCTGACCGGTGGGTCCTTCACCATGCACTGGGCTCAGTGCCTGTGCGCCCGCATGGCAACCACAGATTGGTGCACTAACTTCTGCGGGAGAGCATTTTCCTTGCCGCATTTTTGGGGAGAAGAAATGGTGCAGAAGATGCAAGGAAAACGGTCCTATTGAATTTGGAGCCCACGGCGGACTCGAACCGCCGGCCTTCTCCCTACCAAGGAAGTTCTCTGTGGCCCCTTGATTTGCGAGCTGTCGATAGGGGGTAGTTATCGTGATCACTGGCTGCCGACCAGCCCATCAAAAGATGACGCGCGCGAAGCAGCGGCTAGGCTCGCCTTATCGCAAGCACCAGCGTCAGCCGCCCGAGCTGGGACGTCAACGGGTCGTCATGACCCAGGGCAGGACTAGTGACTAAAAGCTATCCGAGCCGCTTCGCGACAGCCACAACCAGTAGCTGAACCCGGTCAGCAACGAATGAGTCGTAGTCATCCTTAAACAGACTGTCAGTACACAAGGCATGCCGCAGGATCTCGTCCACGTGCTGGTCACTCATTTTCGCGCGGTATGCGCTTGGCGCTACGCCGCCCAGTGTCTTGTTGTCCTGACTCGAAATGAAAGCGAAGTTGACCAACGCCTGTACCTTGGCCGGGTCATACGCCTTTGCCTTCAGGTAGCCCTGCGGATATAGATGATGAAACTCGCTTCGGTTGTAATCCTTCAGAACTCGGTCAAGGGTGATTGTCGCGCCTGATACAAAACTCCGCGGACCCTCTTGAGCCAGAACCAGGATGAAGGTCTTAGTGTTGACGGAACCGATGCTGAACGCATTGGCGAGGAAGAACTCCTCATTAACGTTCGCCGCAAACTCCCCTAGCTCAGAGTCGCCATCTTCGCGAAGCTTCTTGGCAAAGCCCACATCAGCGTTAAGGCTGCGCAACACGCCACTGCTATACCTCCGTGAGAAGCATGCCCGCCAGAACCAGCGCAACAGCCTATCGCGCTGTATCGCCGAGTATTTCACCCCTTCATTGCCTGGCACTGCAAAGAAGGCGCTAAGCGGTACAAGCAACGTCGTGTATGGCAGGTTCTTGAGCGAGTAGACATGTAGGTTTTGACGAAGGAAGTCAATGGCACCCTTGATACCGTTGGCGATCTCATCGAATCGGTTGCGAACTTCGACACCGTTCAGACCCATGAGAGCCTCGGGAGATGCGTCGCCGGCGACTACCGCCGCACAGCACCTGAGTATCAGATTCGTATCCTCGCCTACGGCGCTGAAGCCGAAAGAGTCGAGAATTTCAGCGAGTTCGCGGAACTCCTGCTGTAAGTCGAAATCCTCGCTCCAAGTCCAAGCTGTTAATAGCTGCAGAGTGTCCAATTCGACGCCCATGCGGTTAATTCTCTCGAAGACGATCGCCACACGGGCGCGCTCGTCCGTCTCTAAGAACTGCACCGGGATCTTGACTTCCTGAAATCGAGCCTGGAGATTGTAGATTCGATCTCGCGAGTCAGCTGGCCAGCTATCTACTGCCTTGTGAAATGCAACAGGGTCAAAGAGCGTGCGCAAAGGGAAGTGTCGCTTTTCGTCCACCTGGTCAGGTTCCAGGGCAATGAATTGCGATTCCTGTGGATTGGGATCTGCCGCAATGTCGAAATACACTGCAAATGGTGGACGAATTGGCTCGACCTTGATTTCATTTTGGAAAACGCCGAACACTGACGTCAGGCGCTGCTGGCCATCGAGTACATAATCAATCGGATAATCAGGATCACGCTCTGGAAGCTCGAATGGTCCGAGGTGACGCTCCGACTTCAGTTGGTTCTTGGTTCGCCAAAGTAGTAAGGCACCCACAGGGTATCCCTTGTAAAGGCTGTCCATTAAATGGGCTACTAGGTCCGCGTCCCAGACGAAACCGCGCTGGAACGCTGGCACTCGGATGCGGCCGCCCATGACAGCTTCGACCACGCGTCGAATTGAAAGGTCGTCCACTGACTCCGACTATATCGGGACATGATCCCTAGCGCTGGGAAAGTTAGGAGTTCTCCGCGCTCTCCGCGTCGACCGGGCTGCAGTAGTGGAGTTTTATCGAAAGCGACTCCACCAAATCAGGAGGACGCCGAGTCAAGTCGTCTGCTACGTCGCCGAGATCCTCCTAGCGCCTCAACGCGTCCACTTCCGGTGGTGCTGCCGCACGGCCGCTTTTGCCCGAGTGGTCTCGTCAGCGAGTGGCTGCATTGGGCGGCGGAACAAAGCCATGGAGTCTTGGTAGCGAATGCCTCCTTATCGATCGTGTGTAAGACATGCTTGGCGGATCGCAATGCTCCTTCAATGAACCCGTGGTAGTCGGAGTAAGCCTCACCGCAAACATGAACGTTCGGTGGAACGATTGGAGCAGTTCCGCTGCCACCCCCCTGGGCTCGAAAACGGAGTGCGAATTCAGACAATCTGCGCAGGGCCTCCCAAGACTTTCTCTCAGGCCGCCAGGCGTGGTTTGCACCCGAGTAAGGCTTTCGACCCCAATCGCGGATCCCATAAAACCTGAAATTATTCTCGGCTAGATTCTGACCGCCAGACTCCTCGAGGTACTGGACTGCCTTCTTAATAAGCCGGCCGTTCGACGTCGGAGTACCCCACTCGGGTTTGTCTTGCGCTCCCTTGCGCAACACATAATTTGCCAAGAATGCCGAAGCAGGTCGGTCGGTATAAATCAGGACCATGCCACTGTCGTCGTCTTTACGTCTGCAATTAATGAAGTGAAGCTCGCGGGTAGGGAGCACGGTCGCGTACCGGTTGGTCAGACTTGCCGTGTTTTCAGGCCACCATCGCTCCTCAACGATCAAGAATAGTTTCACCATCGGAAATCCGAACACACTATCCATATCGTCACGAATCTGGTCAGTGAAAGCCTCACTGTTGGTGAGCGCCAACTCCTCAAGCGGTGCCTTGGGCAGGGCGAGGATCACGTGTCTCGCCGAGACAGTCTCCCTGTCCCGTCCGCCATTGACATCAAACTGCAAGAGGACTCGTTTAGGGTCGTTTCCATCCGCCGTAATCCCGACCAGCCTTCGTGAACGGCTGACACACTCGGAGGGAATCCTTCTCTCAAGCTCCTCCGGAATGCGCTGCATGCCGCCAACGATCCCTTTCATTGTTTGACTGGTCTTGAGACCCCGCAGCCAGAAGATGAGCCACTCGGCAGCGTTGGGATTTTCATTAATGAGGTGATAGAAGGTGCCGAAGTCGCGGATCTTCATCACAGCGTGATGGCTGAGCACGTCCGTTAACAGGTTCCAAAACCCCATGACATAGAGGGGCGTGCCGATTGCAGTCCCGTCATCGAAAACGCCGTACTTCCTGAGGCTCTGATAGTCGGGCTCATCAAGCTTGTTGATCCAAGCGAGAAAAACCCTCTTCCAATCTGGTTGCCGAGTGGCGGCCGCACGAGACATAGCGTCTAATGCCTGTTTCAGGCATGCTGCGAAGTCGTAAGCCTCCTCTCCAATCCCGTCATCTGGCCAATACTTGTGGTCGGGAGTCGCAACGCTCAGCCGGCCTAGTATGCGCATGAACGCTAACAGCAGTAAATCCATTGGAGTCTGCTGCTCTGTCTCCTCACCTCTAAGCTCGTACTTCGGATCATGCGGGCTGGAGGGCGATCCGTATGGCGGAAATGGCTCGAAGTCTCCATTGGCCTCGGTGATTTTCAGTTCACTGAGGAGTTCCGCTAGGAGCTCTTGTTGCTCTAGCTCAATTCGCATCGGTCCAAATTCAGCGCAGAAATCGAGCTGTTTAAGATCCCTGAAACGGTTGAAAGCGTACGAGGTCCGCTTACCGTCTAGGAACCTAGTTGACCATATCCGCCCGCCAAGGCGATCAGTCGCTTCAAATAACCGGACTCTCTGGTTGTATCGAAGCATATAAGCGCAATACAGGCCGGAGATTCCTCCGCCGATGACCGCCACGTCCAAGTCGTCTGGCTTCCTGTCGACGGCTTCGCGTAAGGCAATCAGTCTAGAGATGTAATCGTCGGGCAGTCTGTGTTGTCGAGCCCCGCCGATAATGACCTCCAGGTAGTCCGGGGCTGGCAGACGCTCTTGAACTGCATTCGCGATGAAGGTTCCGACTCTCATTTCCCGAGCCGAGTTCTCGCTGCCCACAGCCGTTACGGTTAGCTGCTCCCAGCGATACGCGTTGAGTGAAAGGTCGCGCCCCGGTTGGATGCCCTCATGTTTGCTGAGCCTCTCCCAGTCCTTTGGCGTGAGCTCGTAAACCACGCCCCAGACGACCTGTCCCGCGTCGGCTGGCTCGATGCTTGCGACTCCGCCCTTTCGGCTCTTTGCAAATCTTGGAAAGTGCAATCGCCAACCAGTCGCCTTGGCCTGAATCGCGGGCGCCGGCTTCGCGGCGTAGTCCCGACATCGATCCCGCATTTGGGCCATATCCAGGTTTGAGCCGTACGCGAAGTACGGCACTGTCGAGGTGAGCTGTAGCCCGTCACCAGCGACCTCGCCCGTCATTTGCCCTGGCCGATCATCGTCTTCGCGGAGCATTTGTCAAGAGCTACGCCGTTGGCCATGGGGCGTCCCGATGATTGCTCCGCTGGTCGATGTCTGCGCCGCTGTCGAAAGCTGCGGCCTCAGAATTCAAAAAGCGAATCAGTTCGGCTCAGGTGCCGACAGGTGCCAAGTCGCGGGCCTTAGGTGGGCAAGCGGACCCGTGGTTCGCTCGGAAGTTGAAGGCGATTGTGAACCGAAAACGCTTCAACTAGCGGCTGGAGTTCGCCGTGCTGCGGGAGTAGAGCTTGGAGTTGCTCGTGCAGCTGATTTTCCGGAAGCCCTTGGACCTTAGCTACTTCGAGTTGATAAACCTCGTAGTCGTGGATCGTGGCGGGAATCCCGCGCCAAACGAAGACCAAAATGCTGCTGGCGACCAGAATCAGCACGACCACCAGAAGATCCGGGACCAAGACTGGATTCGAGTTTGCGCCTGCGTCTCGTGCCAGGGCATAAGTGATGAAGATCGCAATACCCGCCTGACCGATGACGGCCATCAATGTCAGGGCAGTTGCCACCAGGAAAGATCGGACCCGCTTGCGATAAGCGAACGGAGCAAACACGATGATCGCTGCAAAGAGAATGCTCAGCAGTTGATACGAGTGCCATGACAACAAGGGTGCCGGACTACCGCTCGACGCGCTGGAAGTTAAGATCGACCCGAGGACGGCTCCGACGACGGTGAAGTTGGCGGCCCAGGCAGTGCTGAAGTTGAAGGGCTGACGCTCTCCGAGCGGGCCGTTCCGCCAGGCGGCGGACCGAACCTCCTTGTGCAAGAGGACGTCGCACAGAACCACGAAGAGGCCCGAGACCGCCGCTACAAGTACCGTCCAGCTTTCGTTACACAGTAAGGTGCAGTTCGCTTCGTGCATTTCCCAGCTCCAACTGGATCACGATCCGGCACGACAGCAGGGTAGCCGACCTCCGCGTGGCGGTAGGCGTATCGGAAGCGCCTCCGGCGCTTCCTTATCTTGCTAACTCCGCTAGGAGTTCAAAAGGGACCAAATTGGTCCATCGTCTTTTTAGGTTGAATCGTGGGTCCAAAAAGTATCGATTTGCGCCTCAGTGCTGGGCATAAGGTCACACTAAGGAGTCGGTGACTCAACGAATCCTAGTCGTGGACGACGAGGCCGCCAACGTCGAGCTGGTCAAGAGCTTTCTTGCCGATGTCGCCGACGAGATCCGCGGGGTTACTGACTCGAAGGCGGCCGAGCAGGCTTTCACCGACTTCGAGCCCGACTTGCTCTTGCTGGACCTCCACATGCCCGAGCCGGACGGCCTGGAGATTCTGCGCCGTCTCCGGAGCGCTCGTGCTGCGTTGGGCTTTCTACCAGTGATCGTGCTTACAGCTGATGACCGGACGGTCGCGCGAAACAGCGCACTTCTCCTCGGCGCCGACGATTTCCTGGCCAAACCGTTGGACCGCACTGAAGTTCGCTTGCGTGCGCGGAATCTCCTCCATACACGCCACCTCTTCAAAGAAGTAACCCGCGCGACGGGATCGTTCCCACGCATCCAGCGACCGGCCTCGCCCTAGGTTTCGGACCTCCGCGACGCGCCGGACTACCTCACGTTGAGTCGGATGCGCTCGACTGATGGGCAGCAGCCAGCGCAAATAGGATCGGCAGACGAGAACCTCAGCGTTTCTTGAGGAATCGCTGAGGCTGGGCTGAGGCTATTGGTTGCCCGGACGTTCACAGTCGGCGCACATGGTCCGCCGGCAACACAGAAGGCTCGGGATCAGCCCAGCCGGGCTTGCGGTTCGGCTCCACGATGCGGCCGCCGGGCTTGCGGTTGGAATCGGTCTGCTCAGGATCGAGCCTGACGCCATCACCATCGACCGGCTTCGACAGACCGATCAGGCCCTGGCGATTCTGGTTGAAGTCCAGGCCAACCTAAAGCATCTATCGCGCGCGTTCCTCGATATCGCACCACAGGCGAATCCGCCGGCGGACCTGGAGCACGGACTGAAGCGAGAAGCCAAACGGCTTGGTGTGAGGCTCGAGATCGAGGTCGCGGGTGAAACCAAATGGCTGCCAGCCAATCAAGCGGAGCTGGTTTGGTTGGTGAGTCGCGAGGGACTTCGGAACGTGCGCCGGCACTCCGGCAGCGCGGCTTGCCGGATCCAGTTGCAGTTGCGCAGCTGCCCCTTCGTGCTACGAATTCGCGACTGGGGTGGCGGGGTTGGACCTGGGGCTCAGCTAGGGGAGGGCATCGGCCTCTTACGAGAGATGGCGACGAAGATGGGGTGCGATCTCAGGATCCGCTCTCAGCCCGGACTGGGAACCGAGCTGGTGCTCGTGGGACCACCCTGCTCCAGCGAACGTGAATCTCGTGCCCTCGCGGCGATGACCGCGGGGACAGATGGGGTGGGAAATCCATGAGCCACACACATGGAAATCGATGAGGCCAGACGATGGCAATCAATGATGTTCGTCGACTCGGGTCGGAGTTACACCACTACCTGAAGCCAATCGGTCCCGATGGGGCCGGCTTGCGGGGGAAGGTTTGTCTTGACGGTAGATGGGACGGAGGGCCGACACCAATTTCCGCCTGGAGCCCGGCGTAGGCATCGATGCCTGCCGGAAATCCGGCTGAGTTCAGAAGTCGCAAAGAAGACGGCAGAAGACGCAGAACAGTCGCTCGTCGGTGGTCATTTGGGCTTGAGCGTCAGCAGATTACTGAGTAGGTGCAGGCGAACTCTGGAGGAATGAGTGTGATGCAGCGGAATGTTGCCATCGGCATTACGGCCGTGGTAGTGCTGGGCCTGGGAGCGTTCGGTGTCGTACGTCTGATGTCCGTGCGGGGAGCCGTGACGACCGCCTTCGTGGCTGCGAAGCCGGCAACCTGCTCCGACGCCTACAGGGTGCTCAAGCTGAGGCCATCCCAGGTCGCTAGCGCCAATCCTGTCTGTTTGAACCAATCTCTTCAGTTGAGCGGTGAGGTCGTCGGCACGGTCGGGCAGGCCTACCCCGTTGATGCCGACAGCGTGTCACCGACGCAAATGTGCCGTGTTCCCAAGCGCTGGGACGGCTTCCCGACCGCGTTGGTTGCGTTCGTGGCCGGCGGCAAAGGTTACCGGCTTCGCATTTCAGCGCCCGGCACCTCTGAGCACCAAGCGGTAACGCTCAACAGCCTGGCTGGCCTGGTCGAGCTGAGCTCGATCTCGAATCCCGGCCATCGGTGGAATCAGGCCACAGGGACGCTGATTCTGAATGCTGACGCGACCAGAGGAACCATCGACGCCAACCTCTTGCGCGATGTCAACGGGGCGGCGCCCGTACACATCAGCGGGCGCTGGGCTTGCGCGGCACCTCTGCCTTTGGCTGCCTTTGACGCCAGCGTTCCGTGCGCCAGGTTCTACGCCCTCAACCACCTCAACGATGCTGACGTCGCCCGGATGAAGGCGAGCGCATGCAATGCCGAAGATTTGGTATTCAGCGGCGGTATCAAGGGCCAGGTCGACCACGCGATCACGGATACGGCCACGTCGCCACACAGTGGTCCTGACGGCGACAACGTCTGCGAAGTCGATGGCGACAACTTCGCGGCGTCCTTCAAGTTCTCAATCGGTGACGAAAGCTTTCTCCTCGACCTGTTCATTGCCCGCTATCCGGGCGGGGTTACACCGGGTGGGTACTCGGCTCGACCCGGTCTGATCGTTGAGACATTCTTGTGGTTGGGGCACGCGGACCCTGACAACCATGGCCTGTTCGTGGCTGACGACCACGTCTTCTGGGCCTGGACTAGCGGAACTTTCGCGATCGCTCCCGACCTGAAGTCGGGAACCATCGATGCGACACTTACTGGTCTGCTCGACCAGGGCCGCAGCGTGCAGCTCAAAGGGAGCTGGCGTTGCGCCGCCTAACTAGCCGAGCTCAGTTCGGCTGGATGGCCGCAGCCTCGGCCTCTCGCCCGGTGCTTTGGTACGCGGCTGCGAGGCTGGCACGAAGGTCCGCGCGCTCCGGACGCTCTCTATGTGCCCGCTCGAGAAGAGCAATCGCCTGCTCCGGCTGATGCCCGGAGATGAGCGAGTCTGCAACCAAAATCGTGAGCTCAATGCGCTTAATTGTGAGCAGCTCGCGTACCTCCTGGATGAGCGCGGTGCACGTCGGGTGGTGGTCAGTGGCGAGGTCTTCGACCGACTCAAACTCGGGCAAGAATGTGCCCTGGGAGGCATCGAGCACCCGCCGAGCGTGAGCGCTCTGCGGGTCCGATAGCCGGCGCCTACCCGCGTATTCGGCGCTTACGCTGAGAAGGTCGATGGCGTCGACTGCGCAGCTCTCGAGCTTGAAGCTCATCGTTTGCGGCTCGACCACAATGCGTCCGTTGAGTGCTGGCGGGAGCTCGCGGAGGCCTTGGTAGATGACGTTCCTCAATCGCTTGAGCTGGGTCTCGCGGTCGAGGCCCGGGCTGGCCTGGCGGCCGATGTCTTCTCGTGTTGGGCGTGCCAGCGGGTCGCGAATCGCGGCGACGAGCAAGCGGAGCCACACAAACGCCGTCACCGGTCGCGCACTCAGCGCTGCCGCCCAGTCCTTGCCGTCGTAGTGGACGTGCAGGCCGCCGAATGTTCGCACCAGCACTTCCGGCGTCGAAGCAGGCCGGGGATCGACCGGCTCGTAGGCCAGCTTCGCGTCTAAGGTTGCTGAGACGGCCGCGGCGAGACCGATTGCCGCCGGCATTGGGATCGGCCTGGCCCGCCTACGGACAACGACCAGGCTTGCTGCCACCGCGATCCAGACCGCTGCGGCGGCGATGAGCGCGATGGCGGGGAGGTTGGAAGTCGGCAAGTTCTGGATCTTCTGGTCAGCAATCAGGTACCGCCCGGAGGAGTCCTTTCGCATCCAGTAATCACCGTGGAATCCAATCGATTGCTCAGTTGGAGCTGAATCCGGACCCGACGACGAAGTCACCGTCTCGGTGCCGTCCTCCTGGACCTCGATTACAAGCGTCGCATCGATCGGGTCCTGGGCTTTGAGGAAGTTCAACGAACCGGCTTGGAATGAGCGAGTCGGTGGCGACCCGTTCGTAGCGCTGATCCGCTGGCTGACATCTTGAAGTGCGTTGCCGGTCAGGCGGCCGCTGACCAAGCTCGGGTCACCCTTTGAGAGCGCACTGGCCTCAGCGTCCTGATCGACCAGGAAGTCGCGCTGGAGCTGGCTGCCGAGGCGGGAGTCGATGCCGCTGCCGTAGGTGGTCCTCAAGCCGAGTCCGAGAACTGCCGTCGCGACGATAACGGCAGCCAGAAACAGCGCCGACAGACCGACTACTAGCACGGTCGGAAGCCGCGCTGGCGTCGACGAAGTCGCAGACAGGGAACCCACCGCGCGGCCATCATAGGGCCGCCGTTCAGGTCGGACGGACGTGCTGCCAGTGCCATGTTCTGAGATCAGAAGTCGCAGATAAGACGGCGGAAGTCGCAGAACAGACGCTGGAAGTCTTCCCTTTCCTGGCTCCTCGATGCAGATAAGAGAGATAGCGGGCAGCGACATGCCGACGCAGATCTCGAGTCGAGGAGAGTGAATGGAACCGAGCAACTCAGAAGCTAACCCTGGGCCGGGCGGAGTGGCTGAGACCGACCTCAACTGGTCCGCGCTTTTGGCCGCCTTCCGACTCGGACCCAAGGAGAGCTGGTCAGGGCCACTGATCGATCGTCTGGGACCCTGGCTGACGAAGGCGCGCCACCGGCTGATCGCGGTCCCGCCATTCCTCGACAACGAAGACATCGCCCAACAGCTCGTGGTCGAAGTCTTGAGGATCGCCGCCCGCTGGCGCCCGCCATGCGAAGACCGCTGGATACCACGGCGGCTGGTCGAAGCGGCCGAGAGGCGGGTCCGCATGGGCTTGGCTCGAGAGAGATCCCACCTGGCCGTGGAGCTTGAGGAAGCGCTCGAAACCTCCAACGCGCCCGAGCCGAATCTGGTCTTCGACACCCCGTTGGGAACCGCTTCCCCACAAGACCTAGGCGTGCTCTATCGGGTCAAGGTGCTGGGCGAGCCGGTGGCGGCTCTGGCACGTGAGGCTGGGATTACTCCGCGGCAGATGCGGCGTCGGGTCTGGTCAGCGCGCAAGCGAGCGCAGGCCTCGGGCTCAACCAGAGCCAAGAAGGCTTGATGGTGTTACGCAAACAGGCATCGGCTGGGCGTGTTCAGGTGAAGGTGCGGCTTACCACCGCAGAACTGGCGGAGCTGAAGGCACTTGCAGCGAGACAGCGTGTGCCGGTCAACCAGCTCTTGTGTTCAGTCATCGCCCGCGAACTCGCTGCAGCGGACTCGGCCTCAGGTAGCGTGCCCGACGAGTCGGCCGTGCGCGAGATGGCGATCCTGATCGCGGTCGAGCTGGTTCTCAAGCTCCAGGAGGCGAGCATCCCTGGCGGCGGCACACTCTCCCGAAGGCTCCTCGAGGATGCCGCCCGGGCAGCAATCGAACGGCTGGAGACGGTCGGCCTGAGCTTGCAACGAGACCCTATTCGGTGAGGTCCACGTATTCGGTGCTACTGCTCAGCTACATGCCGGTTTCGGTCGCAGGCGGCGTCCGCAAGGCGGTCGGTGGCTACCTGCGCTACATGCAATTTCGCGACCAGAGCCCTCAGCCCGAGCGCGAAGGGGGCCTCGACGCCTTTGTGCGCTACGTCGCCCATCGAGACCGGAGCTCGCCAGGTGGGCGCATCTTCGGAGCTGACGGCTCACTCACAACCGCTGACCGCCGTCGCTTGGTGGACTACGTTGCGCGTTCAACCAAAGGTCTGGAGCCGAAGTGGTTCAAGACTCGCGACGGCAAGCTCCAAGACCGCCAGCGCGCGGTCTACCAACTCGTCATCTCTCCAGACGATTGGCGTGGGCTCGACCTAAGGCGGATTACCCGCGCGGCCATGAAGCAACTGGAAGTCGATGTCGGCGCTGAGGGGCTGGGGCTTTGGTTTGCGGCCGAGCATCGCAACACCGACCACCATCACGTGCAAATTGTTCTCGCTGCTCGGCGCGAGGTTGCGCCGGGCAGCTTCAGCACGCTGATCATCAACCGGGCCCGCCTGCAGCGAATGAAGGAGGCGATCTGGGCCGAGATCGAGCGCCAGCGCGAGCCCGAACGTGAACGCGCTGGCGCGGCGCGAGGGCGAGCGATCCCGTCGCCGACGCAGAAGCCGGACCTCAATCAGCACGTTGTAGCGGGCTGGCGATGGGCGCCAATGATGGCGGCGAAGCCTCGCGCTCGCTCTCACTCGCGACGACATGTAGGTATCACTGGACGTTTCGCCGGCACTTTGCTTCACCTTCGCGCGGTAGCCCAGCGATACCACCGGCAGATGGAGCACGAGCTCGAGCGAGAGCTGGTTGAGGCCGAGCGCGAGGGCTGGGTGCGGTGAGCGTACTGATCACACTGCTCGCCGACCTGCTCGTGCGCGCCGTCACGGGCGCGATCAGCTACGGACTTGGCGGCTGGTCTTCGGCTCGACCGCAAAGCCACGGCTCGAGCCGCTGGGCGGGACGACGCGATCGCAAACAGCTCGGGCGCATTTGCACCCCGGAGCGAGCCGCAGGCGACGGGATCGCCCTTGGCTTTCTCGGTAACGACTTCCTGCAGGCACCGGCGGAGGACAACGTGCTGCTGCTCGGCGTGCAGCGTTCCGGTAAGACCTCGACGGTCGTCGTGCCCACACTCGTGAGCTGGACGGGAAGTGCAGTCGCCACTTCAACCAAAGAAGAGCTGGTTCGCCTGACCGCACGGCATCGCGCCAGCCTGGGTGCGGTCTCAGTCTTCGCACCGCTCGACCGCGACACGTCGTGGATCTCCGAGCTCGGGCTTAAAGCAGCGACGTGGAATCCCATCGGAGGAGTCAGCGACTGCGGGTCCGCGGCTGAGCTGGCCGATCACTTCACCGCTGCCGGGAAGCGCGGCGGCGCGGCGCACTGGTATCTCTCCGCTGGCAACCTGATCACCGCGCTCTGCGTCTTCGCGAAAGAGCGCGGCGGTGACATGGAGTTCGTCCTCGGCACCTTGAATCGCACTGCCCATTCCGATTACGCCGAGCTCTCCAAGAAGGTCGGAGACGCTCAGGCGGCCGACCTCGTGATGGCGCATGCCCTTACTCCAGAGCGAGAGGCGGGCTCGATCGCATCGACGGCTCGATCATGCCTCAGCCTGTGGGTCGACGAACGAGTGCGACGCGCCACCGCCGCGAACAGCCAGGACCTCGACTTGGACGAACTGCTGGCGCGACCAACCACGCTGTATTTGGTCGCGCCAGCAGAGGAAGCCGAACGCTGCCGGCCTCTGTTCTCGGCCCTGATCGCGACCCTCCTGCGCAAGGCGACGCTGCGAGCTCGCGCTCAAGGAGGAGTCCTTTTGCCACGCCTGCTTCTGGCGCTCGACGAGGCCGCCAACTTCGCGCGAATTCCTCGCCTCGCGGGTTACGCCTCCAGCGGACCTGGGCAGGGCATCCAGCTCCTCCTCTGCTTCCACGACCTCGCCCAGATCGAGGCTGGCTACGGCCGAGAGGAGGCGCGAACGGTCTGGAACAACTGCCGGGCACGGCTGCTGCTCCCCGGCCAGGGCGACCTCGCCACATTGGAGCAGTTCAGCCGCGCCATCGGCGACGAGACGCGCACCTACCGAGTGCACCACGGCGAAGCTCGCAACTCGAATTCGTCCGAGCAGCGAACCGGACGACCGCTTGCGAGCGCTGACGACTTACGTCGACTAGGCGAGGCGGTGCTCGTCTACGCCTCGGCACCACCCGCTCGCTTGCAGCTCAGGCGCTGGGACCAGGTTCCCCACTTCCGCCGGCTGGCCGAGGGAGGCGGCCTCGCCGACTCGTCCCAGCGCCATCCATCACTCGCCCCGTCATCCCTGTTTGGCCGCGCATGCGGCGAAGGAGGTACTTAGTGTTCCTTGGCGTCGCTACCGACATCGTCGTCCGCCCCGATCTAAACGGGTTGCCCAGCAATGTGCTCACCGGGCTCGCCCACCTCGCCAACAACGCGGCCGGACTCCTGGTGCTGATCTCCGGCATCGGCATCGCCGTGTCGCTGATCGGCTGGGTGCTGGCCTCATTCACAGGTAATCCACAGCTCGCCGACCGCTCGAAGTCGTCGCTGGGCGTCTCGATCGCCGCCGTGGCATTGCTCTACCTGGGCATCGCCGCCGCCAACTATGCCGGACGTCTCTTCTCGTGAACCCTTCCGGCGATTACTACAGTCAGTACGCCGACCAAATCGTGCGGGCAATCACGGCCTGGGCGATCAAAGATGCGCTCTGGGGCATCAGCAACCTCATGCACTCCTTCGGCAACGCCACCGAGCCCGACTTCGCAGCCCTAGTTCCCGTCTACAACCGCGTGCTCGCCATCTCGCTCCTAATCCTTGGCGCTGTGGTCGCCTTTGGCGTCATTGAGCGCATCTTCGGCGGCCAGCTCGGGCTCGGTCTCTCCGTGGTGCCGCGAGTGGTCGTCTGCGTCTTCTTCGCCTACTCGGGCCTCGCCGTCGTCGAGTACGCCACCGTCCACGCGGCATTACTCGGCCACGCCTGGGACAAGGAGTTAGGCGCGGCCAATCCCAACACTGTCGTCTCAGCCGGGAGCGTGGACCTCTCCCAGGTCCACCTCAACGTGGTGGCGCTTATCGTCATGGCCCTACTGATCAGCTTCCTGGCCCTGGTCGTCTACCTGGAGCTGATCGTGCGCGCGGCGCTGGTGCTGACTATCACTGCGTTCGTGCCCTTGGTCTGCGTGCTAGCCATCTGGCCGCGCATGGCCGGCGGGGCCGTTCACCTCGCCGAGTTCGTGATCGGACTACTGCTCTCCAAGTTCGTCGTCGCCACCGCATTCGTTGTTGGTCTGTCGCTGCTGCTGCCGGCGGTGCTCGGCGAGGCGCCCGACAACGGCAAGGCCGACTGGATGGCCAGCGGCTTCGCGGTCCTCCTGATAACTGCTGTAGCGCCAGTCGCGCTGTTTCAGGGCATCAAGTTCGCTCATGGCACGGCAGGCAAGGTCACCAGGGACCTCGGAGGCATGGCGATTGGCATGACGCCCTTTGGGACGCTGGCGCGACTTCTCCCACTTGCTGCGCCGCGGGGAGCAGCTGCCAGGAAGCGCGTCTCGAGCCTTCTCAAGCCGAGCCTCGAGCAGATCCGCAGCCGTCTTCGGTCTCGTTGATGACAGACCTCTTGTCTCCAGACACGCCAGACATTGCTTCTCCTTGGCGCCGCGGAGGGGGTGCAGGGGGAACCGGCGGCGCATCCGGTTCCCCCACTCATGGGGCAGCGGTGCAACCGGGATCCTCGCGCCGATGCTCCAACGAGCGGTCCAGCGAAAACCGTGAGTCCCAACTTGATTTCCAGACGCCATTCCGACTCGGAGCTGGCGGTCTGGTCGTGGTTGTGGTGCCGGCGCAGCTGAAGGCCGCTTGCGCGCGGCGAGGATGGAGTCTCACACAACTGGCTCGACGCGCCGGGATCTCGTATCCGACGCTGAAGTCGACGCTTCGCGGAAAGCCGGTGAGGCCAATAACCGCCTGGAAGCTTGCTAGGGCGCTCGGCGACGGGAACCCTGCCCCAGAATTTGATCGCTTGGTTGAGTCGTACTGACATTGGACGGTCGATGCGAAGGCTCCATCGAGCTGATCGTGGCGGTCTTCAGGCTTGCCATCGCTGACTACCTAGGCCACAGCTATAGCCACGATGGCTGCGCCCACATCAGAAGGGCAACCAGTCGCTACAGGTCAGAAGCGACGATGTTTCTGACCAGCCCATTCGCGGCCTATCTCGCTGATCAGATCGGTCTCAATGCCTCCGCGATCTGGCGTGAAGCAAGGCGGCTCGATGACCATTTAGCCGCGAGAGGGATCAGCCAGGCCGCCTAATTCATCACGACGGTTGCCGAAACCGTTGCGAAGGCCAATGTTCGGTCGTTCATTTGTTCTTCCAATGGAAACGACCTTGTCAGGCAGGCCGGGTTCGGCTGCTTTGCCGCCCCGGCGGTGAGTGACGCGCTAGGCGCAAATGTGCCCGGAAAGTGCTATGAAGTGGCCGTGCGCCGCCTGTTCGTAGTTTTGGCGGTGGGTCTGGCAGCTTGTGGCTCGACAGGTGGCTCGCAGACTCCAGTCAATCTGCCCGTCGCCGCATCAGTTAGCCCAACCCCACCCGCCAAGGCTTTCACTGAAGTCACTTTGACGGGACAGGGGAGTAGGGTCACCGACCAGTTCGAGCTACCAACCGGGAACTACAAGGTGACCTGGAGTGGCACTGTGGGTCAGTACGGCGGCAACATCATTGCGTATATGGTCGGTAACGAGAAAACCTTGCTGATGGCGACAACCGACATGAGCGGATCGACCCTCTTTCAGTCAGGCGGTGGTTTCTTCTTCATCCAGATTGACGCTACGGGCGTGACCTGGAAAATCATAATTGACGCGATCTAGGCCGCACTAGTTAAACCAATCACGTTTCCGTGACGCCGCAAGGTCGCCATCGTTTGGCAAACCGTTAGGAAATCCAATAGCGACTCACCTGGTTCGCTTAGCGTCTAGTGTTCCGGGTCCGCCCAATTACTTGCGGCGCCTGGCCGGAAGCCCCTCCCGCCGACGAGCCAGTGCCAGATCGCATGCGGCGACCGTCTTATCTTTCGCTATGTCTTCGGGCTCTTCCCGATGCTCAAGGTCATTACCCCGAGCTAGCCTCAGGTCGTTGTCGACTCGACGAGTTGCTTGCGTTCGATGAGCCTGCGGAGGCCGGCCGCTTCGAGCGGTTCATATGCCCGGTCTTGAATCCGCCGCGCTCTAAGGCTCTCCCAAAGCTCACGTGTCTGCGCTTCAACAACACTCTGCGGGTCGGTCGTCGTACAAAGATAATCCCAATCCTTGAGTCGAACGAGGTCCGCAACATTCGCGTTAGACCATCGAATAGCTTCGACGTCGTAATAGCCGCCAAATCGGGCGATGGCGTGCTGAATTTCGTTCCATACCTCGCCCCAAACCTGGCGCGGCTCGTCAAGTTCAGCGACCTTTTTCCGAATTTGACCCACTGAAGGCGCAAACTCACACCCATCTAGGAGGAGCGCACCCACCGCGGTCGTGACCTGTTCTGCACCAAGGTCGGCGATCAGTGCGTAGCCCTGCTCGACTGCATCCGGCCCTGTGGGTTGGTGAGGCCAAAACGTATTCATTCGGGCACTGATCCGCAGCCACTCTGGTAGCGTCACCGTTTGACCTCCTGCGACTCAAGCCGGTCGGCCATGTCCTCGTATAAGGACGCCAATTCGGCGGCATGGTTCCTCGCCGCACGTCCCCTCATCTGAGCCACAGAAGCGCGGGCGAGGGTTTGAACAGTGGTGTCACACCACTTGAGGCTGCTGGGCAAGGTCCCATCCGGCGTTGGACGCGACAAACTGCGTTGAGTCAACTCGAGTATTTCAGCCGTCGGAACCAGAGCACCATCTCTTTCGAGTAGCGCCCAGCTGAGCACGATGGACCGTTCGTGGCCCCGTAGGGCTCGGCGCAGAATTGCCTCGCAGCCGAGGCGCAATTCCTCAACACGGTCGATTACTGGATCTACCTGAGGGATCGACGGCTCTACCGGATCGCTGGGAGCAGGTAGCGCTCCACTTCGCTGCTCGATCTCGGAGATAGCCGTCTCCACCTCTGCCAGGGACCGGCGGATTGATTGCACCGCAATTTTCAGGTTCCGAATCGACGCGACATCATCTTGCGAGAACACGTTCTGCGTGTGGGCGTCTATATCATGTGGAGAACGGACGTTCAGACTCAACATCTGGGTCTCCATGATAGTTCAATGAATCTCGGCAGGCAAGATCCCGATGCGACAGTTGTTATCTGGACTGTCCCTTGCCTGGCCGTGCGATCTCCCAGCGCTCCTCGGTGCTAACCCGGGGCTGGGAACGGCATATGCGAGTTCAATCGGCTCGCTCGTGCTCGCGACCACAAAGGGACGCGCCTCGCTGCTGCACTCGGCCCCGTCTTAACCCGACCACTCAGTGAACGGGTGTCGCTTGTTCGATTAGCTGGTTCACCTCACTTAATGCACTAGTTGCAAGCTCGATGGGGACGTGTGGTTTTATCTCGTTGAGGCGCATGGCGAGCAGTTCGATATCGGTGCCGCGATCAGCTTCCTTGATCACGTAAAGCGCAGTAGCCAACCTCTCTAACTGGAGCACGTCTCGGTTGCCTAAATGATCGGCGACGAATCCAATCGCCGGCGCGACACTCTCCATCGTCCGAGGAAAATGGGCTCGCAACTCGATGCTGGCTGGCGTCGGTCTGATTTGCGGTCCATATGGCGGATAAGGGACTAACTCCACAAGTCCACTCCCTTGAAGGACTTGAAGGTCGTCGCGGAGGTCGAAAGAGAAAGGGCCGTGACGGTATAAGACAAAGGCATATCCGGTCTTTACGTCAAACAACTCCTGAACGAAATAGAGTGACTTTTGCAAATTGGTCTCGCCACACCAGCTTCCCGCGAGCCTCATTTCGTCGGCGAGCTGCGTAATGACGCTAAATCTCTGTGCCTGATTCATTCCGACTGTTCTCCCTTCACCTCGATTATTTTGGTCTTCTCTCTCGCAAGCCACTTTTTCGCGTCGTCGAGTAGCTCGGGAGCGATGTAAACGAAATTTGCGTAGAGCGTCGGGATCTGGATGAGAACATCAGAGTTCGATTCGGCCGGCTGCACTTCTCCATCAATCTCAACTGGAAAACCAATTGGGCCTGATGCCGAACGCTGAGTTGGGACATAGCGGACGTTGGCTTTTCCATATCTCTCTTCAGTAGCAGCGGCTACTTGGTCTATAGCCATCGGATTAGCTCGCGCGTCGAGCGGATCGCGGCGATAGAGAACTCTGAAGTGTTGGCGTTGCATGATGCGGAGAGCATGTTCGAAGCCAGCTGCTTTGGGATCTAATGCAGAGAGTTGCATGTCAGAAAGGATCTCGTTGTCGGTGTACTGCTGATGCTTTTCATAGAGGACTCCCCGTGGATACCTTGCCCGCAGGAAGTCCTTCATATGTTCGTCGTAAATCTGACGTACCGGATGGAAGTAAACCTGGCTGAACATGAAGTGTCTTGCCAGTAGAAGTGCCTCCGCAGAGTGAATCCCTCCACCTTGAACGCCCAGAACCACGACGTCTGAGTCTGGTCGCTCAGGTAGTAAGCGCAGGGTCTCTATAAGGCGGTGATGGTCGAAGCGGCCATACGCGACGCCAGCGTGGTGGGAATCACGAAGCAAGTAGTCAATTCGATCAGAGCCGAAGATGTCGCCAACGATGATTTCTGAGAGCACTCTTTCCCAAGGAGAAAAGGTCACTGGATGAGGGAAGGCCTTGCTGGCACTCTCCTCTCCCAGAGCCAATTTGACGATATGCTCGGGATCGATTCCTGCCGGACCGAGTGCATGCGGCCAGATATCGCGAAGGTCAGAATTCAGAATGAGTTCTTTTGTGATGACTTCGTGATTGACTCCTTCAGGCAGAAGCTCTTCAAGGCCATGCGAGAAAGGTACGTGCCCAATGTCGTGACAGAGGGCTGCTAGCACGAGTGACTTGCGCCAATAAGCTCGACGCAATTCATCGGGGATGTACTCGTCTAGCAAGTCTCGGACGACGCTATGTCGCGTGGACGCACTCGTCACCACATCGAAGATTCGCCCTGCCACGTGCATAACTCCGAGGCTGTGTTCAAGACGAGAGTGGGTCGCCCCTGGATACACAAAGTAGGTCATCGCCAGTTGCCTGATATGCCTCAGTCTCTGCACCGGCGCGGAGTCCAAGACTCGCCGGTCCTCGGAATCCAAGTGGACGAAGACGTGGATCGGATCTCGTATCTCGTGGATTCGTTTACGCAGTAGTGGCAATAGTCCCCTTCTTGGTCGACCAAGGCGACATCGCGACCTCGGATGCCGAGATACTAATCGGCACTCCTGAGAGCCACAAGCCCTAAATATAGTAGACCTCAGCATCACGACCACGACATATAGATCTCCATAAGTAAAACGAACATGCGTTCGACGAGTATGGCAGGTTAACGCGTCTTCTGGGCGGCTAGGTTTCTGGCGTTCCAGCTAGCTGTTGTGACGCAAGAATTCCTGTCCCTCGTCACAGACCAGTCGGAATGGGCAACTAGGACAGTTGAAATCACTGGGGTTCACTGGGAAGTCGCGCTTAGTCCGAGCGATGCTGATGCTGTTTGCGATAGCCCACGCCCATCGCCGGTCTCTGTCGAGCTGATCTTCGGCTCGTTCGATTGGTATCGCGTCACCACCCGAAATAAAATGCGCTTCCAGATCAATTGGCTCATTTCCGATCATGCGACGGGCACCCAAACGGTAGATACCAAACTGCCGCCCCAGTCGAAAGTCCTTCTGTACCTGATCAACCGTGCGGGGGCGGCCCGACTTATAGTCGACGATGACCAGCCGACCGCTGCGACGGTCGATCCGATCGATCCGGCCGGCGAACACGAATGGCGAGTCTTCGTAGGAGAATTCCCGCTCAACATCAACGATTTCGCCTCCACGCCAAGCTGGCGTCGCGAGGTACTTTAGGACGATCGCAATCGCTTCCTGCTTTAGCTCGGGCCAAGCCAGCTTCTCGAAAACCGCAGCACTCCATGAATCTTCGACAAAACTCCGAACCTCGGCTTCAGTGGGTTCCGTACCAATCAGCCTCCGACGTGCTGACTGCTCCAAAGCGTGGTGCGTAAGGTTGCCAAGAGCCAACTCCCGTGTGTCCCGCTGTGGCAAATGAAATTCGTGTTGATATGAGTAGCGCCTGGGGCAGTTCGAAAATTCAAGAAGCTGGGAAACGCTGAAAGGGTGAGGGGCTTCACGAATTTCGCCGCGGTTAGGCGAACTCCCGAGTGTCGGAACAAGCGCCTGCTCCGCCGTCACCTCGTCAATTCTCTCTGGCAAGGCGTTTCTAATCTCGTTGAGAAACTGTGAGGGGGAAACTGGCTCCCTCGCCCACACGTTGTACTTCTTCGCATAAGTAATCGTCACCCCGAGTTTCGCCCTCGTCATGGCCACATAGAACAGCCGACGCTCCTCGTCAACCGCTGTAGCGTCCTCGAGCT
>WNFC01002145.1_pt1 | contig 21197 bp, 21 predicted proteins | sample 5400541 | NCBI WGS metagenome assembly WNFC01 (sample SAMN13153342, study PRJNA577476) | soil metagenome | isolation source: 120 cm saprolite under Douglas fir tree site 2 hole 2 replicate 1 | place: USA:California | collected 2015-04-18
CGCGATCGCGTTGACGCGCACGCCGAGCCGGCCGAAGTCGGACGCCATTTCGCGGGTGAGGGCGGCGAGCGCGGCCTTCGAGGTCGCATAGGCGGCGCCGGCGAATGGATGGACGCGCGAGCCGGCGATCGACGTGACGTTGACGACCGAGCCTTTCGTCGCCGTGAGCTCCTCGATCAGGCCGCGGGCGAGCATGATCGGCGCGAAGAAGTTCACGTGGAAGACCTGTTCCCAGACGTCGAGCGTGGTCTCGATGGCGCCGAGACGCGCGCCGCCCTCGGCCTTGGGCGAGATGGCCGCATTGTTTACGAGTGCGTGCAGCTCGCCATGGTCGAGCCGGTTCTTGATGTCGGTGATCGCCTGTCGCGTCGAGTCGCGATCGGCAAGGTCCACCTGGATGTGGTCCTCCGGCCCCATCTCCCACGGGCAGTTCTCCGGGAAAGCGTGGCGCGAGCAGGTGATGACGCGCCAGCCGGCGGCCGAGAAGCGCTTCACCGTCGCGTGCCCGATGCCGCGGCTGGCCCCGGTGAGCAGGAGCGTGCGGCGCGGCTGGTTCGTTTGCGAGTTCGGCATCGGGCGGCACGTCTCCGGAATAGAGTCAGGGGTACAGGCGGGTCCGCGTCCACGCGCCGCCCGGCGCATCGCGGCGGAACTCGACGCGGTCGTGCAGCCGGTAGGGACGATCCTGCCAGAACTCCATGATCAGCGGTACGATCCGATAGCCGACCCAGAACGGCGGCCGCGGCACGGCTCCCAAGGCATATTTGGCGGTGGCGAGCGCGACCTTCTTCTCGAAGGCGAGCCGGCTGGCGAGCGGGGCGGATTGCTGGCTCGCCCATGCGCCGATCTGCGACAGTCGCGGGCGGCTCGCAAAATAGGCGTCGGCTTCGGCATCGGAGACCTGGTCCACTGGCCCGCGCAAGCGCACCTGCCGCTTGAGCGACTTCCAATGAAACACGGCGCCTGCCGCCGTACGGACGGCCAATTCCTGCCCCTTTTGGCTGTCTTGGTTGGTGTAGAAGACGAACCCCCGTTCGTCGAAACCTTTCAGGAGCACCATCCGCACGTTCGGCAGTCCCTCGCTGCCGACGGTCGCGACCGCCATGGCGTCGGGGTCCGCCGGCTCGGCCCGCTTGGCATCTTCGAACCAGGTGGCGAACAGCCGCAACGGCTCGTCCGCCTCGGCGAAGTCACCAGCCGTTAACCAACTCGGGTGTTCTATCGGAGCCGTGTCGGACATCTCTCTCGAAATGCTCTCGTGGCCGGTCAAATGCCAGCAGTAGCGCCCACGCGGTTCCGTTATATCGGAACGCCAGGCTCGCGCATATGGCGCCGACTGTTTCCGGCCGCCGTGCTGGCGCTTGCGCTGCCCGCGGGCGGCTGCAGCTTCTCGTATCAATTGGGGTCGCTGTTCAACAAAGACGACCCGAAGCCGGAAGTCACCGGCTCGATCGCGGCCACGGCTGCGGCTCCCGCCGCCGCTCAGCTGCCGTCCGACAACGACCTCGCCTATGCGCGCGCGGCCGCGTCCGAGGCGCTCGCCCGGGACGGCAAGACGACGAGCGTGCCGTGGGAGAATCCCCATACCGGCGCGCGCGGAACGGTGACGCCGATCGCCTCCTCCTATACGCAGGACGGATTCACCTGCCGCGATTTCCTCGCGAGCTACGTGCGCCAGGGCAGCGAGTCCTGGCTGCAAGGCGAAGCCTGCCGCATCCACCAGGGCCAGTGGGAAATCCGCGCCATGCGCCCGTGGAAGAAGAGCTGACGCCAAGCCGTTGACCGCGGTGCGGCATTGCGCAGCGCCCGCATCCGCCCCACATTTGCCAAGGATGAGGGCCGGGGAACTCGATCCGGCACAACGAGAATTCGGAGTTTTTCAGGATGCGCGACCCCTATGACGTGCTGGGGGTGCCGCGGACGGCGGATGCTGCGGCCATCAAGAGCGCCTATCGGCGGCTCGCGAAGAGGCTGCATCCGGACGCCAACAAGACCGATCCGAAGGCGGCACAACGCTTCGGTGAACTCAACGCGGCCTACGAAATCCTTAGCGACGACGCCAAGCGCAAGGCGTTCGACCGCGGCGAGATCGATGCCGACGGCAAGCCGCGCTTTCAGGGCTTTGAGGGTTTTGGCGGACAACCGGGCGCCGGCGGATCCGGCCGCGACGGACATTTCGAGACGTTCTCGTGGGGGCCGGAAGGCTTGCGACGCTCGGGCGGCGGCGGCGGCGGGCGCGGTTTCGGCGGCTTCGAGGACGTGCTCAAGGAGATGTTCGGTGGCCGCGCTGCCTCACGCCGCCGCACCGGCTTCGGCGGGCCGTTCGAGGCGGACGAGGCCGAGGTGTCGTCAGGCCGCGACATCACCGCGTCGGTGACGATCTCGCTTGCGGAAGCCGCCAAGGGCGGCAGCCGGCGCGTCCACCTGCCGACCGGCAAGGACGTCGAGGTGAAGATTCCGGCAGGGCTCGCCGACGGGCAGCAGATCCGGCTCAAAGGTCAGGGCCTGCGCGGTCCCGGCGCCGCCGGCGACGCGCTCATCACCGTATCGATTGCGCCGCACCCGCTGTTCACGCGCGACGGCGCCAACTTGCGGCTCGATCTGCCGGTCGCGCTCTATGAGGCGGTGCTGGGCGCGAAGGTGCGCGTGCCGACGCTCGACGGCGCGGTCGAGCTTGCGATTCCTGCCGGCACCAGCAGCGGCCGGACCTTCCGGCTCCGCGGCAAGGGTCTGCCCGGCAAGGGCGGCGCCGGCGATCTTTTTGCCACCATCCGCATCGCGCTGCCGGACAAGGCCGATCCTGCCCTTGACGAGCTGATGCGCAAGTGGCGTGACGCGCAGCCTTACGATCCGCGCAAGGACATCACCTGAGCGACGCGCGTCAGCGCCCCGGCCCGCGCTCGAGCTGGGCGTAGGCGATCTCGGCCACCTTGTGCAGCCGCTCGCGACTCGTTTCTCCGCTCACGACGTAGGCCGCGTCGCCGTCCGCCCAATAGAGGCCGGCGACCGGACCTTCGGCATTGTAGCGCAGGGCCGTCTCGTGGCCGTCCGAGCGCGTCGAGTAGAGCGTGAAGCGCTCGCCGGACTTGCCCTCATACATGAAGAACGCCGCGGCGCCGCGCGGACCCGGCAGCAGCCGGCCCCCGACCAACTTGAGGTCGAGCGGTTCGAGATCGGGAATGCGCAACTGATAGCCGACGCGCTTTGACAGCCATTGCCGCAGATGCGCGGCCTCGCTGGCGGGTACCTCGACGGGATGGCGCACCTCGACGGCGTAGAGCTTGTGCGCGGCAAGCGCCTCGCTGGTGAAGGTGTGGACCGGGTCGGGCGCCGCGGCAGAAGCGCCGCGCGCCAACCATCCCGCCACGCCGCCGACCAGGAATGCCGCAATCACTGCCGCGGCGGCAATGCTCTTCCATGAGCGGTTGGCACGTTCGATCTGCGCGAGGTTGAATCGCGCGGGAAGCGGCTCGGCCGCAACTCCGCCGTAGCGGGCGTGGATACTGTCGGCGAGCGCGCGCCAGCGCGCGACGCGCGCCATGTCGTCCGGATGAGCAGACAGCCACGCCTCGACGGCCGCTCGCCGGTCTGCCGGAAGCTCGCCGTCGACATAGGCGTGAAGCTCGGCTTCGGTCACGGGTAGATCGCGATCCGTCATCGTTTCACCTCTTATTATTTCACGCGGCGAAGCGCGGGGCGCTCGCCGTCGAGATAGGCTCGGATTTGGGCGCGGGCGCGCGCCAGCCGGGACATCACGGTGCCAACCGGTACACCTTGTACCTCCGCGACTTCGCGGTACGTGAGGCCCTCGAGCACCACGAGGAGAAGAGCCGTGCGCTGGTCGTCGACCAGGCTCGCCAGCGCGCGCTCGATGTCGCGCCCGCCTGCCTCCGGGCCAGCCATGTCGGGCGCGTCGTCGTCGCCGATCAGCGCCATGGCCGGGCGTCGCGCCAGCGAGCGCAGGCGGTTGCGATTGAGGTTGGTGAGGATCGTATAAAGCCAGCTGCGCACGTCTCCGCCGTGAAAAAGATGCTCGGAACGCAACGCGCGCACCAGCGTATCCTGAACGAGATCGTCGGCGGTCTCGGCGTCGCGCGTAAGCGCCCGCGCGTATCGCCGCAGCGCCGGTATGGCTCGTTCAACCCCTTGGTGGAAGCCGCTCACGCGTGCTCCTCCTGCTGTGCAGCCGCTCTCGGCGACGGGCTTCGGCCGGTCACTAACGTCGCCGGAAGGTCAAACACCACCCCGTAACGCCCTATTCCAGCCCCGCGGTTAACGCCGTCCAAGGCGCGTGCTTGAAGGGCCCGGGGACGCTATGCCATAGGGAGCCTGCGGCCGGCAAACGGCTGAAAGAGGACGTAATGCCGGAATCCGCGGGTCTCATGCGCGGCAAGCGCGGCCTCATCATGGGGGTGGCGAACGAGCGTTCGCTCGCCTGGGGGATAGCCAGGGCCGCCCGCGCGCACGGCGCGGACCTCGCCTTCACCTATCAGAGCGACGCGATCAAGAAACGGGTCGAGCCGCTCGCCGCCGAGATCGGCGCCCACCTCGTCGGGCACTGCGACGTCAGCGACGCGGCGACGGTCGACGCCGCGTTCGCCGCGACCGCGCGCATCTTTCCGTCGCTCGATTTCGTCGTTCATGCCATCGCGTTCTCGGACCGCGCCCAACTTGATGGGCGCTATGTCGACACCACCCAGGACAATTTCACCCGCACGATGCTGATCAGCTGCTACTCCTTCACCGCGATCGCGCAGCGCGCCGAAAAGCTCATGCCGAATGGCGGCGCGCTGCTCACGCTGACCTATTACGGCGCGGAGAAATGGATTCCGCATTACAACGTCATGGGCGTGGCCAAGGCGGCGCTCGAGGCGTCGGTGCGCTACCTCGCCGCCGATCTCGGCACCAAGAAGATCCGTGTCAACGCGATCTCGGCCGGCCCGATCAAGACGCTTGCTGCTTCCGGCGTCGGCGATTTCCGCTACATCCTGAAATGGACGGAACACAACGCGCCGCTCCGGCGCAACATTTCGGCGGAAGAGGTCGGCGAGGCCGCGGTCTACCTGCTCTCCGACATGGCGCGCGGAGTGACCGCCGAGATTCTCCATGTCGACGCCGGCTACAACATCATCGGAATGAAACATCCGGACGCGCCCGACATCACCGTAATTAAGGACTGACGCGCGGGGCGCATGTCACAGCCGATCCTCTACTTCGTCCGTCACGGCGAGACCGATTGGAATGCCGAGCACCGGCTGCAGGGCCAGCACGATGTCCCATTGAACGCCATCGGGCGTGCGCAGGCTGCGCACTGTGGCGAGGTGCTGCGCGATCTGTTCGAGCGTGACGGCCGCGATCCCGATGCCTTCGATTACGTGGCGAGTCCGCTCGGGCGGGCGCGGGAAACCATGGAGCTCATCCAGAGCGGCCTCGGCCTCGACGTGCGCCGCTATCGAACGGATGCGCGGCTCGCCGAGCTGTCCTTCGGCCACTGGGAGGGGTTCACCTTCGCGGAACTCAAGGCGCGCGATCCCGAGACACTGGCGCTCGCCGCGCGCGAGCACGACAAATGGAGTTTTGTGCCGCCCGGCGGGGAGAGCTACGCGCAGCTGCTGGTGCGGGTGAAGGCGTGGCACGCGACGGTCGATCGCGACACCGTGGTCGCCGCGCATGGCGGAGTGGCGCGCACGCTCGTCGTCCATTTTGGCATCGCGCCGCCTGCCGCGGCGCCGGTGCGCGACGTCGAGCAGGGCGTCGTCTATGAGTTCGCTCCCGGGCGGATGAGCCGATACGCGTAGCGTTTTGGACGATTGAGTGGGACGGCTGAAAATGAAGAAGGCCGGCATTCACCGGCCTTCTTGATCTTTCCAGGCCACTCGCGCCCTGCCAAGTGGCAGTCGAGACGCGGCCCAACTGTGCTCCCTTGCGGGAAATCAGCTCTTCTTCTTCTTTTTCTTCTTCGCCATGGTTCATCCTCCAACACGTGTCGGCATGACCGGGATATCCGGGCCGATGATCAACGCTAACACAGCACAATAGCGCCGGCAAATGGTTTCGCGAAAAAACGCTTACATTTCAGTAAGTTAACGGACGTTCAGTTTGAGATTAATCGGCATTCAGGCAGATGAACTTTCATTCAGGCTGAGATACGTGCTGAGTGTCTCCGCCGCGAATTGACCACGCCCGGCGCCGCGTACTACCAAGCGCCAGCGCGGCGCGAAAAACCCATGTCACACAACACATTCGGCCATCTCTTCCGGGTCACGACCTTCGGCGAGAGCCATGGGCCTGCGATGGGCTGCGTGGTCGATGGAGCGCCGCCGCGCATTCCGCTCACGGAAGCCGATATCCAGCCCTATCTCGACAAGCGGCGGCCGGGCCAGTCGCGCTACACGACTCAGCGGCAGGAGCCCGACCAGGTCAGGATCCTCTCCGGCGTGTTCGTGGACGAGGCGAGCGGCCGCCAGGTCACGACCGGAACGCCGATCGCCCTCGTGATCGACAATGTCGACCAGCGGTCGCGCGATTACTCGGACATCAAGGACAAATATCGGCCTGGGCACGCCGACTACACCTACGACGTGAAATACGGCTTGCGCGACTATCGCGGTGGCGGGCGCCAGTCGGCGCGCGAGACGGCGGCGCGCGTCGCCGCCGGCGCCATCGCGCGCAAGATCGTCCCGGGCATGCTCGTGCGGGGCGCGCTCATCCAGATGGGTCCGCATGCGATCGAGCGCGCCCGCTGGGATTGGGCCGAGGTCGACAAGAACCCCTTCTTCTGTCCGGACGCCGAGAAGGCGAAATTCTACGCCGACTATCTCGACGGCGTGCGCAAGGCCGGCTCCTCGGTCGGCGCGGTGATCGAGGTGGTCGCCGAGAGTGTTCCGGCCGGGCTCGGCGCGCCCGTCTATGGGAAGCTCGACGGCGATCTTGCGGCCGCGCTCATGGGCATCAACGCGGTCAAAGGTGTCGAGATCGGCGCAGGCTTCGGGGCGGCCGCGCTCACCGGCGAGGAGAATGCCGACGAGATGCGCATGGGCAATGATGGCCGGCCGCGCTTCCTGTCGAACCAGGCGGGCGGAATCTTGGGCGGCATTTCGACCGGGCAACCGGTCGTGGCGCGCTTTGCGGTCAAGCCGACCTCGTCGATTCTCACGCCGCGCAAGACCGTCGACCGCTACGGCAACGAAACCGAAATCTCCACCAAGGGTCGTCACGACCCGTGCGTCGGCATCCGCGCGGTGCCGATCGGCGAAGCCATGGTGGCGTGTGTGATCGCCGACCATTTTCTGCGCCACCGCGCTCAGATGGGCGACGGCGCGGAGTGGCCGTTCAAAAAGCGAGGTTGAGCGGTTACCAGATTCCCGGAACCAGCCGGTAACGCACACGCCTTGCATACTCTTCGTAGCCGGCGAGCTTCTCCTTCAGCATTCGCTCCTCGATCGGGATTCGGAACGAGAGCAGCACGATCCAGACGGGCACGAGCGCGAGGCCGTAGGCCGAGCCGAGGAGCAGCGGAATGCCGAGGAACATGAGAATGCCTCCGGCATACATGGGGTGCCGCACATAGCTGTAGGGGCCGGTCGTCACCACGGTTTGCCCGCGCTCCCGCTGGATTTTGAGGACCGGCGCCGCGAAGGTGTTTTCGCGGAAGGTCAGGAAGCTCACGTAGATCGACAGCGGGATCAGCAACGCCCCGATCGCCTGCGCCCACACCGGCAGTTGCGAAAGTCGGAAGCGCACCGCATCGAGCGCCATGAGCATCATCCAGGCGATCCAGAGGACCACGATGGCTGCCATGAAAAACCGGTCCCAGGGCTCCTGTCCGCGCTGGATGGGCGCACCGAGACGCTCTTCGAGAAGGCCGGGATCGTGCCGCGCCAACCACAGCCCAACCGCAAGGCCGCAGACAGTCATTTCGGCAATGAAGATCCAGGCTTGTAGCCATCTCCATGTGCCGGCGGCGATAAAGAGCAGCGCCGCCATCGCGGCGTAGACGAGCAGCGTCCGGATGATGAGCTTCGTGACCATGCTGGCCCGCTAGCCCAGTTCCGTGGCGCGCTTGAGGCTTGCGATCATCGATACGCGTAGCAGGTAGTCGCGCGTCAGTCCGGGATCGCCCGCGATCGTTCTGAGCTCATTGCGAAAGCGTGCCTGTTCGGCCGGATCGCTGGCCTCCAGGTTGCGCTTGTTCTGGATCGAGTGCTGCTGCACGTATTCGAGCGTGACCAGCCGGCGCTGCTTGTCGTAGCGATCGAGCTCCGCCTCGCCCGCCTCGCCATGCCACACGCGTGCAAGCCGCTCGGTGAGATTGACGGCGTCGTGAATGCCGCCGTTCATCCCCATGCCGCCGAGCGGGTTGTTGATGTGCGCCGCGTCGCCGGCGAGACACACGCGGCCGGCGCGGAAGGTTTTCGCCACGCGCTGATGCACCCGGTAGAGCGTCACGTGAACGATCTCGGCGGCGCTCCCGGCCGGCAGCACCGTCGCGAGCGTAGCGCGCGCAAAGTCGCGGCTGGCCGCGGTCTCGTCGGACACGTCGGGCGCGATCGGGAACATCATGCGCCACATCGCCGGGATCTGCAGATAGAAATGCCACTGCACCGGATCGGCGACGTAGCTGACGGCATCGAGATCGGGCACGATCGAGTAGAAATCGAATGCCGTCCCGATCACCAGGAAGCGTTCCGGCCAGGTGAAGCCTTCGAACTCGATATCGAGCGCCTTGCGCACCTCCGAGCGCGCGCCGTCGGCGCCGATGAGCCAGCGCCCGCGCCGCTCGTGCGTCCTGCCGTCCGCCGCGGCGAGCGTGACGGTGACGCCGTCGACGTCCTGCCGCGCGCCGCAGACTTGCTGGCCGAACTCGATGCGGTAGTTGCGATCGTTCTGAAGGCTGCTGTCGATGATACGGGTGAGATTGTGCTGCTCGCTCTGCAGCCGGTAGGGATGGCGCGTCACGTCGGCGATGCCGGCGAAATCGAAGGCCGCGATCACCCCGTCGCGCCGCGATCGATATTGCAGCCGCGGTGCGACGAGGCCGGTCGCGATGAGGTCGCCGGCGAGGCCCAAATCGTCGAGCATGTCGAGGGTCGAGGGATGAAAGGTCGAGGCGCGCGACTCGTTGCTCAGCGTCGCAGACGCCTCGAATACGGTGACCGGAATGCCGCGCCGCACCAGGCAGGCTGCCGCCGCAAGGCCGACCGGGCCGGCGCCCGCGATGAAAACGCGCTCTTGGGTACCCATCGATGATTTCAAACCCGAACGCGGGCTTTTAAGCGAAGACTGTGGCGCCAACAACGGATATTCTCGAGCAAAGACGTTCGGCGTCAGGAGAGGGCCGATGAGGGCTGTTTTTGGCGGGATTGCCGCGCTAGCGCTCGCGATGTCGGCGGGCGGCGCGGCGGCGCAGACGAGCTACCCCGAGCAGCCGATCCGCATCCTCGTCGGCTTCACGCCCGGCGTCGCCCCCGACATCACCTCCCGGCTCCTCGCCGACAAGTTCTCGGCGGCCTGGGGCAGGGCGGTCGTGATCGAGAATGTGCTGGGCGCCGGGGGCAACATCGCCTGCGACCGGGCGGCCAAAGCTCCTCCCGACGGCTACACCCTGGTGATGTGCGGAAACGGCTCGCTCGTGATTGCGCCGAGCCTCTACGACAAGCTGCCCTACGATCCGGTCAAGGATCTTGCGCCGATCTCGCGGGTTTTCGTTGCGGCGAACATTCTCGCCGTCCATCCGGACCTGCCCGCCAAGACGCTGCCGGAGCTTGTCGCGCTGGCGCGGGCGCAGCCGGGCAAGCTCACCTACGGCCATGCCGGCACCGGGACCTCGCAGCATTTGGCCGCCGAGCTGTTCAAGTTCATGGCGCAGATCGATATCCAGCCCGTGGCCTATCGCGGCACGACTGCCATGCTTCCCGATCTCCTGGCCGGACGCGTTTCGATGTCGTTCGCCAACATCGCAAACGCGCTGCCGCTCGTGCGAGAAGGGAAGCTGCGGGGCTTTCCGGTGTCCTCGATCAAGCGATCCGCTGCGGCGCCTGACCTGCCGACCATGGCCGAATCCGGCTATCCCGGATTCGAGGCGGTGCCGTGGTTCGGGCTGATGGCGCCGGCCGGCACGCCGCCGGCGGTCATCGACAAGCTGCACCGCGAGACCGTGAAGGTCCTGGCGATGCCCGAAGTCCGCAAGCGCCTGGACGAGCTCGGGCTCGATCTGATCGGCGGCTCGCCGGACGAATTCGCCGCCGCGATCAGGTCTGAAACGCCCCAATGGGCCAAGGTGATCAAGGCGGCCGGCATCAGGGCAAGCGAATAGCTCTCATGCGTCGCTGCACGGCTGCCCCCTGGTTATTTTTGCCCGGCCGCTTATACAAAAATCGTCGCGACGGGTTCGATCCCGTCCTGCGATTGGAAGGAACGCAATGACGTCGCCTGCTCATCAACTCGTCGAAGCGGTCATCGCCGCCTTTGCGCGCGGCGAGATCGTCGTCGTCACGGACGACGATGACCGCGAGAATGAAGGCGATCTGTTCATCGCGGCATCCATGTGTACGGCGGAGAAGATGGCGTTCATCATCCGCCACACCTCCGGCATCGTGTGCGCGCCGCTCTCGGGCGATCTGGCCAAGCGCGTCCACCTCGAGCCCATGGTTGCGCTCAACGACGCGCCTCTGGGCACCGCGTTCACCGTTTCGGTCGACGTGCGGCATGGCCTGACCACCGGCATCTCGGCGGAAGAGCGCACCAACACGGTGCGCGCGCTGGCCAACGACAACACGGGCGCCGCCGACTTCGTGCGGCCCGGCCACGTCTTTCCACTGGTTGCGCGAGCCGGTGGGGTCCTCATGCGCTCCGGCCACACGGAGGCCTGCGTCGATCTCTGCCGTCTGGCCGGCCTGCCGCAGGTCGGCGTGCTGGCCGAGCTCATGAACGACGACGGCACGGTCACGCGGGGGCCGGGCGTCGCCGCGTTCGCCGAGCGCCACGGCCTCAAGCGCATTTCGATCGCGGATCTCATCGCCTATCGTCAGGCACGCGAGAAGCTGGTGGATCGGATCAGCGAGTTTACCGTGCAGACCGAGATCGGGACGCTTCAGGGCTATGCCTATGTGACGCCGTTCGATCAGGTGCATCACATGGCGGTGGTCCATGGCCGCATCGGCGACGGGAAGAACGTCCCGACGCGCCTGCACCGCGCCAATCTCATCCGCGACATGTTCGGCGGCACGAATCTGGTGCACCGCGTCCTCCGTCACTTCAAGCGCGAGGGGCGCGGCGTCATTGTCTTCCTGCGCGATGGATCGGCCGGCGTTCCGGTATCGGCGATTCCGAAAAACGGCGATACGCGCACGGAAGTTGAGCGCCAGCGCCAGTGGCGCGAAATCGGCCTCGGCGCGCAAATTCTCAAGGATCTCGACATTTCGTCGATCCGGCTGCTCACCTCGGCCGAGCACCGTTATGTCGGTCTCGCAGGCTTCGGTATCGAGATCGTGGCCACCGAGCCGATCCAGGAATAGCGCGCTCCTGCGGGTCTCAAGAGAACCGCGCAACGTCGACCCGTCGGATCATTTGATCGTGATCAACGCGCCTGCACCGCTTTCGCGCGTGTGTCGCCCATGCCACCATGGCTGCGCCGGGGCGACGGAGAAGCGGATGCGCACATGGATGACCGGAGGACTGGCTCTCGTCGGTGCCCTTACGCTCGCAGTCTGGGCCTATGGAGGGGCGGCGTCGAGCCTGCGGTTCGCCGACATGCCGCGCAAGGCGGCGGATACCAATGTCGACGTCGAACTCGTACTTGCCGTCGACATCTCCTACTCCATGGATCCCGACGAGCAGGCGCTGCAGCGCGAAGGCTACATCACCGCCCTGACATCGCGCGAATTCCTCGAGGCGCTGCGCCACGGCATGCACGGCAAGATCGCGGTCACCTATTTCGAATGGGCCGGCGCGAGCGACCAGAGGATCGTCGTACCCTGGCGTCTGATCGACGGGCCGGCGAGCGCGCAGGCGGTGGCGGATGAGATCGCGCGCGCGCCTTACCGGCGCGCCTACCGCACCTCGATATCGGGCGCGCTGCTGTTCGCGGCGCCGTTGTTCGAGGGCAGCGGCTATCGCGGAATCCGCCGCATCATCGACGTATCGGGTGACGGCGCGAACAATCAGGGCATGCCGGTCCAGATCGTCCGCGACGAGGTCATTGCGCAGGGCATCACCATCAACGGCTTGCCGATCATGCTCAAGCGGCCGTCGGCGGCGACCATGGATATCGAGAATCTCGACGTCTACTACGAGGACTGCGTGATCGGAGGGCCCGGCGCCTTCGTCGTCCCGATCAAGGATCGCGAAAGGTTCAAGGAAGCGACGCGCACCAAGCTCGTGCTGGAAGTCGCCGGTGTCGTTCCTGCGCCGCGCGTAATGCCGGCCGCCGCAGCGGAGCCGCGCATCTCCTGCACCATCGGCGAGCGCATGTGGCAGCAGCGCTGGGGTCGGTACGACTTCAACTGACCGGCGCCTGACGCCCTCGCAACGCCCCGGCGTTTCTCCTATTCTGTCGCCTATCGCGGTGCCGGCTGCGCCGGTCAACCGGCCAATCACACCGGCATCGGGACGGGGACACGCCATGAAGACATTCGCAACCGGCATTGCCGCGCTGGCGCTTACTTGCGCCGGCGCATCCGCGCAGACGTTCGACGACCTCAAGAACGACGGCAAGAATACCGACAACGTCCTGACCTACGGGATGGGCTATCACCAGCAGCGCTACAGTCCGCTCAAGCAGATCGACCGCACCACCGTAAAACGGCTGGTACCGGTGTGGAGTCTCAGCCTCGACAATAACTGGGGCGAGCAGGCGCAGCCGATCGTCTACAACGGCGTGATGTACGTGACCAATGCGCGGGCGACCGTCGCGATCGACGTCGCGACCGGCAAGCAGATCTGGAAGCAGACGCTCGATTGGCCGCCCGAGACGCCGCGCGTGGTGTGCTGCGGTGTTTCGAACAAGGGCGCTGCGATCTTCGACGGCAAGATCTTCCGCACGACCCTTGATGCGCACGTGGTGGCGTATGACGCCAAGAGCGGCAAGGAAATCTGGAAATCGAAGGTCGCCGAATGGAAGGACGGCTATTCGCTCACGCTCGCGCCATTGGTCGCGAATGGCGTGCTGGTCACCGGGATTTCCGGCGCCGAGTTCGGCATCCGCGGGTTCATCGACGGCTGGGATCCGGAAACCGGCAAACAGCTCTGGCGCCGCTACACCATTCCGGCACGCGGCGAGAAGGGCAACGAGACCTGGCCGCAAGACACCAACGCCTGGGAGATCGGCGGCGGCTCCGCCTGGATCACCGGCTCCTACGACCCCGAGCTTGATCTCATGTATTGGGGCATCGGCAATCCGGCGCCGTGGGCGTCGAAGACAAGGCCGGGCGACAATCTCTATACGTCTTCCGTGCTGGCGATCCGGCCGAAGACCGGCGAGGTCGCCTGGCACTACCAGTTCACGCCCAACGACCCTTATGACTTCGACGCGTGCTGGGAGATGATCCTTGCCGATATTCCAGTCGCCGGGCAGCGGCGCAAGGTGCTGATGCAGCTCAACCGGAACGCGTTCCTCTACGTGATCGATCGCGCCAACGGCCAGCTCATCTCGGCCAAGCCGTACGAGAAGGTGAACTGGGCGAGCCATGTCGACAAGGAAACCGGCCGGCCGGTCGAGACCGAAGTCGGCCTCAAAGTGCGCGGCGGCGAAGAGATCGAAATGTGGCCGTCGACCCGCGGCGGCAAGAACTGGCCGCACGCCTCCTTCAACCCACAGACGGGGCTGCTCTACGCGCCCACCATGCATCGGGCCGGCCTCTACAAGCATCTGCCCGTGAAGGATCGCGTGGTCGGCCAGCGCTATCAGTTCATCGAGAACAAGCCGGCGCCGGTCGGGACCGGCGAAGCGATCGGCCACATCGATGCGATCGACCCCCTCACCGCGGAGAAAAAGTGGCGCATGCCACTCACCGACCAGCCGGTCTGGTCGGCGATCCTGACCACCGGCGGCGGCCTCCTGTTCACCGGCCAGGAGACCGGCGAATTCATCGCGCTCGATATCGAGAACGGCAAACAGCTCTGGCAATTCCAGACCGGCTCGGGCATCAACGCCCAGCCGATCACGTTCACCCACAACGGCCGGCAATACGTGACCATCCTTTCGGGCATCGGCGGCCTGTGGTGGAACGCGGCGCGCCAGCAGCTCAAGGATCGGGTGCCGCAAGGCGGCTCCGTGTGGACCTTCGCATTGCTGCCGGATTGATTTGCCGAAGCGATCGAGGCGGTCATTCGTGCGTTCGAGCGCGTCCATCGTTGCGATGGCGGCGGTCTTCCTTGGGGCCGCCGCATTCGCACAGGAGCCGCAAACCTTTCCGCCCGAGCAGGTCAAGGCCGGCGCGGAGCTCTATGCGGTCAACTGCTCGCCCTGTCACGGACCGCGCCTGCAGGGCACGGAGAGCGCCTTCGACTTGCGCACGTTTCCGCACGACCAGCGCGAGCGGTTCATCACGTCGATCAAACGCGGCAAGAACCAGATGCCGCCGTGGGGCGATGCTTTCACTGCCGAACAGCTCGCCGCGCTGTGGGCCTACATCACCACGGGCGAACCGAATTGACGACCGACATCGTCAATCGGCGCGGCCGATCACGCCGCGCTGCGGATCGTAGCCGATGGCCGCGGTGACGAAGAACACGAGCCCGCAGGCAATCACGACAGCCGCGGATATCGGCTCCAACCGGCCATAGAGCGCGAAGCGAATGAGCTCGACCGCGTGCGTGAAAGGATTGAGCGCGGACAGCCAGTAGACGATCTCGGCGCCGCTCTCGCGCAGCTTCCACAGCGGATAGAGCGCCGACGATAGAAAGAACATCGGGAAGATGACGAAGTTCATCATGCCGGCAAAATTCTCGAGCTGCTTGATGTGGACCGAGAAGATCAGTCCGAGCGCACCCAGCATCAGCCCGGCCGCGATCATCGCGGGCAGCGCATAAAGCCAGCCGCTCCATGGCACCCGGATCCCGAACAACGCAGCCAGCAGAAGAAACGCGTAGACTTGGCCGATAGAGAGCAGCACGCCCGCGGCGAGCTTGCAGAACAGGAGATACCAGCGCGGCAGCGGCGCGGTGAGCAGGAGGCGCATGATGCCCATCTCGCGGTCATAGACCATCGAGAGCGACGACTGCATGCCTTGAAAGAGAAGCACGATGCCGATCAGCCCCGGCACAATGTAGACCTGGTACTCGATGTAGGTGTCGTAGGGCGGCTGGACCGATACGCCCAGCACGGCCTGGAATCCGGCGGCGAACACGAAGAGCCACAGCGCCGGCCGTACGAGCGCCGACAGGAGCCGGCCGGTCTGATTGAAGAACCGCACCCATTCCCGGGTCGCAACGGCACGCAGCGCGCGGGCCGCGTGAATCGCGTCCATCGTCATGGCGAACTCGCGGGCAACTTGCAGGCGCTCTCCGGCCGGTCAGCGCCGAGTGTGTCGAGATTCTCGCTCTGGTGCAGGAACTGGGGAAAGGGGGCCTGCGCGATGACCGCGTCCTGGGTGGCGAGCAGGATCGGCTGGCGCAGCTGATGATCCCAGGAGCGGAAGCTCAGCGCCTGGCCCTTGGATCCATCGACGCGAACGATACCGTTCTTGATCTGGGCCGCGAGCGCTGCGACATCGGTCGATCGGGTTCGCAGCATCGCCTCCACGATCGCCTTTACGCCGACCCACGCCGCCCAATCCTCGCTGCGCATCGGTCGGTGCGCCATGCGCTGAAAACGCCGCGACAGATTGGCCCCGCCGTCGCGGTCCCAGGCCCAATGCCATGCTTCGGCCGTAAGGCCGGCCGCGCCCACGACTGGCCGCGGGCTCAGCGTCTGATAGGGCAGGAAGCGCGCGAACTCCCGGCTCTCGTCGGCGACGAAGACGGCGTCGTAGCTCACGCCGCCGGTGAGGAGCGCGAGATTGTTGTGCTCGCGCTCGCGCGGATCGCTGCCGAGCACGAAGGAGCGCTTGGCCACGATGCGGGCGCCGAAGCGGCGAGCCGCGCGCTCCAGCGCGCGCACCGTATCCGCGTCCTGCGGCGCAGGGCCTTCGAGCACCAGCACGTCGCGCCATTTGCGGGCGACCAGGTATTGCACCAGCGCGTCGGCGCGCATGGCGGCGCTCGGGATGACATGCATGAGATTCGGCAGGCAATCGGTGCCGCGCAGCGCGTCAGCCTCGGCCGCGACGTTGAAGATCAGCGCGTCGCGGCGTGCGCGCGCCGCCGCCAGCAACGCCGCCGGCGCGGCATCGACGAGGACGAAACGCGCGCCATGGTCCGTTCGCAGCTTCTCGATTGCCCCCGCGAGAGCCTCCGCGCTTTCGGCGCGCGCTGCCACGAGAACAGGATCGATGCCGACCGTGGCGCCGACGACTGCAAGATCGGCCATCGCGAGCGCGGCGCCGTCATAGGCACGGCCGCGCTGCTCGAGCAGGATGCCACCGAAGCCGAGCCGGTCCTTGTGCCGCGGATCGTCCTGCACATCGACGTAGCCGATCGCCATCCGCTCGGCCGCGCGTGCGCCGTCGCAAACGAGCGCGACGATAAAAAGGATCGCGGCGATCCTAGTCATCGATCACCACGCTATGCGGAGTGCGGCCGACCGGGACCGACCGCAGCACTTTGCCGGCCCGCGCGTCGATGATCGTCACGTCGTCGCTTCCGCCATTGGCCACGAACAGCCGCGCCTCGTCGGCGCTGAGCGTGACGCTCCATGGGCGCCGGCCCACGAGGATATAGTCGCGCGGTTGCTTGCTCCTGGCATCGACCACCGCGACGCGGTTGGCATGTCCGAGCGCCACGAAGGCGGTCGCGCCGTCGCGCGTGAGCGTCAGCCCGACCGGCGTGATGTCCTCGCGGCGAAAGCCCTGCGGTTTGAATTCGATGCGGGCGAGGGTGTCGTAGCTCGCTCCATCGAGCACGTGGACCGTGCCTTCGATCTCGGCCGAGACCCAGAGCTCCTTCCCGTCCACCGCCTGCGCAAAGCGGCGCGGGCGGCTCCCGACCGCCACGTTGAGCCTGATCGTGCCCGTCGCAATATCGATCACGTGCACGAGGTTCGCGGCTTCCGACGTGACGTAGACCGTTGCACCGTCGCGCGAGATCAGCACCCCTTCGGGCTCGGGCCCGACCTTCACCGATTTGACGACCTTCTTGGTGGCGAGATCGATGATCGAGAGCGTCCCGTCATCCTCGTTGCTCACGAACAGCTGGCGGTCGCCCGGGCCGATGTCGAACACCTCGGGACTGTCGACGTCCCGGATCGAGTCGGCCACCGCCAGCTTGGCGACGTCGATGATGTCGATGCGGTTGTCGTCGCCGCAGGCGACGTAGAGCCGCGTCTTGTCCGCGCTGAACTTGAGGTCCCGCGGCCGGCGGGCGGTCCTTATCGTCGCGACCTGAGCATAGGTCGCGCCGTCGAGCACAGTGACGGTGTTGCTCTGCTCGTTGCTCACGAAGATTCGGCCTGTCCCTCTCGCCTGCACGTCTGCGCCTGCCATGAGCGCGAGCGCCAGACCCGCGGCTGCGAGCAAGAGCTGGCGGTTCATGGATTGACCCTCGCCTCGATGTCGGCGGCGCCGCGCGATCCGATCATCGCCAGGAATGCATCCGACAGGCTTGGCGCGTCAGCGCGGCGCCGTACGTCGGTGGGCGTCGCGTTCTCGATGACGCGGCCGCGGTGCAGGATCACGACCCGATCGGCGCGCTCCGCCTCTTCGACCAGATGGGTCGCCCACAGGACGCCGAGCCCGCGCCGCCTGCATAACGCCAGCACATAGTCGAGGAGATCGCGCCGCACGGCGGGATCGAGGCCGACGGTCGGCTCGTCGAGCAGGAGTAATCGCGGGTCATGCATGAGCGCGCGGGCAAGCTCGACGCGTCGGCGGTTGCCGCCGCTGAGCTTCCGCCCGATCACGCCGGCGCTCTCGGCCATGCCGAGACGGCCGAGCTCCTCGGCCATGCGCTTCTTGGCGATGCTGCGAACCATGCCGTGCAGACCAGCGTGGAAGTGCAGACTCGAAGCGACAGGCAGATCGAGATCAAGCGTCGGCTCCTGGAAAACGATGCCGAGGCCTTTCAGGGCTGATACCGGCTCGCGGCGCATGTCGAAGCCGTTGATCACGATCGTACCAGCGTCCGGCACGAACAGGCCGGTCAGCAGGCGAAACAGCGTCGTCTTTCCGGCCCCGTTGACACCGAGCAGCGCCACGAATTCGCCCGCGGCGACTTGCAGATCGACCCGATCCAACGCCTTGAGAGCGTCGTAGGACTTGGTCACGCCGTCGACGGATACGATCGGCCGATCCTTCTCCATATCGACAGCCCTGTCCCCAAGAGCGCGCCCGGTGCTAGGCTAGCACGATATAATACGATCCAGTCGGAGCCGTGAACGGGGAGATGCACATGATCGACCGCCGTACATTCGCGACACTGCTGGGCGGCGCGGTCATCGCGCCGCAGCTGTCGTCCGTGCGCTCCTGGGGAGAGGCCATGAAAACGCAAACCGTGTTCTACGCTGCCGTCGGACCCGAGCTCGCCTCGTACAGCATGGATGTCGACGATGCGGCGCTGGTGAAGCGCAGCGCGGTGACGCTGCCGTCCGATGTTCAATATGCTTGGCCGCATCCTTCAAGCCAATTTTTGTACGTGGCGTCGGGCGACCGCGGAGCGGGCGCGGCCGCCGACAGGCATTTTGTGAACGCCTTCCGGATCGACGCGGCCACCGGCGCGCTGCAGCCGCACGGCGAGGCGCGCAATCTGCCGTCGCGGCCCGTCCACGCCAGCGTCGACATGGCGGGCGAGTATCTGCTCGTCGCCCATAACTCGCCGAGCTCACTCACCGTGCATCGCATCAATCGGGACAGCACGCTCGGAGAGCGCGTCACCCAGCCGAACCAGCTCGACACCGGAAAATACGCGCACCAGATCCGCGCCACGCCCGACAATCGCCACGTCATCCTGGTCACACGCGGCAACAACGCGCCCGGCGACAATCCGGTAAACCCGGGTTCGCTCAAGGTCTTTGGTTTCAAGGATGGCGTACTGACCAACGCGGCGGCGATCCAGCCCGGCGACGGCATGCGGTTCGGGCCGCGGCATCTGGATTTTCATCCCAGCCGACCGTGGGTCTACGTTTCGATCGAAAGCCAGTGCAAGCTTTATGTGTACGGGCGCGATGCGGCGAGCGGACTTTCGCGGGAGCCGCTGTTCGTCAAGGACACGCTGTCCGACCCGAGCGCCGCTGGGCCGCGGCAGCATGCTGGCGCGATCCATGTTCATCCCAACGGCCGCGACGTCTACGTCACCAACCGCGACTCCGGTACGGTGACGATCGACGGCAAGCGGGTCTCCGCGGGCGGGCAGAACAACGTGGCGGTGTTCGCCATCGACGAGGCGAGCGGCGAACCAAACCTGATTCAGACCATCGAGGGGCAGGCGATCGAGTTGCGCACCTTCTCGATCGACCCGAGCGGACGGCTACTGGTCGCAGCCAGCATTCAGCCGGTACCGGTGCGCGACGGCGACGCCATCGGGACGCTGCCTGCGGGCCTCTCCGTCTTTCGCATCGATGCAGGCGGCAAACTCCATTTCCTCCGCAAGTACGACGTGGACGTAGGGGACAAGAGCCAGTTCTGGAGCGGTATGGTGACCCTCGCCTAGGGCGCCGCGCAGCAGCGCGGTCAGTCGAGCTTCGAGATGCCGGCCTTCTCGATCACGGCCGCCCATTTGGCGATGTCGTCCTTCATGCGCGCCGTCATCTCCTCAGGCTTGCTGCCGCGCATCTCCATGCCGAGTTTTGTCGACCTCTCCTGCACGTCCGCTGCCGGCAAAACGTCATTGATGGCGCCAACCAGTATATTCACGACCTCCTTGGGCGTCGCGGCCGGAACGGAAATTCCGTTCCAACTCAGCACCTCGAAATCCTTGATGCCGTTCTCCTGCACGGTCGGCACCGCCGGCAGGTAGGCGGTGCGCTTCGGTCCGGTCGAGGCGAGCGCGATGATCTTGTTGTCCGCGATCAGCCCTTGCAGGGCCGAAAAGAACTCGAACGCCACGTCGATGTCACCGCGCAGGAGCGCGCCCGCCATGTCCGGCGAGGTGCGGAACGGAACGATCGTCGCCTTGATGCCGGTGGCGCTGCGCAGCAGTTCGGCGGCGAGATTTTGCGTGCTGCCGGGATTGATGGTGCCGATGTTGAGCCGCCCCGGATTGGCGCGCGCGGCCTCAATGACGTCCTGCATGGATCTGTACGGCCCGCCCGCGCGGGTCGCGATCAAGAGATCGAAGAAGGACGTGGTCGAAGTCGACGCGAAGTCGGTGAGGATGTTGTAGGGCAGGGACTTGAACAGGGATGCGGCGATCGCATTGTTGTTGCCTGTCATCAGAACCGTGTAGCCGTCGGGCGCGCCCGAGAGGACGGCTTTCGCCGCGACGATGCCGCCTGCACCGGGCCGGTTGTCGATGACGAATTGCTGTTTGAGCCGGACGCTCAGCTTGTCCGCCAGAATACGCATGCCGATGTCCGCGATGCCGCCGGCCCCGTATGGAACGACGAGTTGAACCGGACGGTTCGGATAGGCCGATTGCGCAGCGGCCGGCCCTGCGAGCGCGAGCGACGCTAACGCGCAGACGACCGCAAAGCGGGCACGCGGCCGGTCCGTACCAGTGATTGATGCGGTCATCGCAAGCCCCTCGTTTGATCGACGCTGTCGGTTGCCTTCGACGTCATTGTTTCAGGACGTTGCGGACCGTCAAGGATGTCTGGTGCCGCATCACCGGACGAATCGCGCCACGATCTCCACATGTGCTGCATAGCGGAACTGGTCGACCGGCGTGACCGCGGTAAGCCGGTAGCCGCCGTCCAGCAGAATCCGTGCGTCGCGAGCGAACGTCGCGGCATTGCAGGAAACGGCGACGATGATCGGCACCTTGCTGGCGGCGAGCGCGCGCGTCTGCGCCTCCGCGCCCTGGCGCGGCGGGTCGAATACCACGGCGTCGACGCGGGCCAACTCGGGCGCAAGGAACGGCCGGCGATAAAGGTCGCGAGCCTCGGCCGCGATGGGCTTGAGGCCGGGCGTCTTCGCGGCCTCGCGAAGCGCGGCGATGGCCGCCTCGTC
>WNFC01010638.1_pt1 | contig 21197 bp, 23 predicted proteins | sample 5400541 | NCBI WGS metagenome assembly WNFC01 (sample SAMN13153342, study PRJNA577476) | soil metagenome | isolation source: 120 cm saprolite under Douglas fir tree site 2 hole 2 replicate 1 | place: USA:California | collected 2015-04-18
GCGATCTTCGGCCTCGGGCTCCTCTGGCACCTCATCGGCATGAGCCGGAGCCTCTACCTCGTGCTGAGCGGCGACACGCTGAACGCCCGCCAGGCGCTCCAGGCCGGGCTCACCTGCAAGGTGGTCCCGCCGGCCCGGCTCCGCCGCGAAGCGCTGGCCCTGGCCGGCAAGCTCGCCGGCTACGCCCCCCTCGCCCTCAAGCTCGACAAGGAATGGGCGCGTCGCCTCACCGAGGAGCACTTCCTGGCGACGGCGCGCTTCTGCGTCGAGGCGCAGCACGACGCCTTCGCCGCCGGCGACGCCAAGCGCCACACGGAATACTTCCTCGCCAAGCGACGGAAGAGGAGCTAAGGCAGGCTCACTCGCGCCCCGCGCCGAGGGGCCAGTCCTCATCGCGGGCCTCCCGCACAGCCAGGTGGTGACCTGGTAGGACGTGACGTGAGTCTAGGCGGGCAGGAACATCCTGTCAAAACCCGTGAGTGCCCTCGCTCCGTCCCGCAAAGGCTCGGCGAAACACAGACCAACGAGACCGAGGACTAAAACTCCTGTGCTCTCCGCGAACCGAGCCTCAGGCGCGCCCGCGCGAGACATAGCTGCCCTCCTAAGTCCTCGGTTTACTGCGCCAATGCCTATGCTGGAGTAGTAGGAGTGCGCCGAGGTGATCAGGAATGCGCTGGAATGCGCACGAGGATTTTCAGTCCTATCTCCCAGGTCGTGGAAGTGCGCGTAACTGTTTGATGTGGAACAATGGGCTCCGGACGGCGTCATGCGCTGGAGTGCGCCAGGGTGACCAGGAATGCGCTTGAGTTGGGCACAGTTTGGGCACAAACCGCTCGGGCTCCTACTGGATCAGCTCATCAGCCCGTCCCAGCAGCGACTGCGGGATCGTCAGGCCAAGCGCCTTCACGGTCCTGAGATTGATCACTAGCTCGAACTTCGTCGGCTGCTCGATGGGCAGGTCGCCGGGCTTGGCACCCTTCAGGATGCGGTCAACGTATCCTGCGGCGTGCCGCCACTGGTCGGCGGTGCTCGGACCGTATGACATGAGGAATCCGTTGTCGGCCTGTTGCCTGTTGTTGCCCATGACCGGGAGTCTGTTCTTGATCGCCAGCTCGGCGATCCTGGCCGTCTGATTGAGGACCACGGGGCCGCCCGAGACGATGACCGCACCAGCCCGCTCGCGCCGGATCCCGGTGAAGGCCTCTCCGACATCATCAGCCCCCCGGAATTCGACCGGGAGGATCGTGATCCCCAATCCGTGACCTGCGTCCTCGAGGGTCTTCACCTGGGACGGGGTGTATGCCATGCCGATACCCGTCAGGGCGGCCACCCGGGAGAGCTTGGGGCTGACCTCCCTGAGAAGCTGCAGGCGCTTGGTCAGGATATCTGCGCCCAGATCCAGGGTCAGGCCGGTGATGTTCCCGCCGGGATGGGCAAGGCTCGCCACGAGTCCCTCTTCCACCGGATTGAACCCACCGGCCATCACGATAGGGATCGTGGCCGTCGCTTTCTTGGCGGCGATCGTGCCCGGGTTGACGCCGGTGACGATCACGTCCACCTTGAGCCTGACCAGTTCGGCCGCCAGCTCAGGAAGCCGCTCGAGGCGTCCATCTGCGAAGCGGTACTCGATCACGAGGTCGCGACCAAGCGTGTAGCCCTTCTCGCCGAGGCCGCCCTCGAAGGCTTGGATCAGGTAGGTCTGGGCCTCCCGCGTCGAGCCCTGAAGGTAGCCGAGCCGCCAGACCTTCCCCGCCTGTTGCGCCTCGGCGGTGAGCGGTGCAGCGAGAAGAAACGCACCAGTGCCCGCCATGAACGTGCGACGTGAGATCACTGGATCACCTCATCCGCCCGCCGCAAGAGCGCCGCCCGCATAGTCAGGCCTACCGCCGTCGCGGTTTCTTTGTCTTAGCCTTCGACGTCCGATTGGTTGTTTGTTTCGATGCTGGCGGAGGAGCAGCTTCGTATTTCCTCACATCAAGCACGACCTCGTGCCACCAGTGCTCGGCTGGCCCGTTCTCCAACCCGTCGAGCCGCCGGCGCGTCTCTGCGAACTGTGGGTCCTGGTGCCAAGTCTCCCAGTCTGCTCGTGTCCTCCACGTGCCGACGATTACTCGCCGGTCTGGCTTATCGGATGGTCTGAGGAGCTGTCCTCCCACCCAACCCGGTCGCTTCTTCGCGGCCGACAGACGAGTGCGCATCGCGGTGTCCCACTCACCTCCAGCCCCTTCCTTCAGGTGTACATGCGTGACGATAGTCATCATCGAGTTGGTCCTCCTTGGACGTAAAACGAGCCTGATTCTCGCGGTCTCACTGGATCACTTCGTCCGCCCGCTGCAGCAACGATGGCGGAACCGCCAGGCCGAGCGCCTTCGCCGTCTTGAGGTTGATGACCAGCTCGAACTTCGTCGGCCGCTCGACGGGCAGGTCGGCGGGCTTCGTACCCTTGAAGCCCCATCCCCATCGCCCGGGCCGCGACTTCTGCTCCCTTCAGCAGGTCCTTGTCCGTGCATTCCGGGAGGGCACCTGGCTGCCAGAGGACAGCGACCCGACTGACCCCCGGAACAGCCTGCTTGAGCAGTTCCAGACGCTTGCCGACGAGCTCCGGGGAGAGAAAGGACAGCCCCGTGATATTTTCGCTCGGCCGCGCAAGGCTGGTGACGAGCCCGCTCGTAACCGGATCGGCGACAGCAGCGAAGACAATGGGGAGGGTTTTGGTCGCCTGCTTGGCGGCCAGGGCTTGGGGTGTGCCTGGGGTCACGATGACATCAACCTTGAGCGCAACCAGTTCGGCCGCAAGAGCGGGGAACTGCTCGGGCTTCCCCTCGGCAGATCGGTATTCGATCACGAGGTTGCGACCCTCGACGTAACCGAGGTCACGCAGTCCTTGACGGAAGGCCTCTGTCAGGTGGGGGGCAGCGGCCAAGTTGAGCGCCAGGTAGCCTATTCGAACGATCTTGACCGCCTGCTGCGCCTCAGCGGCGAACGGCGCGGCGAGGACGAGAGCAAGGATCAGCGCGATTGGCTTACTCGTCATCCCTGTTTGGTCTTCAAGATGAACCCTTGACAGGCAAGATATCCCGCAATGAGAAAGCCGAGCGCACTGACCCAGACAGGCACCGCCCACTCTCCGATCGTTACGCTCCATCCGTAGAGGAGCCGCAACGCATGGAGAAGGGCGATGAGTGCAAAGATCGAGCTGGTCACGAGCAGAAAGGCGCCTTGTTTCATCGACACTCCTTCATCTCCGTCTCCGCCTGTTCCAGCCAGGACACCATGTGCATCTCGCGGTACATCGTCGCCGGGAACCTCATGACCTGACCGGGAGCGTGAATGTGAAGGTCGAGCCCATCCCCACTTGACTCTTCACCGGGATAGTTCCGCCGTGGACAGGCTCCCCGACGGTAGTCCCCTGGTCTCCATAGGTCAAGCAGAGTAGGGTTCGCGGTCAACGACGGCGACCGCATGCCTAGCTGACGAGGATTTTCGAGGAAAGAAGGCTGAGGACTAGAACTCCTGTGCTCCTCCGGGCTGTCGTCACGTGGTCCGGCCGGCCGCCGGCAGACCAGTAGCCGGGGCTACCCGCTAACCTCGCGACTTACCGCGCGAACTACCTATGCTGGAGTCGTCAGGAGTGCGCTGGAGTGATCAGGAGTGCGCTGGAATGCGCACGAGGATTTTCAGTCCTGTCGCCCACTTCGCGCAAGTGTACAGAAGTGTTTGATCTTGAACAACAGGCTCGCGACGGCGTCGTGCGCTGGAGTGCGCTGGAATGATCAGGAATGGGCCTGAGTCGGTCACAATTTGGTCACAACTACTCCCTTCCTCCTATTGATGTCATGAGAGCGGTCTCGCGCTGTCGCCCATGGCGAGCATAACAACAGCGCGAGACCGTTCTCATGACATCAATAACCGACCGCCGCGCCCGGCTCATGTTCGTCACGCTCACGTGCACTCGGTTCGACCGGTCGCTGTCGCCTGTTCTCGACGTCCTCCACGAATGGTTCGACTCGTGGTCGGGTATCGGCGTCATCAAGCACAGCATGGCCCGGCAAGGCTATGATCTCCAGTTCACTCGCTACGCCAATGAGGGCTGGCGAGCCACGTTCTTCCTCAAAGGCCGCGAGCACTCCATGACGCAGGCGACGGGCTCGGCGTGGGAACGGACGCCGTGGCGAGCGGTGCAAACCGCGGCATGGGAGGCGCTGAAGAAGAAGGCGAATGTGACGAGCTGACCATGACGGTCTTTTGCCTGCAATGCGTCTGGGAAGTTGGCCCGTCTACTGGGCTCAAGAGCAGGGCTAAGTGTCGGAGACCTTGACAACGCGAACTCCGCTCTTCGTTAGGAAGGCGTCAAGTCGCAGGTTTACAGATCGGGCACTGCACTTGCAACTTCCACAGATTTCGGCAAATGGCCGAACCAGCACCTGCACACTTGGGGGGGAAGGTTATGCGACATATCGTGATGATCCCGCGCATCACTGGGTTGGGTCTCGGCCTGGCGCTTCTTCTTTCGGTCATGGGTGGACCGACCACGGCAGACGGGGTGGAACTCATCACGAACGGCGGATTTGAAGTCGGCTTCGTAGGTTGGACCGTCGTGAACCAGGCAGGGAGCTTTCCTGGAAGTACGTGGTCTGTCCAATCGGGCACCCTCTCACCCACGGGCGCCTTTCCGGTCCCCGCGCCGCCCGGTCCCACGCATGCAGCGATGAGTGACGGACTCGGCCCCGGTTCCCATGTCCTGTTCCAGAATTTTCTGGTTCCGTTCGGTGTCACCTCCGCCTCGCTCTCCTTCGATCGGTTTATCGGCAATCGCGACGCCGGCTTCTTTACCCCGTCGTCGCTTGACTTCAACGTCACTCCAAATCAACAGGCGCGTGTGGATATTCTCATTGGCACTCCCTCGAGCGAGTTCAGCGTGACCGCCGCCGACGTGCTCGCCAATGTCTTCCAAACTGAGGCCGGCGATCCCCTCGTGTCGGGATATACATTGCAAACCACAGGTCTCACTGCGCTCCTGCAAGCGCATCAAGGGCAAATGCTGCAATTGAGATTCGCAGAGGTAGACAACCAGAATTTCTTCCAATTTGGGGTCGATGTGGTTAGCCTCTCGGTCGCCACCACCGCCGCAGTGCCAGAGCCTGCGTCACTAGCGCTTCTGGGCTCCGGCGTCCTGGCGCTGGCCGCGATCTGTCGCCGGTCACGTCGAGGAAGCACCGCCCGGACCTAGCGGATTCGCGGTTCGGGACATGGCACGGGCGCGTTAGAAGTTATCCAGTAGATAACGGTAGCGTGGCCGCGCGTCAGGTGGTTGCAACATCAGTGGGTGCCTCCTGCAAGACCCACGGAACGCGAAAATGGAACTCCACCTGAAGAATCGGGTCTCGCGGAAACCCGGCCGGAAGAAGGTTCTTACGAGGGCTGAAAAGGAAGGGCTCGCCGTCTGTTGATTCGGCGGCTTTCACGAGCGAGCCGATGATGTGGAAGAAGCCGCCATAAAGCCGATCCTGACCCGGTTCGGACCCATACTCCCAGGTCTCGGACTCACGAGGCGATTCCAGCCCCAGCTTGACGGACAATTCCCGGAGAGCCGGCGGATACGCGACGGCGCGTGCAGCGACGAAGTTCCGACAGTACAGGCAGCCACACTTTTCAGGCCCCGTGGGGCCAGAGCGCTGGTATGCCTCCCATGTCGCAACGCGATCGTGGTCGATCTCCCAGCCCCGAACGCTAAGACGCTGCATCATTGGCACAGCCACCTAAATTGGCTCGCCGAAGTGAGGTGGAAAGGCCCGTGGGACCACTGGCTGACGCAAGACGTGCGGTCGTGAGGCGAGCACCGGCGACCAGCAAAGCCTCGCAGACTATACAAACGCGCGAACAAGCCTATAGCCTCCAATGTAAGACCAAAGGGGGCAGGGCGAGATTACTTCGCTGCGCCGAGGTCAAGAATCTCCCGCACCTTTCGGGTCAGGACAGCCGCCGTGATAGGCTTCTGTAGAAAGTCCGTGTCAGGATCGAGCACTCCGTGATGCACGACGGCGTTGGCGGTATAGCCCGACATGAACAGCACCTTCGTGGCTGGCCGCAGGATGGCGAGCCGCTGGGCCAGTTCACGCCCGCTCATCTCCGGCATGACCACATCCGTGAGCATGAGGTGAATCGGGCCCACGTGCCGCTCCGAGACGTCGAGCGCCTCAGCACCATGACGAGCCTCCAGCACCGTGTAGCCGGCGGTCTGGAGAATGTCGCGCACCAGGTCGCGAACCCCGTCTTCGTCTTCGACCACAAGAACAGTTCCCCTGCCGCGGCATGGCGCGGCGAGTATCGAACTCTCGTGGGCTCCGTCGAGGGGGTCCTCGATCTGGGGCAGATAGATTTTGAAGGTGGTGCCCTGGCCAGGCTCGCTATAGACCCAGATGTTGCCGCCGCTCTGTTTGACGATGCCATAGACCATGGCGAGTCCCAGGCCGGTGCCCTTGCGCGGGCCCTTCGTCGTGAAGAAGGGTTCAAAAATGCGAGCCTGCGTTGCCGGATCCATGCCGATGCCAGTGTCGCTGAGCGCGAGCATGATGTGAGGCCCAGGCTGCGCTCCGACGTGCTTCCGGGCATATGCGGGATCCAGTTCAACGTTTGCTGTCTCGAGGGTGAGCCGGCCCCCCTGGGGCATGGCATCCCTCGCATTGACGGCCAGATTCATCACGATTTGCTCGATCTGCCCCGGATCAACCTTCACGCGGCCGAGGGCCGGGTCAAGAATGGTGACGAGGTCGATATCCTCCCCGATCAATCGGCGAAGCATCTCGCCCATCTTCGAGACAACGGCATTCAAATCCAGCACCGCCGGCTGGAGCACCTGCTTCCGGCTGAAGGCGAGCAGTTGGCGAGTCAAGTCGGCGGCACGGTGTGCGGTTTGCGTAATCTCCTGGATCGCCGAGCGTGTCGGATTTTTGGCGTCGAGACTCCTCAGAACGACCTCCGCCCGCCCCATGATCACCATCAGGAGGTTGTTGAAATCGTGGGCGATGCCCCCCGCGAGATGCCCAATGGCTTCCATCTTGATCGCCTGCGCGAGCTGATCCTGGGTCTGGGAGAGCTCGTCGTAGGCCCGCTGCGTCTCCTGGTAGAGGCGGCTATTCTCGAGGGCCACGGCGGCCTGTGCCGCGAAGGCCGTGGCAATCATCAAGTCTTCTGGGGAGAATCCTTCGACTCGCCGCGACAGCACGCTGAGTACGCCCACAACCCGTTCCCCGACCTTGACAGGGATGGCGAGCAACGCCCGATAGCCGTGCTCGCAGAAACTCGCTCGATGAGCCGGAGTCACGCGAGGATCGTTGGCGAGGTCAGTGACTAGCAGGGGCTCGCCACCGACAGCGACGCGCCCCGCGAGACTCTCTCCCATCCGGAGACGAGGCGTGATCATGACGTCCTTGGCATCGCCCCACGAGCCCGCGAGCACGAGTTCCTCTCCCTCCACGCGCCGGAAACCGACCGATTCCGAGTCGAGCAGGCGTCCGCATGCTTCCGAAATGGTCGTGAGCAGCGATTCAACCGGTTGAATCTTGGATAGCTGGCGGCTCACCTCCAGGAGGGTTTCCAGATGGGTCTGGCGAGTCCGTAACGCCTGCTGAAGCCGGGCGTTGCGAATCGCGATCGCTGCCTGGTCGGCAAGGAGCAACATCAGCTCCCGTTCCTCCGCCGTAAAGGATCGCCGTTCACGGAAGAACATGGCGAGCACGCCCACGATCTGGTCGTCAGCGATCAGGGGAAGGCCGGCAAAGCCACGGAGCCGTGCCACGGTAGACAAGCGCCGATTCTGTAGCTGCGGAGCGTCAGCAATGTCCGAGATGTAGTCTGGGGTCCGTGATTCGACGATGCGCCCAGTGAGGCCCTCTCCATAGGGGATCGTGGGGACCTCAGTCACAATCAGCTCCACCTCGGGGTCGAGGCTGAATCCGCCCTCGGTGCGCAGGACGCGTGCCACGGGATCCGCAACTGATACGCGAGTGGTCGCCGCTCCAAGCAAGGTCGTGGCCGCCCGTGCGACAGCCTGACAGACCTGGGGGCTCCCTTCCGCTGAGGTCATCAGCCGGGTCAGCCTGCTGAGAGCCTTGAGCTTCTCCGCGCGGGCCTCGGTCTGCTGGTAGAGGCGAGCATTCTCGAGACCAATCGCCGCCTGAGCAGCAAACGCCGTGGCGATCGACACATCTTCCGCTGAGAATCCCTCTTCCCGGTGGGTACGGATGCTCAACGCCCCCAACACGTGGTCACCAAGCTTGAGGGGTACACCAAGGAAGGCGCGGTACCCACCGCGTTGATAAGCCTCTCGATGCGATGGCGTGAGTCGGTGATCGTTGGCAGGGTCTGACACGAGGAGCGGTTCGCCGGTGGCGACGACAATGCCGGTGAGGCTTTCGCCCGTCTTGATCCTCGGCGTAGGCATGGCAGTCCGTGCATCGCCCCACACGCCCATGAGCACGAGATCATTGCCGTCCACCACTCGGATCCCCACTGAATCCGAGTCGAGGAGCGACCCGCACGCCTGCGCCATCTTCCCCAGCAGCGTGTCCAGGGGCAGGATTTGCGAAAGCTGACGGGTCATCTCGAGCAGGGTCTCGAGGCGCGCCGGACGAGTCGTCAGTCCCTGTGTCGCTGCGGCCATTCTGTCCCTTCTCTGGGCCGATCTGAGTTAACGATCCCACTTGACGGCCTGGTCTGCTTTGAGCGAGGGCCTCATAAAGATAGTCGGGCAACCTCCATGCCAGCAGTCGCCCTTCTAACATCGAGGCTAACTACTTGAATTGTTTTGAACACTCTTCCAGGCAGAGCTTGAAACAGACAAATTCGTGTGTAATTGTGACAATTATTGACGGAACCGGGGACTAGGGTCGGGGTGAATCAACGGTGCGTCCCTCGAAAATTTACGACCGAATCGTAGAGGAACTGCTCGCAACAACGGACAGCCCTCCGTACCGCGGCCGAGCACCGCAGACGGTGCCATCAAGCTGTTACTCGTGACATCGACCGCTTCCGCTAGATTGCTGGGAAATCCAGTCCGATTCCCATATTCCCAAGGTCTTCCCCACATGCATTCCCAGTGCGCAGTCCAAACGGGGAGCACTCCATCCCGAACAAGGAGTGCTTTGCGGCGGAGCGGGATGCAGTGAAGAAGGGGTTCAGATTAGCCGATAGGATTTTGGTGCGAGAATCATCTCCGAATGGCAGGGCGAGTTGGGTCAAGCACCATGATCAGCGCAATAGCGAAACGCAGCAACCCTGAGCCTAGCGGAACAGTAGGACGAGTAGGACGATGAGAAGCACGAGGCCCACGCCACTCGGGTAGTACCCGGCGCCATGCAATCCGCCGCTGAGCTGCGGGAGTCCACCAAAGATCAGGAGAATGACGAGAATCAGGAGAATCATGTTCATGATGGTGCCTCCTTTGAAAGCTCTCGTATCGTAACGAGTACACCCTCCTCGAGCCTCTTCGCCCCGTGTCTTGAGCCGCCCGCAAGCGTAATGGAAGGCTAGGGGAGCATAGGCCCAAGAAAGGGCCTCATCAAGGGCCTGATCCAAGGCGACGGGATCTTGGCATCGGGCGCCAAGAATCGCCTCGACGTGGCCCGACGAGACTCTAAGGGTTCGGCACCGGGCTCGGGGTGCAGAAATGCGGCCTCTCCTGCGGGCCCAGGCCTGACACTCTCGGAATTGCTCGCTTCACCGCGACGAAGGCGAGCATCAGCACCGCGATTGCCCTAGTGACCTGGGCGCGTTCTGATGCGGATCATCGACCACGGTTACTCTCCGCGGACCGTCGGAGTTGTCCAGGCTGCGGGTTTTAGTCAGATCGAGTTCTTGAAGGGCCAGTGCACTCGTGACCGGGCAGCCGACCCGATTCTCACATCCTGACTGGAGGAGAGTTGGGTAGTAGGTCGCAGTGATTCAGGATCTCTTCGGGCTCTCCTGTAATATCGCCAGAGGTCTCGATAAGGCCGGGTTGATCGTGGAGCGTTTGAGCGCCCACGGCATCAACGCAGGCGCGAAGATAGCGTGCATGAGCTGAAGGTCCGCGAACCGGCCCGAACGAGAGAAGTCGCCGCCGGCAATCGCCCGGACGGGATCGTCGGGCGCACCCTTCCGTTTCCACGCGACGATCCCGTTCCTCGACGTGAGCAGGTTCGAGTAGATCCACGGGCGGGTGGGCCAGGGCGGAGGGAATCCTTTCCCCGCAGTCGCCTGTGCGCGAGCCCCGTCGCCGCTTGCTGCCGTCGTAGGTCAGTCCATTTTTGGTGCAGCACATCGACCTTCTTGAGCTGAGCAGGGGCCCGGCAACGTTTCAGAAGAAGTTGACGATCCCCTTTGTGTTTCTTACAGGCTATGGTCGAACTTCGATGTCATTCACGACCTTTTGAACGTGTTCCACCTTCCGCGCAACCTCCCCAGCCAGATCCTTTTCTTTCTGAGTCGGAACCTTGCCGGTGAGATAAACAACTTTGTTGTCGGTCCTGACGCTGATCTGGGTCAGCGTCTTGAGCTTGTCGTTCGTCGCAAGATGCGACTTGACCGATGTCGTAATCTTCGTGTCAACGGCATCTTCCTTCAGCGTTTGGCCCATCGCTGTTTGGTAGCCGGCGGCCAGAAGAAAGATTGAGAGCACCAGAACCATCAAAGAGCATGGATATCGAGTCATAGATTCCCCTTTGTGGGTTTGAGTTATGTGCACTTGTGCATCTGCTTCCCGGTTTCAGAAAGCAGACTTGCGTTCACCCTTAGATATTACCTCTGTTGCTTGTCGCTGTTCAATAGGGCTCAATTCTGTGAATCGATTGATGCGGAAGAGGAGACCAGTTCCTGCGGCACCCGACGCCCGCCAAGCTCGGCATGTGACGCGGTCGACCTAAGGTAGAGCACGCGATCCGCGGAAGGCTGGGATCCTTCCCGGCCATCGTTGTTTCTGTGCCTCTGCTCGTGTTGATTCGTCCGCGCCATAGCGGACGTTAGTCGCAGTCCACAATCATTCCCATTTGACCACCGATTTTATCTGCAGTAAGACCCTTGCGGTGACGAGCAGTCGACGCTGTGCGGTCGGCACTGCGCGCCGCCCAGTCCGCTGACTAACCGCTCAAGATCACAGCTGATCTTGGAGCGGTAGGACGAACAGCTCGAAGAGGCGGCCGAGCCCGCGGCTCCGCCACTGTTCGAGCGTCACCTCGTGGGCATATTTCAAGTCCTCCGCGTAGATGCGCTCGAGCTGGCGCGCGAGATCCGGATCATCGGAGGCGATGTTAAGCTCCTGGTTCAGCGCGAAAGAACGGCGATCGAGATTCGCGCTGCCCACGGTGGACCACTTGCCGTCGATGGTGATGGTTTTGGCATGGAGCAGCGCGCCACGGTATTCATGGATCCGGATCCCCGCGCTGAGAGCCCGCCCGAACGACGCCTGACTGGCCTTGCGCACGATGCGATCGAGCATGGTTTCCGCCTCGCCGGCCATGAGCACCTGGACCTGCACGCCCCGCTGCACCGCGCGCTCGAGGGCCTCCATCATCGGGCTATCCGGAACGAAGTACGGGTTCGTGACCATGATCGACGATCGCGCGCCGTCGAAAGCGAGCAGGAAGAGCAGGTAGGCCTCGGCGGCTCCCCCAATGGGCGAGATGACAGCTCGGACGCTCGCGCCGCGCAGACCACAGGAAGGGAGTGAGAGCGCGAACGGTGGCCGTCGGACTGTGCCCGGGAATGTGCCCGCGAGCACCTAGTTCCTGCCCCGCGTCAGCTACCACGAGCCAATACGGCAAACGAAAACCCCCCGGCAAGTTGTGAACTTACCGAGGAGCTTCTGTGTGCGCCCGAGCTTATGAGACCCCTGCTCTGCCACCTCAGCTACGCCGCCGATCCAGGGGCCGGAGCAGGAAAGTTACGGGCTTACGGCACGCGAGTCAAGCGAGCGTCGGTCGGCTGAGGCTGGCCCTCATTCCTTCGCCGCAGGATCAACATAAAAAAGCCTGCCGAAAGGCCGACCAGAATGAGCACGACACTTGCCGGCCCAGGAATGGGCGTCGCGCTTACCCCTATCGAAAGAGAGTGGAAGAAATCGGCCTTAGCTTGGCCGGCAGTTACCGGTGCCTTGTCCGTGCGCGCCACCGTCTCCAGGGTGCCGCTCAGCGCATAGTCACCAGAATGCAGGATCACTGTCGTCTGGAGCGCCTCCAAGATGCTCAGAGTTTCCGTCCCCTGCATTGGCTCAAGGTTGGCGAACCAGACCGAATTAGCGCCGCCGATATCGGCTTGACCCCGGCCCATACTATCTTGGATCAGACCTTCGCCTTGCACGGCGGCCTGAGCCGTTAGGCCGTTGCCCGGGCTCGTTGCGCTCAGATTGCCGATGAGCAGACCAGCGAGAGTCACGGACCAGTCCGTATCGCCGGGTAGCTTGAACGTGCGCTGGAATACGACATCCGCTTGTCCCCTGGAGTTCATGTTCGGGATAGAGGCCGCCTGAGACTGGGCTTTGGCGATCCCCGGATTAGCTCCGAGGTCCTTTCGCTCGCCGTCCATCGTGGCCGAGTTCCCGAACGCGGCTCGGCCGGTACCTGCTCCGACTTCGTTGATCTGGAATGCCGGAGCCCAATCGCTAGTGAACTGCAACAGCAGGTCCGCCGACACGGGCGAAGCCCATGCCACGAGCCCGAGAACGGGGACCCAAAGCCGCACGACTTTCATGCTAACTTCCTCCACCATTTGACAGGCGTCGATCGATCACTAATCACCGAACGCCATGAGCGTCCTGTCTGGGCGTTAATGTGCCCTCTTCAAACCTTCAAGCCGGTTGCAAACCATTTCCTGATCAGTCGGCGCACCGCCTCGCACGCGCCGCCCACGCATCTGCCGCCGACCCAGCCAGGCGAGCAGAACGGAGGCCCCGGCGCTCAGCTGCAGGAACGTTGGCGGCCCAGGTACGATGCGCTGGGCCGTTACGCCGACCACCCAATTCAAGTCAGCATTGGCATCGGCGATTCCAACCGGGGCCTGATTCACTTTCACGTCAATCCTGAGGGATCCACTGAGAGTGTAAAGGCCATCCGGTAGGACTCTCTGGTCGAGTTGAGGGCGCCGGAGAGATTCCCGAAGAGCGTGACGTCCGAGTCGTCGGGATCGTTGAAGAGGCGGAATCTGCGCGCGAAAGCGACGACAAGAAAGCCGCCGGAGTTCACCGTATTCGGATCAGAGCTGGCCGAAATGGCGCCGCCGGCGTTCGCGAGGTCCGCAGTCAGGGACCCAAAGGTGGTCTGAGCGGTCGTTCCTGGGCCTCCGATCACATCGAACTTGTTCACAGTCCAGGTGGGGTCTTTCCACATGAAATCGGCTTGCCCAGGCGTCGGCCACACTAATGCGAGCCCGGCGGCTAACACCGCTAACCAGTGGCCCCTGCTGGGGAAGCGACGGCGCGGCAGTTGCCGGCGCTCGCCGCATGCTCTCCGAGCCAAGGTAGACGACTTAAACATATTCAGTCCTTTCCGGGAGGTATGCGATCTCACGCGCCGCCTTGACGCGGCGGAACCTGTCAATAAGAACGAGACAGTGGGTTTCTGAGTTTACGGTAATGGCGGCGTCTCCTGTCTGGAGCACGGACTTCGATGAGCTTCGGTCACGCTCCCGTCTCCGCCTTCTCCAACCAGTACGTCATGCCCATGTCGCGGTACATCGCCGTGGCGGTCGCGAGATGGTCACGAGGATAGTCAACATGAACGCCCTCCGGAGGATGAGGATAGGCAACACGAACGACCTCCGGCAGCGGTCGCTCCGTCCATGGGTCCCATCCCCGTGACATAAAGGTGCCAGACTCGGACACCGGCCGTCCTAGAAGCCGGTGCCACAGCCGCCCTCCTCCGGCGCGCCGGGCACTGCGACCTCGTCCCCGTAGGGAATGCGGAAGGCGTGGATCAGCTTGCCGAGCATGATATAGGCAGAGACGGTCCACGCGATCTCGATGATCTCGGCCTCGGAGTAATGCCTTTTGAGCTCGTCCCACACCGCATCGGGCACAGTGCGGTGATCGGCTTAGAACGCGTTGGTGAACTGCAGCACGGCCTGCTCCGCCGACGTGAAGCCTCCGTGGTCGACCTCGTTCACGCGCCCGAGCTCGTCCTCGGTCGTCACACGCCTTGCCAAGGCGTAGCGCGTGACCTGTCAGTAATCGCACTCGTTGAGGTTGGCCACACGGATCCGCGCCAGCTCCTTGACGCGCAGGGGGACCTTGCCGTGATTGACGAGCGGACCGTAGAACTCGACGAACTTCTGGAAGAACTCGGGCATCTGCCCGAAGACCCGGTGCATGTTGACGTTGCCGCCGGCGGCCTGCCACCTGAGCGCGGCCTCGCGGAAAGTGGGGTCGAGCTCGTCGAGATCAAGCATCCGCGTGATCGTCATGCGCGCGCTCCTTCTCACGATGATTCCGGCAGTTCGTTAGCTCGCGGAAGTTCCGTCGTGACGTGCGACCCGCCGGCAACAGCGGAGAGTGTAGGGGACAAAGCTGAGTAGTCCCGATATCACGAGGACGAGTCCAGACGGCGCTGGCACGGCCGCCTGCCCGTCAATGATCCCTCCCACGAACGCCTGGCCGGTAAACGGAGTGCCCTGAAGGGAGCCGTCCGAGTTAACCGAGATCGGCGACGTGGAGACGAAAATACCCGGCAGACTGTCGTCAACGCCGCCGGAAATGTTAAAGCTTTGGAGAGGGCTGAAGGTTGCCTCGCTGCCCAGCCATTGGGTCAAGTTCACGAAAACATTGAGGCTCCTCCCGCTCGAATCTAGCAGCTGCGGCGCCAGCCACTCATCAAAATCGGCGAGCAACTGGGACATGGGGCCAAGATCGAGTTCGCTGATTCCGGAAACGCCCTCAGCGGTGCCGAGAAATGCCAGCGTTGTCGTGGTCATACCGGAGCCGGATGTTTCCACCGTATAGTCCGTCAGCCCACGGAAGCTTGCCTGTGCCGTCTTGCCCGGCTGTAAATCTTTAAAGGTTTCGGCCAAATCCAAGTCTAAATCGCCATTAAAAAAACTCGGGATGAATTGACCGCTCACCGGGTGGTCCAAGGAATTTTTAAACGAGACCGTTGCCCCCACTTTGCCCGTCGCAAAGTCCCCCTTCAGAGTTATGTCAAAGGTCCCATTTTTTTCGGGAGTCACCTTCCCGAAGTAGTAATCGATACCCTTTACGTCGTTCACCTGGGCGGCCGATGTCACAGTGACGTCCTTTTTTGCTCCGATATTTGTGAAGCCCAGGATCCCCGCCTTGGGGGCCCCGTTATGCTTCAGACCAACAAGCAAGTCGCGCGGCGTAGGCGCGGCTTGCCCAATATGGCCGAGGCTGGCCAACTCAACCTTATTCCAATTGTCAGTCGAGAAAGCCTTTTCATCGGTCGTGCTCCCTTTATCCGGCAAAGTCCAGTTCAAGGTGAGGCGAAGCGTTTGTTTCTCGTCGGTGATTTTTCCAACTGTCACGAAGTCCGCATGGCTCGCCGCCGGGAGAATAAACAATAAAACGAGACCAACGAGGGCAGTCGCGGAGGCTGCTTTCACGGGCGGAGAAAACATAGTTATCCTCCTCGTCCGAAACAGGCTCAAGCGATCTTTCCCGCGGTGAATCACCTACTCACGTGTAGGTTGCCGACGCCTCCCCCACCCGAAGCCGTAGCCGGGCGGTTCGGAGGCCAGCAGCGAGCTCGCTCAACAGGATGCGGGCCGAGGGACCCGGCAGGGCACAGAGGCGATTAGCTCGCGAATCTTGGCGCGGAGTCGGCGCTCGAGCTGCGCCCCCAGAAGCACCTTCAACTAGGGCGTCAGGTTAGAAGACCCGCACTAAGCGCGCTTCCCTCATCCACTCTCAGGAACCCTGTTTCCAGCGCGAGCACAGATAGCCGAAAAGGAGGACTAGAGCGCCCGATCCAAATAGTGCTAGGGCTGGGGGCTCCGGTACGACCTTCTCGGTGAGAAACCATGTGTCTCCATCCGCTTCGTGTAGCCGGATGCGTTGGGGGTTCCACGAGCTATTCGGAGCTATCGTTCTTCCCTGGACGACCAGGAGATTTGTGCCATCGTTCTGATGACCCGCCACGGGGCATCGACCCGCCGCAGGTAGCAGGCCATCCCATTGGGTGGCTCCGCCGAAGTCGGGGTTGGGGGCGGCGGTGCCATCCGGATGAATGTGCGCGACATCGGGATGAAAGGTAGAACATGGATCGTTTTGGGGGTCACTCGTCGCGAATTGAAAGGTGCTGAACGGCACCGTCGTTTTGTCCGTTACGAGCTCGTCCATCCTGAAGAAGGAATCAACGATTCTCTGCGGGTCAAAGGGATTGAAGCGGAGCGTAACCGGACTAAAATCGACAACATCGTAAGTCTTCAGGAACCAGGTGTCTTCCCTGCCGGCCGAGGGCCGGTCCAGGCCCATGAACGTGATTCTCACATGCGCCGGGATTGTGACGCTCCAGCCACTGTCTCCCAACAGGCATTCCGTCTGAACCGTTCCGTCGCACAATGGAGGGATCGGTCCTGCCTCGCTGACTACGATTCCAAGGGTGAAAAGCCCCGCAGAAAGGGCGAGCAGCGAAAACCAGATTGGCTTGCCATTCATCCCGGGTCTCCTTTCCTGAGCGTTACACGTCGACGTGTTGGCCGACAAGGAAGCAGTGAGGTCGATTTAGTTAGATCACACGGATCTTCGGCCACGGATCCACGGTCCGGTGATTGGATATCGGGAACCGGGTTGGGAATGTTCTGGTCGGAAACTCATCGGTGTCCGATGTCCGAACAGTTAGAGAAGGAAGGCGTGATGCCACGAGTAGACGAAGCATATGGCGCGCCAGTATGTGAAAACAATGCGTGACAGGTATTTGGGCAGCCGGACTAAAACGCGATGCTTGAACCTGGAATATCTGCCGACAGGTCCTTCGCGGGGAGAAAGAATATTGAGCCCTTAGCACGTTTCTCTAGAGGCCCTGTGGGAGCGATTCCGTCAGCTTAGTTTACAGCGAGCTGTAGGAACTGGAGAAGGTCCTCGGCCTGAGCTCCAGCCGGACGGCTCGTCGTGGCGAAAAAAATCGGGGCGTGAGTTCTGAAGTGGCCGCCTCCTCGGAAGGGCCGTTCGAGGCGAGGCTCGGGACCCACTAATTCCTAGTTAGAGAGCCATTGCAGGACCTTAACAACTCAGGCCCTTGCAGCACACTGCTACCAGCTTGCTACCACTTCAGTCTCGCTAGATTTGCCCATGGAGCCCCAGGCCAGTGCTCCAGGGGCCCTGCCTCGTGAACGAGGTGACTCCAGGCTGAGACTTGTCTGGGGCCAAAGGAAAAGAAGAGAACCCCCGAGGGCTCTGGCTTCAACGTGGGGTCAATCTGTCAGCCTCGCGAGCTTCGGGCAGGAGACCTTCCCGAGGCCACTCCCAGAACCTCCGGTGCCGGCGGTCAGAAATATGGTCAGATCCGGCGTCCCGGAGCGCGTGGCGATGCAGATCTCCGGGCACAAGACCCGCTCGGTATTTGAGCGGTACAACATCGTGAGCGAAGGCGATCTCCGCGAGGCTGCCAATCTGCTTGCGGATTTCCGACAGAACCCGCGTTAGTGCTCGATTCGCCGCCCAACGTCAAGGCTCATTCCCCAGATTTTTTTCGAAATCTCCGAAGCTTACCTTGCTCCCGAACTTTGAGCTTCACATTGGGCGCGCTGGCAAGAATTGGCCTCGAAGGCTGATGGCCCCTTCGTTTTGCCAGGTCGGCCTAGTCCTCGCCGCCGAGCTCCTTTGGCGAGATGGTCTTCAAGATTTCGAACAACGACTTGCCGGGCGCGTCACTTTGGAGCGCGTCGCGATCGTGGTCCGGGCGAGCCGAGACCTTCGGCGTTGCAGGTTGATCATACTGTGCCTTTACAGATGCGCCTGGCCTGAGCTCTCGGCGGTCGAACGCTCCATCCTCGCTGCTCTTGGGCGACGGAGCCCGAGCCTCAGCCGACGGATCGACAGCTGACGGCTGGGCGTGAGCGGTGTGGTCGATCGCCTGCGCGTCTTCCCAAGACGACCACGGGGCGAGCAGTCGAATGTCGACCCGCCGTGCCTTGGCAAAGGCTTCCGTGCTCGGCTTCTCGCCGGCAGGCAGCGCCACCTTGCCCATGGCGACGCCTCGCAGCTGCCGTAGTTCGATGCCGTGACGCTGCACGAGATAGCGGGTCGCTGCTTCCACGCGCTCGCGAGCCAGTTCGTTATTGTGTCGATCGTTCCCCCGCGGATCGGCAAACCCTTGCAACTCCAGGACCGCGTTGCCGTCCGCCTTGAGGCCTTTGGCCACGTCCTCGAGCTCGTTCATATCCTGATTTCGGATTTCGGTCTTATCGGAGTCGAAATAGATGGATCTTGTCTCCAGCAGTCTGAACTTATTGCGGTCCGCGAGTCGTTGCGAGAGCCGGGCATCGGCATCAAGCGCGGTGGCCGCCCGCGTCTTTGCGTCGTTCGCGAGCGTGCCTACCTCGTCGATTGCCTGGCGGCTTGCCTCGGCGCGATCCACCGTTTCACGCAGCTTCGTCTCCTGAGTGTCGGCCCGTTGAGTGAGCTTGGTCTCCGTCGCGCCCAGTTGCGTCTGGACAAAGCTCTTCGTCGCACAACCGGAGCCGAGCACGGGGAAGCCGCTGCAGAGGACCAGGAACGCCAATTGTCGTCTCATGACGCAATCTCCTACGTCAAGCGTCGCCGATGAACAGTCGTCGATCCTGTCGGATTGAGGGTACAAGATATATGCCATGGTCCGCTCCCCGAGATTCCAACGGGGGTGACGGAGAAGCGCGTCCATTTCCCGGCCAAACGGATTTCCGCTCTGTCAAGCCGGGAAGAGACAGTGGCTAATGTGCTGTCCAGATTGGGGAGTGCGTCGCCTAGTAGGTAAAGGCTTCCCAGTGAAAGGACTTCGCGTGGCCCGTCATTTCTCTACGGTCAGGAGGACCGAGCATCGATGAAACTCGTTAGGAACGCCACGCGGGTTTTATTCCACGAATCTCGCGGGGGAATTCCAAGGGATCCGAGCCCGATGCCAAGGTGCTCCCGTTGCCCTCAGAGGACTGCATGGTGGCTGAGTGCTCTTGACACGTCCCCCTCAGGAGACTAGGCTCGCGACACCTCTTCCACCTTTCCAGGCCCGGTCCGCTAGAAGGTGACGGCGAAGTGTCCCCGTTGCCAGCATGAGCCTCTGAACTCAGGACAACCGCGTAACCGACGCCGAATTCCTCGAAGTCGTCGCACGGCACGGCTGAGCTGATATGTGCGAAGCGTAGGACGAACACCGGGATGGAGCCGAAGTCAGCATGAATTGCCACGACGCGCGCGAGCGGTTCTCCGCCCTTCTCGCCGGGGAGCTAGGCCTGACGTCGGAGTGGGCCGAAACGGAAGCCCATGTACGCGGGTGCATCGAATGTTTGCAGATACTGGAGCAGCTTTATCAGTTGAGACTCCCGCAACACGCCGGACGGCACCGCGCCCCGATGAGCTTCGCCGCTGAGCCCTCTCCACCCGCCGATGTGGTCATCCACTCCCGTCGACGACTCCCCCTGTCGACCCTGCGTGGGCTGGTCGTAAGCGCGGTGACACTCATGCTGGTGACGGGGCTCGCTGTGTACGTCTTGCACCGGGGCTCTGCGCTCCAGTTCGCTGCCCATCTGGACGCGCCCGCCCCGACCGAGCCCATCCTGTTGCTGTCCCCGGCCGAGACTCCGTCGGCCACCCAGCCTGATGCATCGCGACTGGTCGGTCCTTCCCCACCGGCCGTTGGCCGATCGGGCGAACCACCGGTGACGCGGTCACTGCCCACCGTACCGATGCCACGGGCGGAGCAGCCGGCGCCGCAGGGCAGAAACGATGAGCAGGAGTTCTTCACCCGGATCCGGAACATCCTGAATCAAGCCTTTGGCAACCCGACCGAGAACAGCCCAGCTCCCGCCGCGGCTTCGAGGCCGCTCCCGGCTCCTGGCGTCGGGGCGACCATCACGCCGGAACGAAGCGAGCCGCCATCGGACAAGGACGTGGCTACCGCACCCCCGGCAAGGCCTGAACCCGCTACCGCATCGGCCTCTCCGGCGCGGGTGTCCAGCTCCGACGTGGTCGTCCGGCTCTCGGTCCAGGACCGGAGAGAAGCCGAGCGCGATGTGACGACATTGCTTAGCCGAGTCGGAGGGACCAAGCTTGGCCGGAACAAGGGCTTCATGCTCTCAGTGGTCGTCCCGCGATCCAGCTTCGCCGAATTCACCCGGGGCCTGGCTCAGATTGGCTCTTGGCAGATGGAGACGGAGCACTCTTCTCTGCCCGATCCGGTACGCATGGTGGTCCGGTTAGCCAGGTAGACTCCTCCAGAAATTCATGGCTGCGCGATGCAGCATGCGAGCGGGCCACAGGGGCGCGGGAGGCGGCTGGGAGATCGGCGCACCAGAAACATCGTCTGCCCGTCAAGAGCTGCCCAACGAGGTCCGTGCGTCTCGCGAGCCCGGCTCGGTCAAGATACTTCGGCTTCTTTCTCTCCAGCATGATGCGCACGGCGAGCCACCGCCCGCGCGCGAAGAGCGTCTGCCAGCGCGCCTCAGCCGAGGCATAGCGCGGCCGGCCGGGGCATGCGCCGCGCGGAACACGATCTGCTCAAGCGCCTGTTCGCTCACCGGCCCCGCTGACGCCTGGATGCGGTAGGCGTCGAGCATGTCACGCACGCTTGCTGATGATCCGGTGCAGCTCGCTGGCCTCGGTGCTCATCCCATCACGTAGAGCCCCGTGTCGGGGCGGACTCGAGCAGCTCCGTCACCAGGGCAAGCAGGCTTCGCTCTTCCCGGATCGCCCGGGCGGTCAGCCGCTCCGCCTGCCGCCGGCTGAGCACCACCCGGAAGGTCATCCGCACCTTGTCCCCGGGCGCCGGCTCCGCGTGGGCGATGGCGTCCTGCGCCATCTGCTCGGGGGCGGTACCACGGGGTCGCTTCGCTGCTGCGGGCGGGGGCACTCGCTTGGCCACGGCGTCACTCCTCCAATCGCTTGAAGGGCAGGCTTTTCGAATAGGTCTCTGAGCCAGGTGCGCGGTCGATTACTGGATCACTTCGTCCGCCCGCCCCAGCAGCGACGGCGGGATCGTCAGCCCAAGCGCCTTTGCGGTCTTGAGGTTGATGACCAGCTCGAACTT
>WNFC01003319.1_pt1 | contig 21196 bp, 20 predicted proteins | sample 5400541 | NCBI WGS metagenome assembly WNFC01 (sample SAMN13153342, study PRJNA577476) | soil metagenome | isolation source: 120 cm saprolite under Douglas fir tree site 2 hole 2 replicate 1 | place: USA:California | collected 2015-04-18
TAGATCATGTAACCGTGATTGCTGGTGATGTTCGCGGTGGTGAAGAACGGATCGATGAGCTTGAGATCGGCCTGCGGGACGAGCTTCAGTACCGTCTCGCCCGCTGCCGGACCGATCGAAGCGGCAATGGCGACGAACACCGCGAGCGCCGAGATGCGCTGCGATAGAGCCCACGAATTCTGCATGATTCCCCCCGTTTTATCGTCCGACGTCAGGTTAAGCCCTCGCGTCTCGGAGTTTCCCTCTAAAACCGAGAGGCGATCCAGGGAAAACTTCGCGGCGGTCAGCATGGCGCGCAGGAGGTTCTCGCGATGGAACTTCCCGCTTACAGGAGATCGCCAGCGCTCGGCGTCGTTCGGTAGCGGGGCAACCCATCGGCGAAGTGAAGCCATGGCATGCGCTCGGCGGCGAAGACATGGCACTGCGGCGTAAACTCCCCAGGAGCATCGAAATTGCCGACCATGAGATGAACGTCATCGGGCCAGCGGGTGCTCTCGAAAGTGAGCGAGGTGCCGCAATGGGCGCAGAATCCGCGCCGGACCCCTGGGGACGAGGCGTAATACGCCGGTGGCGCACCTTCGAAGCCGACATCCTCGCGGCGAAACCCGCAGCAAGCAACGAAGACACCGCCGGTCGCCCTCCGACAGGATTCGCAATGACAGAACACCACGAAGAGCGGCTCGCCTCGTGCAGTAAATTTCACTTCGCCACAGAGGCACCGACCCGCTCGTTGGATCCGCGTTGCGGTCATCGCCTCTCCTCCCTCGACTTCGGCGGTCCGATATTCAGGCATGCGCTCCGACCCTGCGCAAGCCCTGCGGAATGCTCCCGCTTGTCTCGCCGGTCGGCGCATGCTTTGCTGCCCGGTGCCCACATTTAGCGAAAGTCGGCACTGCGCAGGAGGCCCCGCATGAGCGCAACTCTGCGCGAAATCGATGAGGCAGTCGCCGTCTTCCTGGACGGCGCCATGGTCGTCGTACCGCCGGAATATGGCGGGGTCGCGATGACGGCAACGCGCGCGCTCATCCGGCGTGGCATCACGGGGCTGCACCTCGTCACCCTGCCCGCTTCCTCGCTGCAGGCCGATCTGCTGATCGGCGCCGGCGCCGTGGCGACCATCGAGACCTCGGCGGTCAGCCTCGGCGAGTTCGGCCCGGCGCCCCGCTTCGGCGCTGCGGTGGCGGCAGGCAGCGTCCGCGTCATGGACGCCACCTGCCCGGCAATCCACGCCGCACTGCAGGCCGCCGAGAAGGGCGTTCCCTTCATGCCGCTGCGCGGCCTCATCGGTTCCGACCTCATCAACGTGCGTCCCGACTGGCGGGTCATCGACAATCCCTTCGCGGCACGCGGTGACCCGATCGTCCTGCTGCCGGCCATCCGGCCGGATGTCGCGCTCTTCCACGCGCCGATGGCCGACCGCGCCGGCAATGTCTGGATCGGCCGCCGCCGCGAGCTCGCCACCATGGCACATGCCGCGGCGAAAACCGTCGTCACTGTCGAGCGCATCTTCGACGGCGACCTCCTCGCCAGCGAACAAACGGCCGCCGGCGTGCTTCCCGCGCTGTACGTCGAGGCGATCGCCGTGGCGCCTCGGGGCGCCTGGCCGCTACCGCTTGCCGGCGAATATCCTCGCGACGAAGCGCATCTTGCCGAATACGCCACGCTGGCCGCGACGGCGGAAGGGTTTCGGCGTTATCTCGAGCGCTATGTCCTGGACCGCAAGGCGGCTTAAAAGATGGTCGATGGCACCATTAGAGACGAGGAGCAGCTTGCGTCGGTAATTCTTGGCCTCCTCAGCGGTGCGCGTCATGTCGCGGTCGGCGCCTCCTCGCCGATTCCGGCGACCGCTGCATTGCTGGCGCGCCATCTCGGCAGCGGGCGCCCCTTCGTCTCACTCTTGTCGAGCGAGCGGCACAATTTCTTCACCGATGGCGGGCGCGAGCTCTTCGACTGCGGCGGTCAGGGTCGCATCGATGCGTTCTTCCTCTCGGGCGGACAGATCGACGGCGGTGCCAATATTAACCTCGTCGCCGTCGGCGACTACGCCAAGCCGAAGGTGCGCTTCCCGGGCTCGTTTGGTTCGGCCTATCTCTATTATGTCGTGCCACGCGTCATCCTCTTCCGCTTGGAGCATTCACGGCGCACGCTAGTCCCCAAGGTCGATTTCATCAGCGCGCCCGGCACCAGCCCGCCCGGTGTTTATCGCCCGGGCGGACCGATCGCCCTCATCACCAATCGCTGCGTCTTCACCTTCGATCGGCAGCGCGCCCGCTTTCGTCTGGACAGTCTGCATTCCGGACATAGTCTTGAAGAGGTGCTGGACAATACAGGTTTCGATTTCGATCGCCCGGATACTGTGCCGATCACTGCACCTCCAGTTCCCGAGCATCTCGTCCTGATGCGCGAGATCGTCGCCCCGCTACTTGCCGAGGCCTACCCGCAATTCGCCGCCACCGTCTTCGGCGTCAGTAAACGCCACGCTGGATAGGAAAGACATGACCGTAGCAAGCACCGGCGCCCTCGCCGGCATCAAGGTGATCGACCTCTCGCGCGTACTCGGCGGGCCTTACTGCACGCAGATGCTCGGCGACCATGGTGCCGAGATCATCAAGGTCGAGCCACCGCAGGGCGACGAGACGCGTGGCTGGGGACCGCCCTTCCAGGGCGACGCCGCCTCCTACTTCATCGGCATCAATCGCAACAAGCGCGGCATCGTGCTCGACCTTTCGAAGCCACAGGGGCGCGAGGTCGTCTTTCGCCTGCTCGAGACCGCCGACGTTCTGGTCGAGAATTTCAAGACTGGCACGTTGGAGAAATGGGGCATGGGGTACGAGGCGGTGCTCAAGACCCGTTTCCCGCGCCTCATCCATTGCCGCGTCTCCGGCTTCGGCGCCGACGGCCCGCTCGGTGGTTATCCCGGCTACGACGCAGTCATCCAAGGCATGGCCGGGCTGATGAGCGTCAACGGCGAGCCGGAGGGTGCGCCCGTGCGCGTCGGCGTGCCGGTGGTCGATCTCGCTACCGGCATGAATGCGACCATCGCCATATTGATGGCCGTCATCGAGCGGGCCCGCTCGGGCAAGGGCCAGTTCGTCGAGGCGACGCTCTACGACAGCGCGATCGCCCTCCTCCACCCGCATTTCGCCAATTTTTTCCTCAGCGGCAAGCCGCCAGTGCGCACCGGCAACGCGCATTCAAATGTCAGCCCCTACGACCAGTTCAAGACCGGCACGAAGCGCATCTTTCTCGGCATCGGCAACGACCGGCAATTCGCCCGGCTCTGCGCCGAGATCGGCCGGTCCGACCTGCCGGCCGATCTGCGCTTCAAGACCAATGGCGACCGCGTCAACAACCGCGCGGCGCTGCGCGTCGAACTTGAGACGGCCCTCGCCACGGTCGACGGCGAGGCGCTGACCACCAAGCTGCTGGAACAGGGCGTGCCGGCGGGTCCGGTGCTCGAGGTGCCCGATGTCGTCAATCATCCGCATACGCGCCATCGCGGCATGGTCGTCGAGAAGGACGGCTATCGCGGCACCGGCAATCCGATCAAGCTGTCGCGCACCCCGGCAAGCGTGCGCTCCCTGCCGCCGCAATTCGGCGAGGCGACGCGCGCCGTGCTCGCCGAGGCGGGATATAGCGCCGCCGAGATCGAGGCGCTGATCGCCGGCGGCATCGCCATTGCCGAGACGCGCAAGGCGGCGGAATAATGGCTGACGGGGAGCACGCGCTGCCGCCGGCGACGGAGCGGGCAAGCTACAAGATCTGGACCCACGACAAGCTGCGCTACAACGACACCGACCGCCAGGGTCACGTCAACAACGCGGTCTTCGCCACGTTCTGCGAAACCGGCCGCGTCGCCTTCCTCTACGACAAGTCGCTCGCCCTGGCGGCGCCGGGCTGCAACTTCGTCGTCGCTCGCCTCGTCATCGATTTCCGCGCCGAGCTCTATTTTCCCGGCACGGTCGATATCGGCACGTCGCGACGGCGGAAAGCGTCGGCGTGCAGATGAACGACGAGACCCGCCGCTCGGAACCGCTCACTGCCGCGATGATCGGCTGGCTCGAGGAACGGCTCGGGTAAAACCCGCGGAAAAAAACCCGCCGGATCAAGGATGCCTGCAGTGGATGGCAACCTATGGGTCAATACGAACGTCGGTTTGACAATCCCTTGCTAAAATAATTGGGCTGCTTTGTTGGCCTGTCAGTCAATGGTTACGAATATTTCATAGCACCATCTCTTAATGACCAGATTGAGATGGCAGACCTCCTCTGGAAGGGGCATAATGATTACTGGCTGATGCGGATCAACCGCTGTATCAGTTTGACGACTCTAGGTTTTTGATCCGCACTGGCACATCGAAGAAGGAGCCGGAACTAGTAGAGATGCGGAGGCAACAATGTACGTCAAAGAAGCCATGACTTCTCATGCAGAATGGGTTGCGCCGGATTTGACCCTGACGGAAGTGGCCCGCAGGATGAGAGACAACAAGATCGGCTGTCTGCCGGTGGGCGAAAAGGACCGGTTGGTCGGGATGATCACCGATCGCGACATCGCCTGCCGTGCCGTCGCCAACGGCTCTGATCCGTCGAAGACAAAGGCCCGCGATGTGATGACGAAGGGGATCACCTATTGCTTCGATGATCAGACCCTCGAGGAAGCCGTTCAGATGATGGCTGACAAGGGGGTCCACCATCTACCGGTGCTGAACCGGAGCAAGAGAATGATCGGCATTCTGGCGCTTGGCGATGTCGCTCTGAGGGGGACTCCCTCGCTCTTGCGCGACATTTCCAAATTGGCGTCGAGAGATGCGTCAACGCATGCTGGCGATACCCTGCCCCACTAATACCTTGCACGTTCACCCGCGGCGGCGTCATTGGCGCCGCCGCACCGCGTTCCGGTCTCAGCCCCGGATCTCGCTCCACTTGAAGGCCTCCCTGCAGAGCTGAGGAGCGGCGACTTGATGGGCGGCGGTCCAGCGAATATGTAATCAGCGGATCACCGCGCCGGCGACGTTGATGGCCGGACGTGACGGGCGGGATGTGCTGCCAGACATGACTCGGGACGGATCGAAGCAAACGGTTCTGATCGATCGGCTGATTGGCGACCTCGGTGCCGAGCCGGCGGACGTTCGACTGTTCTGGAGCCCCCTGGTCAACTCCAATCGGCCAGCGGGGAGGTCAGCATGAAAGCCGTACTATTGTTTACCGGAAGTGGCCCGTTGGTCATTCTGACGTCGCACACCTCTCTCAAAGATCCCGTGCTGCTGGGGAAACTGAGGGCAAAGGGGATCGACAAGTTCATCGCCTACGAGGTTCCCGTAGAGACCGCCGAACAAAGGTACGGCGGACATTTCCATGTTGTGATGCGGGACCTCTACGAGGCGGATGATCTACGGGTGCTCGACTTCAACGGCGAACGGGCGTTTCGTCTGTTTCATCTTTCCGAATTGACGGCGCCTGTCATGCATGAGCCGGCGGAGGTCTTCGCTTCACCGCAATGATCGACGTTCCGAAACGGAACTAGTGTCCCGAACCAGAAGTTCGTTTGATTTGGTTCAGGCCTCGACCGGAGCATTGTAGACGCAGAAGCGCTCGATCGCGGCGAGGATGTCGTCGGCGGATTTCGTCCATCGAAACGGCTGTGGATCGGCATTGTTCTGGTCGATGAAGCCGGTGATGGCATCCTGCAGAGCGGCAAGGCTGCGATGGATGCCGCGCCTGATCTGCCGCTCCGTCAACAAGGCGAAGAAGCGCTCGACCTGGTTGAGCCAAGACGAGCTGGTCGGGGTGAGGTGCACGTGCCAGCGCGGCCGTCGCGCCAGCCAATTGCGGATCAGTGGGGTCTTGTGAGTGGCGTAGTTGTCCATGACGAGATGAATATCGAGATCACGCGGTACGTTGGCCTCGATCTCGTCGAGGAACTTGCGGAACTCGACGGCGCGGTGGCGCGGATAACACTTGCCGATCACTCGGCCGGTGGCGATGTCGAGAGCGGCAAAGAGCGAGGTGGTGCCGTGGCGGGTGTAGTCGTGGCTGTGTCGCGCCGCCTGGCCGGGGCGCATCGGCAGCATCGGTTGGCTGCGGTCGAGCGCCTGGATCTGCGATTTCTCGTCGACGCACAGCACCACGGCGTGCGCCGGCGGCGCGACGTAGAGGCCGACGACGTCGCGCACTTTGGCGACAAAGTCGGGGTCGGTCGACAGCTTGAACGTCTCCAGGCGATGCGGCTGCAAGCCGAAAGCGCGCCAGATGCGCTGCACGGTGGAGACCGACAAGCCGCAGGCACGCGACATGCCGCGCGAGCTCCAGTGCGTGGCGTTCGGCGGGAGGCTCTCCAACGTCTGCACGATCACCGCCTCGATCCGTGCATCCTCGATCGTGCGCGGCGTGCCGGATCGCGGCTCATCGCGCAGCCCGTCCATGCGATGCTCGACGAAACGTCGCCGCCACTTGCCGATCGTTGCCTTATCCACCTGCAAACGGGCCGCAACGTCCTTATTCTGGATTCCCTCGGCACAGCTTAAAACAATCCGAGCGCGCAACGCCAAAGCCTGCGCCGTTGAGCGGCGGACAGAAAGCGATGTCAGTTCACCCCGCTCCGCCTCGCTTAGAACCAGTTCCGCCAACCGCCGACTCGCCATGATCCCCTCCAGCCCACCGCCCTGGAGAATCTGACACAGCGACCTGAATCGGCGATATTGCGAATTTCAGATTCAGGACACTAGCCCTCACACCACCGGCGCCGCGATCGGCTTCCAGTCGTCGGCGAGGCGCAGCTTGGGCTCGGTCATCGCTTGCAGCTCGGCAAGGCCGAGACCCTCGACCATCTCGCGGACCAAGACCCCGTCGGGCCCGATCTCGAGCACCGCGAGATTGGTATAGACGCGCTTGACGACAGCCGCCGCGGTAAGCGGGTAGCTGCAACGATGGCGAATGCGCGGTGCGCCCTCCTTGGTCGTGTGCTCGCAGAGGACGCGGACCTCCTTGGCACCGGCCGCCAAATCCATAGCGCCGCCGACGCCGGGTGGATAAGCCGGGTCATCGGTCGTCCAATTGGCAAGATCCCCGGCACACGACACCTCGAAGGCGCCGAGCAGCGAGTAGTCAAGATGACCGCCGCGGATCATCAGGAACGCATCGGTGTGATGGAAGAACGAGCCGCCCGGCACAAGGCTCGCCGGTCCCTTGCCAGCGTTAATGAGATCGGGATCGATCTCGTTCGGCCCCGGCGCCTCCCCGAGTCCAAGGACACCGTTCTCGCTGTGAAAGACGACCTCGGTTCCAGCCGGGATGAAATCGGCGACCAGTGTCGGCAGGCCGATGCCAAGATTCACGTAGGCACCGTCGCCAAGATCCTGCGCCGCCCGCCAGGCGATCTGCCGACGCGAGAGTGGCTTCATCGCTTGCCTCCAAGTTCGACCACGCGATCGACGAAAATGCCCGGCGTCACCACGTTCTCGGGATCGATTGTGCCAAGCGGGACGATCTCACGGACCTGGACGATGCTGAGGCTGGCCGCCATCGCCATCGTCGGGTTGAAGTTGCGTGCTGATTTGCGATAGGTGAGATTTCCCCAGCGATCGGCGCGGTCGGCTTTCAACAGTGCGACATCACCCTTCAGCGGTTTCTCGAAGACATGAAGTCGACCATCGATCTCGCGCGTCTCTTTACCCTCGGCGAGTTTGGTGCCGACGCCGACCGGTGAATAGAAGCCGCCGAGACCGGCCGCCGCGCAGCGCATGCGCTCGCTAATTGTGCCTTGCGGCACGAGTTCGAGCTCAATTTTCCCCGCCTTGTAGGCCTCATCGAACGCGGTGCTGTCGCTCGAGCGCGGATAGGAGCAGATGACCTTGCGCACGTGTCCCGAGGCGATGAGTCCGGCGAGCCCCGTGCGTCCGTTGCCGGCATTGTTAGACACGATGGTCAACTCGCGTGCGCCCTGCTCGACAAGCGCGTCGATGAGCTCGTCCGGCGCGCCGACGGCACCGAAGCCGGCGCAGAGCACCACCGCGCCGTCCTTGATGTCCGAGACCGCCGCAGCGAGACTTACAATAACTTTGTTTATCATCGACTTAGAAGGATACCCTGTCACCGCCCTTGAGCTTCAAAATATCACGCGCCTCGCTCGCGCTGGCGACTTCAAGCGACAGGTTCTCGAGGATGGCTCGGATGCGGCGGACCTGATCGGCATTCGACTTGGCAAGCTGCCCCTTGCCGACATAGATCGAGTCCTCGAGCCCGACGCGAACATTGCCGCCCATCACCGCGGCCATCGTCACGAAGGGCAGTTGATGCCGCCCGGCCGCCAGCACCGACCAAGCATACTGCTCGCCGAACAGCTTGTCGGCGATGCGCTTCATATGCGCAAGGTTCTCGGGATCGGCCCCGATGCCGCCGAGAATGCCGAAGATCGTTTGCACGAAGAGCGGCGGCTTGACCAGCTTGCGGTCGAGAAAATGAGCAAGCGTATAGAGGTGGCCGACATCGTAGCACTCGAATTCGAACTTCGTGCCGCAACCCTCGCCGAGCTCCTTAAGAACATGCTCGATATCTTTGAAAGTATTCCTGAAAATGAAATCCCTAGAGTTTTCCAGGTGCTTCGGCTCCCAGTCGAATTTCCATTCCTTGTAACGCTCAAGCATGGGGTAGAGGCCAAAATTCATCGAGCCCATATTGAGCGAGCAGACCTCAGGGCTGGCGCGCAGCGGCGCGGCCAAGCGCTCCTGTAGGCTCATGCCGTGGCCGCCGCCCGTGGTGATATTGATGACCGCGTCGCAGGACTGCTTGATGCGCGGAAGAAACTGCATGAAGACGTCAGGATCGGGAGTCGGCTTGCCGTCCCTGGGATCGCGGGCATGGAGATGGATGATGGCGGCGCCGGCCTCGGCTGCCTCGATCGATTGTTTGGCAATCTCGTCGGGCGTCAGCGGCAGATAGGGCGACATGGTGGGGGTGTGGATCGACCCCGTCACCGCGCAGGTGATGATGACTTTGGACCGAAGTGCCATAGCGCGATCTCCTCCGTGCCGCCGTCCCCGAGCGGCAGGCGAGCGCCTATTTCACTCGCTTGCAGCGATGAAGTCACGCACCTTCGGATAAATCTCGCCCCGCCACCGCCGTCCGTTGAAGACGCCGTAATGGCCGACCTTGGGCTGCAGATGATGATGCTTCTTGCCGGCCGGTAGACCGGTACAGAGGTCCAGCGCCGCGGCCGTCTGCCCGGCTGCGCAGATGTCGTCGTTCTCGCCCTCAACAGCGAGCAGCGCGGTGCGCGCGATCGCGGCCGGTTCGACCTTGCGACCGCGCGAGTCGAGTTGCCCGAGCGGCAATGCGTGGTCCTGGAAGACGCGCTTGATCGTCTGCAGGTAGAAATCCGCGGGCAAATCCATCACCGAGGTGTATTCGTCGTAGAAGCGGCGATGCGCGTCGGCGCTCTCGCCATCGCCGCGAATGAGATGCTTGAACTGGTCGATATGTGCCGTGACATGGCGGTCGAGATTCATCGTCATGAAGCCAGCAAGCTGCAGGAACCCGGGATAAACGCGCCGGAAGGCACCGGGATAGCGCAGCGGCACCGTCTCGATCACCGTGCGCTCGAACCACTCGAGAGGACGCGATGTTGCTAGATGATTGGGCTGCGTCGGATTCCGTCTGGTGTCGATCGGTCCACCCATCAGGGTCATCGATGCGGGCTGCGCCCGATCGCCATCCGCCGCCATCAGCGCGACCGCGGCGAGCACCGGCACCGATGGTTGGCAAACCGCGACGATATGCGTCCTAGGCCCGAGTTCGCGCAGGAAATCGGCGACCAGATCGATGAAATCGTCGAGATCGAAGCGCCCGTGGATGAGCGGCACGTTGCGCGCATTCACCCAGTCCGTGATGTAGACATCATGGTCAGGCAGCAGCGTTTCGACCGTGCCGCGCAGGAGGGTCGCGAAGTGGCCGGAAAGCGGCGCCACCACGAGCACGCGCGGCTGGGCGACCTTGGTGTCCTTGGCGAAATGCAGCAGCGTACAGAACGGGTGATGAACCACCGCTTCCTCGCTGACCGCGACCGTGCGGTTGCCGACGCGCGTCTCCGTGATGCCGAAATCCGGCCGTTCATGGCTGATCGAGAAACGCGATACCATCTCGCAGGCCGCGGCGGCGCCGCGCATCAGCGGATGATTGCCGAAGAACGGCCATGGATGGCTGAGAAAGCCACGCGTCGCCTCCGCCATCAGGCGGATCGGCGCCAGCACGTCGTCATTTGCTTGATAGGCTTGATACAGCATGTCCTGTCATTCCATCTGTTGTTCAGCGACAACGCGGCCACACGGCAATATCACCTGTGGCATTCGCCGCCCCAACGACGAAATCTCAAAGGATTGCGTGATAGAGGGGAAGACACGCAACTAATAGCTATGGCTCCCATTATGGTCCCAGGGACGGAGCGGTCAAGCTCCACGTGGCGGTAGAAATCTAGTCACCACGCGCCCCATTTACTAGGCAGCAATTCTCGCGTCTTGCGGCAGCTCGGTATAGGACGGCAGCCCGTGCTGTAGCAGAAGATCCCGGATTGCGTGTTCCGGGACGGCAACAAAAGTGCGGTAGAGCATTTGCAGAACATAGGTAAAGCTCGGCCCATGCCGGTGATCCATCGGGACCAGGAGATGCGCCGATTCGTGAAGAACGAGAAAGCGGTAGAGGCAGCCTCGCTCGATCAAGATACGGTTGCCCTCGACATCGGCGAACCCGCCAATTCGCGGGTCGTCGAAGCCGTCGACCAAAGTGAGGGTCGGTACAGCCCGGCCGCAGGCGGTGAAGACCGCAAGTATGAGATCTCCCGCCTCCGCCTCCGCAAGTATGCGGTGGCCATCGGGATATAACGCGAAGAGACCGTCCTCGAAGCGACACAGCGCTGCGCGATAGTCTCGATGGAGGTCACGGACCGGCAGCGCATTGAGGAAATTTGTACCCAGCACGAATTGTGCCTGACGCCAGAACCAAGTTTGCATGGGTCGCTCGTGCAGTGCCAGAAGGCCGACCCAAGGGTGGGGGGTTAGGGTTAAGAAATGCTTACACTGGCGCCGCCATTCGACCGAAAATCATCGCCAAAGTCATGGCGACCGCACCGCCACTTTGCCGATGACAGCTTTTCTTGCCTCGGTCATCCTCGGAAACCGGGAGGAATCATGCGATGAACGTCGCCGCTTGGTTGGAAAAATGCGGGCGCAGCTACGCCGACCGCCCAGCCATCGCGCGCGGCACGTCGCTTCATCTCTCCTTCGGCGCCTGGGCTGCGCGAACCCGGCGGATCGCGGCGCAGCTGCTTGGCGGGCTGGGCTGCCGGACCGGCGACAGGGTCGCCATCACGATGACGAACTGTCCGGAATTCCTCGAAGTCGAGCTCGCCATCTGGCACGCCGGCTTGGTTGCCGTGCCGATCAACGCCAAGCTGCACCGTAGCGAATTCGCTTATATTCTCGAGCATTCCGGCGCGCGCATAGCCTTCGCCTCGCCCGATCTCGCCGAGACTGTGGGCCCGCTCGTCGACGATATCGTCGGACTCGAGCGGGTCATCGTCGTCGGCAGTGTCGAATGGGACCATCTCCACGGTGGCGACGGCGTCGATCTCGTTGCGGTCGGGCCGGATGACCCTGCTTGGCTGTTCTATACATCAGGTACCACCGGCCGACCCAAAGGGGCGGTACTGACGCACCGCAACCTCCTGGTCTGCGCCCTCTCCTATTTCGCCGATGTCGATGCCGTGGCGCCGACGGACGGCATCCTCCATGCCGCGCCGTTGTCGCACGGCGCCGGCTGCTACGGACTGCCGCACATCGCGCGCGCTGCTGTCAGCATCATTCCCGAGAGCGGCCATTTCGATCCCGCCGAGATCGCGACGCTGCTGCAGCGCTGGCGCGGCGTCAGCTTCTTTGCCGCCCCGACCATGGTGACGCGGTTGATCGACAATCCCGGCTTCGCAGCCGCCGACCATGCCAACCTCAAAACCATCATCTATGGCGGCGGCCCGATGTATGTCGCCGATTTGAAGCGCGCCCTCGCACTGCTCGGACCGCGCCTTTCTCAGATCTACGGCCAGGGCGAGGCACCGATGACGATCACCGGCCTCTCCAAGGCGCAGCACGCGGAGATCAATCACCCTCGCTGGGAGCAACGGCTCGGTTCGACCGGTATCGCGCGTACGGATGTCGAGGTGCGCGTCGCCGACGAGACGGACCGCGATGTGCCGAGCGGCCAGAGCGGCGAGGTGTTGGTGCGCGGCGACGTGGTGATGAAGGGCTACTGGTGCGATCCGGCGGCAACCGCCCAGACGCTGCGTGGCGGCTGGCTCCATACCGGCGACATCGGCGCCTTCGACGAAGACGGATTCCTGACCTTAAAAGATCGTGCCAAGGACATGATCATCTCCGGCGGGTCCAACATTTACCCGCGCGAGATCGAGGAAGTGCTGCTGCGCCACCCGGACATCGCCGAAGTGTCGATCGTCGGTCGGCCGCATCCCGATTGGGGCGAGGAGGTCATCGCCTTCGTCGTGGCGCGAGCCGGCGCCGGAATTACGGAGGCCGCACTCGATCGACTTTGTCTCGACCATATCGCTCGCTTCAAGCGGCCACGCGCCTATCGCTTCGTGAGCGCATTGCCGAAGAACAATTACGGCAAGGTGCTGAAGACTGAACTCCGGCGAATTCTGGCCAACGAGATGGATGCGGGCGGCGCCGAGGCTTGACTCCGTCCCGCGCGCGAATGGCGTTTGGTTTGTAAATCACTCGTCGTCACGCTTCGCCGGCTGCTTCGGCGAAGACCGAAAGGAATGGAGGATCTTGTGTCGGTCGGGGATGTCCCACCGGCGAACCAACCGGATGCGGGCGGAACGTTTCACCTGCCGCCGGAGGCCCATGCCAAGATCGTCGCGCTGCACGAGTACTGGCGACGCGCGGCGCCCGGCCCCGGCCGACTCCCCGGCCGCCAGCACATCGATCCGGTCGATATCCCGACGCTACTGGCCAATCTCTGGATGCTCGACGTTGTCGATGAGTCAGCTGACGGGCACTCGCGACGGTTTCGCTTCCGCCTCATCGGCACAGCGTTGCAGCGGGTCGGCCTCGCTGCACGGGTTGGCGATTATGTCGATCAGTTCATCGACGAGCGAGTGCGCGCCACAGCACTCGAGGAGCTGCATCGAGTCGTCACGATGCGATCGCCGGTGTGGTTCCGCGGTAAGGCGTTTATGCGCCACGAGAGCAAGACCTTCGAGCTGGAGCGGCTGCTCGTGCCGCTCGCCGGCGATGGAACGAGGGTCGACATCGTTCTCTGCCTTACCGTCTTCTATACGACACGCGGCGAGCCGATCTGATCAGCCGCGTTCTGATTTCGTCGAACGACCTTCCCGAAGGGCCGCGGCGATAATCCTATGACGTGCAGGTCACGAAGCTGGTGAATCTCCGCGCCTGGTCGCCAATCTCTGCTGTCGACAACGGTTTTTCCGAGGGTGCGAGCTGATACTTGACGCCATGTGAATCCATGAAGGTGCGGGCGACCGAGGTCTTGATCGCGAAGTTAACGTTCTGCGGGATACTGCCGCGCGACGTCGTTCCATCGAGCCGCGCTGAGACTACGGCGACGACATGGCCGCTCTGGTCGAGCAGCGGGCCGCCGCTGTTGCCGGGCTGCACCGGTGCGCTGATCTGGAGAAGCCGGCTGTCATTCTTATACCCGGCAAGGGCGCTGACCGTTCCGGTCGTCAGCGTGGTAGCGGTACCGGCGGTGAGGTCACCCGGCAATGGGAAGCCAACGGCTATCACATTTTCGCCTTGGCGGATCTCGGCGCCGCCTCGCAATTGCGCTTGCTCCGGGGTCGGCACGGCAATCTTGACCAAGGCGAGATCGTTCGGTCCATCGGCGGCAAGCAAGGAGGCAGGATAGGTGCTTCCGTCGAACCGGCGGACCGAAATCTCCCGGCAGCCCTGCGCGACATGCGCGTTGGTGAGGAGCACGCCGTCGGTACTCACGGTGAAGGCGGTACCGGATGACGTACCAGCCTGACGCGCCGAACCTCCATTCGCGCCCGCCTTCGGGCCGTTAAAGACATAGACGACCCCCTTCGCGGTCGGTCGTGGGCCGAACGGCGTGCGCTCGAAGCCGGAGCTGAATTCGCTGACGCGATAGGAGTCAAAGCCGTGCTGGTGCGCGACTTCGCGTGCCCGATCCGCGAATAACTGTTCCAGCAGCGCAACATTCGCATTGCTGTTACCGCTGGTCGTAATGAGATAGCGGTTGCCTCCCATATCGATCTCGCGCGCCTCGGTTCGCACGCAGCCCGTTAATACGACTGACATCGTCAGCCATCCGACGATTGCGCAGCATGCCCTCGCCATGGATCCCCCTCCCACAACGCCTGATTGTTTTATTATTAGGGATACAACCGAAAAAAGATAGATACCTTTTTCTACCCGTTGCGCTTCTCCGCCTCGCGCACTTCTTGCCGCGCGATAGTGCGCAGATGGACCTCGTCCGGCCCGTCGGCGAACTGCAAGATGCGACCCTGCGTCCAGATATCGGCGAGCGGGGTGTCCTGGGTCAGGCCCTTGGCGCCGAAGGTCTGCATCGCCCGGTTGGCGATCTGGACCTGCATGCGCGGCACCGCGACCTTGATCAGGCCGACCTCCTTGCGCGCCGCCTTGTTGCCGAACTTGTCCATCAGCCATGCCGCCTTGAGGACAAGAAGCCGCGCCTGCTCGATCTCGATGCGCGAGAGCGCGATCCATTCGCCGACCGTGCCGTGCTCGTGCAGCTTCTTGCCGAAGGTCGTGCGCTCGCGCGAGCGCTGGATCATCAGCTCGAGCGCGACCTCGCACTGACCGATCGAGCGCATGCAGTGGTGAATGCGGCCGGGGCCGAGCCGCGCCTGCGCCAGGGCGAAGCCGCCGCCTTCCTCGCCGAGCAGGTTCTCGGCCGGCACGCGGACGTTCTCGAAGGTGATCTCGCAATGACCCTGCGCCGCCTGGTGGTGCATCACCGGCGGGTTGCGCACAATGGTGAGACCTTTGGCGTCGCGCGGCACCAGCACCATGCTCTGGCGGCGATGCGGTTCGGCGCGCTCGGGCGCGGTCAGCCCCATGACGATGAAAATCTTCGTTCGCGGGTCGGCGGCGTTGGTGATGAACCATTTCCTGCCGTTGATCAGCCAGTCATCGCCGTCTCGCTTGATCGAGGTGCGGATGTTGGTGGCGTCCGACGAGGCGACTTCAGGCTCGGTCATCGCGAATGCGGAGCGGATTTTGCCGTCGAGCAGCGGCTTCAACCACTGCTCCTTCTGCGCTGCGCTGGCGGCAAGGTGCAGGAGCTCCATATTGCCGGTATCGGGAGCGCTGCAGTTGAAGACCTCGGACGACCAGTAGATGCGCCCCATGATCTCGGCGCATGGCGCGTAGTCGAGATTCGACATCTGGGTACCGGGCTCGTCGGGCTTGAGGCCGGGCAGGAAGAGGTTCCATAGCCCGGCTCCCCGCGCCTTGCTCTTGAGATCCTCAAGGAGAGGCGGCGGAAAGACGTGCTGCTCCTCGACCAGCCGGTAATGCTCGGCGTTTCGCGGTGCGACATGCTCGGCGATGAAATTGCGCAGTTGCGCCTGGATGCGCTGCGATTTCTCCGAGTGTTCGAATTCCATGCGGCGTCTCCTCGCGTGATGGCGCCATCCTCGCCGCCCCGGAGCGGCTTGTCCACCGCGCCGCCGTTTGCTGCGCTGCGGTCCGCGAGACAGCGACGGCTGTGCCACGATGGGCTAGAATGCGAAAAACAGAGGGGAGGACTGACCGATGGAACCGCAATCGCATCATCCGCTGCTCGCCTCGCTGCGCATCATCGAGAAGGGCAAGATCGTCACTCCGGTCGAGGCGGTGCGCTTGATCCGCGATGGCGATACGGTGGCGACCGGCGGTTTCGTCGGCATCGGCTTCGCCGAGGGTATCGCGGTGGCGCTCGAGGAGCTTTTTCTCTCGCACGAGAGCGCGCATCCGCTGGCCACCGGCAAGCCACAGAACCTTACCCTCGTCTACGCCGCCGGGCAGGGCGACGGGAAATCCCGGGGGCTCAACCATCTCGGTCATGAGGGGCTGGTGAGGCGGGTAATCGGCGGCCATTGGGGGCTGGTGCCGAAGCTGCAGCGCTTGGCGATCGCCAACCAGATCGAGGCCTATAATTTCCCGCAGGGCGTCATCTCGCATCTTTTCCGCGACATTGCCGCAGGACGCCCCGGTCATCTGACGACCGTCGGACTGGGCACCTTCGTCGATCCGCGCTTCGGCGGCGGCAAGATCAACGCGCGAACGGTCGAGGATCTGGTGACGCTGCTGCCGATCGATGGCCGCGAACATCTCTTCTATAAGGCCTTCCCCATCGATATCGGCATCATCCGCGGCACCACCGCCGACCCCGAAGGCAACATCACGATGGAGCGCGAGGCGCTCACCCTCGAGGTGCTGGCGATCGCCATGGCGGCGCGGAACTCCGGTGGCGTCGTCATCGCTCAGGTGGAACGCATCGGCGAAAGCGGTACGCTCAACCCGCGCCAGGTCAAGGTACCTGGGATCCTGGTCGACTGCGTTGTGGTCGCCGAAAAGGAAGAGCACCACTGGCAGACCTTCGCGGTGCGCTACGACCCGGGCTTCAGCGGCGAGATCCGGCAGCGCACGGCAGCGATCCCGGCGATGATGATGAGCGAGCGCAAGGTGATCGCGCGCCGCGCCGCGCTCGAGCTCAGGCCGAACGCGGTGGTCAATCTCGGCATCGGCATGCCCGAAGGTGTCGCCGCGGTGGCCGCCGAGGAGAAGATCATCGATCTCATTACCCTGACGGCGGAGCCGGGCATCATCGGTGGCATTCCGGCCGGCGGGCTCAATTTCGGCGCCGCTATCAACACCCAGGCGGTGATCGATCAGCCCTATCAATTCGATTTCTACGACGGCGGTGGGCTCGACATCGCGTTTCTCGGCCTCGCCCAGGCCGACCGACATGGCAACCTCAATGTCAGCAAGTTCGGCCCAAAGCTCGCCGGCGCCGGCGGCTTCATCAACATCAGTCAGAAGGCCAAGGAGGTCGTCTTCGTCGGCTGCTTCAACGCCGGCAAGCTGCAAGTCGAGATCAAGGACGGCGCCTTGCGCATCATCGAGCAGGGCGCGGCGCGCAAATTCGTCGCCGAAGTCGAGCACCGCACCTTCAGCGGCGCCTATGCGGTCGAACGCAAGCAGCGCGTCCTCTACATCACCGAGCGCTGCGTCTTCGCGCTCAGTCCGCAGGGCCTCGAACTGGTCGAGATAGCGCCTGGGATCGACATCGACAACGACATCCTGGCGCAGATGGATTTTGTCCCGGTCATGACCGCGCCGCCGCGTCTGATGGACGCGCGGATTTTCGGCGGCGAGCCGATGGGGTTGCGCGAGCAATTGCTGCGCGTGCCGCTCGAGCAACGCTTCATCTACGACCCGCAGCAGAACCTGTTCTTCATCAATTTCGAGGGGCTGGTGGTCAAGACCATAGACGACGTCGAGGCAATCCGAACTCTCGTCGCAGCCCACCTTTCACCGCTGCCGCGCAAGGTCTACGTCATCGTCAACTACGACAACTTCACCATCCTGCCCGATGTGCTCGATGCCTATACCACGATGGTCAAGGACGTCGTCGAACGCTTCTATTCCGGCGTCACCCGCTACACGACCAGCGGCTTTCTCCGCATGAAGCTCGGCGAGGCGCTGCAGCAGCGCAATGTGGCGCCGCACATCTACGAGAGCGCCGAAGAAGCGAAGCTCCATCTGCGCGACCCCGCGATGTAGCCTCAAGGCGCCGGGCACTCCCCGGTAGAGGAAAACTGTGACGCCGCATATCTGCCACAGCGGCAACCAGGCGGGACCGCATATGATTGGCATCGGATCGGAGGGTTTTCAACAATAGCGGGAACAGACCGCCACTAGGGAAACAGGGCGCGCAGCGCGGAAAGCGTAAGGGATGGTTCCTAGCATCGAGAAGATTGCTGCCAGGTTGCCAACCGGAGCGTCCGCCGCGAAGAGGCCGACTGCCGTCCTTACGGACGACCAAATCGTCCATTTCCGTCGTGAAGGTTTCCTATCCCTGCCCAAGATCACAACCGACGAAGAAATCGACTTTCTGCGCGGTCTTTATGATCGCCTCTTTGAGACCAGGGCCGGCTGGAAAGACGGGAACTATCTGGATTTTGTCGGTGCCGATGACACAGCGCCCGCGCGTCTACCCCAAATTCTCATGCCTTCTCTTTACGAGCCCGCATTCAAGGAGACGCTGATCTATTCGAACTGCCATGCAATCGCCAAACAGCTGCTGGGGCCAACGGCGGAATTCGCCTTCGACCACGCGACGCTGAAGCCGGCGGGAGGCGGCCCGCAAACGCCGTGGCATCAGGATCAAGCCTTCTATGAGGCCGGAACCACCTATTACGCGATCACGTTTTGGGTTCCGCTACAGCCGGTGACCCGAGAAAGCGGCTGCCTTCGTTTCGTGCCGCAGAGCAATAGCGGCCCCCTGCTCAAACACCAACCGCTGAACAACGATCCACGGGTTCACGGGCTGGAAGCGCTCGGCGTTGACGAAACCGATACTATCTATTGTCCGCTCAACGCCGGCGAAGCTACGGTCCACCACTATATGACGCTACACGGCGCCGATGCCAATCTCAGCGACGAACCACGCCGGGCATACGCACTGGGCTTCGGCGTCAAGCTTGCCGAACCACTCGTCAGAGGCGAATACGCCTGGAATAAAGGGAAGAAGACCCCGCATGAGCTCCGGCTCAGATCATCGTTGAGCCCGTGGCGACGTCTGAAGCGCAAAGTTCGAGGCGGCCTGGCGAAGTTCGGGCTCTATTGAGCCGCTCGATCCTTCCTCGGTGTCGGGTCGGCGGCTGGATCAATCCGGATTTCTTCCCAAAAATCCATAGCAATGGCTTGAACCCTTCGCTATGGTCGCCACCTATTGCGTACCGAAATGGTACGAATTCCTCGCAGGACGAGATCGGCCCATGATCATCCTGAGCAAGCTCGCCGACTATGGCGTCATCGTCGCCACCCATCTGGCGGCCAATCCGGCGCGGCAAATCAACGCCCACGCGCTTGCCGCCGAGACGCGTCTACCGCAAGCGACCGTTGCAAAGGTGCTGAAGAGCCTGGCCCACGCCGGCATTGTCAGCGCGTTGCGCGGCGCTACTGGCGGTTACCGTTTGACGCGCGCCCCGGGCGCCATTTCGGTCGCTGAAGTTGTTGCCGCCATCGACGGTGCCATCGGCATGACGCAGTGCTCGGTCCACGAGCCCGTCTGCGAGCGCCACGATTTCTGCCCGACGCGGCCGCATTGGCAGCGCATCAACCTTGCAATCGGCCAGGCTCTGTCCGCGGTGACATTGGCCGAAATGGCGGGCACCCAGGCTGAGGCGAAGCGAAGTCCCGCGTTTTCTTTCGATCAACCGACGCGCAGCGATCACATAGCATCATGAGCATGGATACCGTCGATACCGTCGAGGCCCTTGCCGGCGAGGGCTACAAATACGGCTTCTTCAGCGACATCGCCGCCGACGAGGCGCCGCCTGGCCTCAACGAGGGCACGGTGCGCTTCATCTCGGCCAAGAAGGGCGAGCCGGACTGGCTACTCGAATGGCGGCTGGCAGCATTCCGCGCTTGGCAGAAGATGACATCGCCTGACTGGGCGAAGCTGCGCATCGCCCCGATCGACTACCAGGGAGCGACTTATTATTCGGCGCCGAAGGCCAAGGAGGGACCGAAATCGCTCGACGAGGTCGACCCCGAACTCCTGGCCGTCTACGAGAAGCTCGGGATCCCCTTGGGCGAGCGGGCGGCCCTTGCCGGCGTCGCAGTCGATGCCGTCTTCGACAGCGTCTCGGTCGCCACCACCTTCAAGGCGCAGCTCGGCGAGATGGGCATCATCTTTTGCTCGTTCGGCGAGGCGGTGCGCGAACATCCCGATCTGGTCCGCAAGTATCTCGGTACGGTGGTGCCGCAAAACGACAATTTCTTCGCCGCTCTCAACTCCGCCGTATTCAGCGACGGCTCCTTTGCCTATATCCCACCGGGCGTGCGTTGCCCGATGGAGCTGTCGACCTATTTCCGCATCAATGCGGCGAAGAGCGGTCAATTCGAGCGCACGCTCCTTGTCGCCGACAAGGGCGCCTATGTCAGCTATCTCGAGGGCTGCACGGCGCCGCAGCGCGATGAGAACCAGTTGCATGCCGCGGTGGTCGAGCTGATCGCGCTGGAAGGTGCCGAAATCAAGTACTCGACGGTGCAGAACTGGTATCCCGGCGATGCTGAGGGCAAGGGCGGCATCTACAATTTCGTCACCAAGCGCGGCGCCTGTCGCGGCGATAACGCCAAGATCTCGTGGACGCAAGTCGAGACCGGCTCGGCGATCACCTGGAAATATCCGAGCTGCATCCTCGAAGGGGACAACTCGGTCGGCGCATTTTACTCGGTCGCCATCACCAACAATTTGCAGCAGGCCGATACCGGCACCAAAATGATCCATATCGGCAAGAACACCAGCTCGACGATAATCTCCAAGGGTATCTCGGCCGGGCGTGGGCAGAACACCTATCGCGGTCTCGTCAAGGTCCTGCCGAAAGCGCAGGGCGCGCGCAACTACACGCAATGCGACTCGCTGCTCATCGGCGATCGCTGCGGCGCCCATACGGTGCCCTATATCGAGGTGCGCAACCCCTCAGCCCGCGTCGAGCACGAGGCGACGACGTCAAAGATCAGCGATGACCAGATGTTCTATTGCCGCCAGCGCGGCCTCACGCAGGAGGATGCGCTGTCGCTTATCGTCAACGGCTTCTGCAAGGAAGTGCTGAAGGAGCTGCCGATGGAATTCGCCGTCGAGGCGCAGAAGCTCCTCGCCGTCAGCCTCGAAGGCAGCGTCGGGTAGGCTCAGCAGTGATGGATGACTGTAGGGGCGGGCTCTGTCCGGCCCGGGCGGGGCAGAGCCCCGCCCCTACGAATAGGATGCGATGGTCGAACCAATGATGCTCGAAATCAATAATCTGCACGCCCGCCTCACCGACGGGCGCGAGATCCTCAAGGGGATCGACCTATCGGTGAAGGAAGGCGAGGTTCATGCCATCATGGGGCCGAACGGCTCCGGCAAGTCGACGC
>WNFC01006241.1_pt1 | contig 21196 bp, 22 predicted proteins | sample 5400541 | NCBI WGS metagenome assembly WNFC01 (sample SAMN13153342, study PRJNA577476) | soil metagenome | isolation source: 120 cm saprolite under Douglas fir tree site 2 hole 2 replicate 1 | place: USA:California | collected 2015-04-18
GTCTTGTCTCCTTCTTGTCGTGACAACAGCCTGGCGTGGCCCACGCCACCGATGACGTCACGTCATCGGTGGCGTGAGCCCGGGAACCAGCGCGGGCGCGATGACGATCAGGACTCCCAGTCCGGCGACCGCTAGCGCCAGCGGCATATCGATGGCGGCCTTGGCGGGCAGCAGCTTCTGGGCGCCGACGAGGACGGCGATCACGGACATCCAGGTGACGCTCATCACGCCCAGCGCCACCAGCATCCCCATCAGCCCGATGCTCGACCCGGCGCAGCAGAGCCCGAACTCCAATCCCGAGCCGACGCTCTCGCGGCAGCGCCGGCGGAAGTGCCGCTTGAGCGGCGTGAACTCGTAGACACCGGCCGCGATCGCAACCGCGCCGGCGGTGAAAGACCCGTGCGGCCGGTACAGCGCATACACAGCGACGCCCACCAGCGCCCACACGGCAAGGTACGACCCGACGAATAGCGGCACGGCGCCCGCCCGGCTGCTGGCATGAGCGCGTCTCACGACTGCCGGGGCCGCGCCCGGCAGCATCATCGCCGCCATCATCGACACCCACACGGCGGCAAAGAACGCGAACGAGCCGAGCCGGGTCGCAACGCCCATGTCCATCCCGTTCATCTGCCGGACCGCGACCACCCAGGAGGCGGCGGCGAGCCCTAGCGTCACCGTCAGCGCGGCCGCCGTCACGGCTGTCGCCCGACGAGTTTCTGGCCGTGCCGTAGTGGTGAAACTTTGATCACTCATGATTCCCTCCAGTTTCGCGGTTGTGCGGAGTGGGTTTGTGGTGTGCCCGCGAGCTGATGGCCGGGCTCACCGACTGAGGTGGTCCCTCAACGCGTCGAGCGGGCCGTCCCAGTCGCGGGCCAGCGCGGCCAGGAACTGTTGCGCCACCTGCATCGGGGCGGAGCGGAGCCGGTACCGCACCCGGCGCCGCTCACCCGGTTCGGCCGTCACCAGGCCCGCCTCGGCGAGCAGGGCAAGATGTTTGGCGATCGCCTGCCGCGTGATCGGCAGGCGCCCGGCCAGGTCAGTGGCCGTGGCGGGACCACCCGACGCCAGCGCGGCCAGGATGGCGCGCCGGCTCGGGTCGGCCAGGGCGACGAAGACATGTTCGGCGATCGCCTCGATGTCAGGCGGCATCGAGGTAGTCGACCAGCTCGCCCAGCTCGCTCGCCCAACCCTGAGTGTTGCCGTCGTACGCCTTGCGGTAGGCGTCTTCCGGCAACTGAGCGAAGCCGGTTTCGACCACGGTCAGCCGCGTGCCCGCACCGACCGGCTCGAGCGTGAACTCGACATAGGTGCGGCGCGGATCGTCATCGGGCAGGCCGTAGATGTGCCAGGTGAAGCCGAACACCGTCGGCTCCTCGACCCGTTCGACCCGCATGTCGGCGGTGTGGCCGCCGGTCCACGTCATCTGGGCCGATCCGCCCGGGCGCAGGTCGATCGTCGCCTGGTTGCCGAACCAGCTGCCCAGACCCTCGGCCGTGGTGAGCGCAGCCCACACCTTGGCCGGCGGGTGGGCGATCTCGACGACCCGCTCGATGCGATCGGGGAATCCCATGACAGCCTCCAACAAGTAGCAACTGATCGGTTGCCATATTATGGCAACCGACCGATTGCGTCAACGTGCGGGCGCTCTGGTCGCTCGCAGCCAGCCCGTCGGCGGCCGCCCCGAAAGATCAACTAGTGAGCAGGTCCTAGTCCCGCATGGCTCCGATGGCGGCGGCGAGGCGGGCGCACTCCGGTGGGGCGTGTGCCATCAATGGCTCACCGCGGTCTTCCTGGTGCTTGGGCGATCTGGCTGGCAGGGCGTTTCGCTCTCGGAAGACGGCTGACCGGGAGATCCACTCAGACCGCTGCAGCGACCAGCCGGGCACCCGCCTCGTTGCGGTGAAAGCCGAGCGGCCACAGACCCGGCCGATGGGGCGCTGCGCGCCGGTCCCGCACGCTGTGACGCAAGTTCGTCCCGCCCTTGTGCCAATGAGTTTGTTATGCAAAGCTCTTGGCAGAACCCATCATTGAGTCGCCGGCCGCGAGTTCGGGCGGGCGCAGACCTCGGGAGCAGCGATGGCCGAAGATCCGCGCGAACCGGCTGGCGGGGAAGCGCACGGCGAGCCAGCGGCGGAGAGCGGGCCCGGGCCCGCGGACACGCCGGCGGAGCACGCGGGCCTGGCCGGCGAGAGCGGGGAGGGTCTGGGCAGCCAGCCGGAACTGCTGGGCGAGATGAAGGCGCTGCGCCGTCGGGCCAGGGTCGCGCGGCACGCCTACTGGTTCCCGCTGGTCCTGTTCGGCGTGCTGACCTGCGCGTCCGTTCCGTTCTACATCCAGCCCGCCTTCCGGCAGGTCCCGGCCGGGTCGGGGATCTTCGTCAGGGCAAGCAGCGCCACCGGACCGTGGCTGCCGTTTCTGGGTGGAAGCCGGGGCCTGGTACAGAGCTACCTGGCGTATTACTGGATCGTCGCGCTGCTGGGCGGCCTGGTGCTGACGCAGCTCTGGTACTGGTGGCACGCGCGCCGGATAGGCCTGCAGACCCCGGCCCGCGGTTACCTTCTCATCACAACGGTCCTCACCGTGCTGGCCGTCGTGATCCCGCCGCTGTCGCAGGTACGCAGCCCGCACTGGCTGCGCTTCATGCACCGGCTACAGGTGCTGTGGCCGGGTGACCTGGTTATCCGGGGCACGTTCCCGTTCCTCATCATCGCCGTCGGCCTGCTGGCGCTCGCGTGGGCCGAGCGGAGCCGGGCCCTGACCGTCACCGCCGTGGTTTACACCGGGGCCGCGCTGCTGGCAAGCCTGTATGACGTCAGCAACATCACATACCGGCTCGGCTGGAACCCCCCGCCGAGCGGCCAATCCCTGCCGAGCGTGCTGCTGCCCGCCCTGGTGCTTCTGGTCGCGGGGGCAGGCGCCTTCGCGGTGCAGCGGCTCCATCGGACCACAGCATGAACGCGGCGGCGGGTCTGCCGCCAGAACAGGCCAGCGGCGGGCACCCGACCAACGGGATCGACGACACGGTGCACCAGCGGCACCGCCTCGGCATCCTCACCATCACCGCTGAAGCAAGACGCGCCGACTTCAGCTACCTGCGCGAGGCGCTCGGCCTGACTCCCGGCAACCTGTCCAGGCACCTCACCGTGCTAGAGGCGGCGGGCCTGGTCCAGGTGGAGAAGGGCTACGCCGGGCGCCGCCCACGGACCTGGGTGCGCATCACCGGCCAGGGCCGCGCGGCGCTGGCCGCCGAGCTCGCCGCTCTCACGGAACTCGTTCGCCGGCACCGGGAGGCTCAAGGCAGCCAGCGACCAAGGATCGCTGACGGCGACGTGCACGGGCGACGACGCTGACGGGAGCACAGAACTTCTGTTCGCCGCGGCACGCACGGCCTGACAAAGGACCGGGACTGGCGCCCGCAGATCGGCGGATACCGCAGCGGGCGCCATGTCACAGAGCGTCAGGCATGGTGGCTGACACCGGTCGCACGTCGCAGAGGCACAGTCGCTGCAGTGGCACACTTGGCAACCATGGCAGAAGCCGCAGAGCGAGCTCGAGGTCGAAGTGGCGGCGTTCGAAGCCTGGGACCCCGCCGGCCGGGAATTCGATGCGGTCATCTCCGGCCAGTCCTGGCACTGGGTGGACCCGGTCGCGGGAGCGGCAAAGGCGGCGCAGGTGCTGCGTCCCGGTGGTCGGCTGGCAGTGTGGCGGGGTCGACCCGTCCGCCGCAACCGAGACGGCTAGCATGATCGGTCATCTGACGCAGACCCAGCTGGCCGCCTGCGATTGCTCTTCCAGGCCGGCAGGGCCGATCATCGCGGCTGGTGCTGGCCCGGATCCCCGGCGGCGATCGCCCTGGCTATCAGCGGCGTGCCTCGCCGGCATTGCCCTGCCGCTCTTCCAGGACGATTCCCGGGTCGGGGCGGCGAGCGTATGGGTTGTGCTCTGGCCCAGCACCGCTCGATGACCGGCACCAGCGCGGCGAGCTGGTCACGGGCCGCGGCCGGATCCAGGAGGACGACAGGTTCTTCAGCCCGGATGCGCCGGGACGCCAGGAAGACGATCTTTCGGCTCAGCCTGGGCTGCAACTGACACCGGTCGCACGATGGAGGCACGGGCCGGGCGTGACTGTGTCTCCTGCTGCCACCGCTAGCGGTGGCAGCAGGAGACGTCCTATCTGGCGGTGCGGGTCCGGCGGCGTGACCGCCTGGCCCATCTGTCAGGCGCCGTTCTTGCTCGCTGTGCCTGTTACAGCGGCCTTGCCCTTTCCGGCGCGTACCTGGATGCGCTTGGCGTGCACTTCCTCCGCCTTGGGTATCAGGATCTGCAGAACGCCGTCCTGGGCTGAGGCTTCGATGGCATCCGCCTTCACATGGCTGGGCAGGGTGATCGACCGGCGGAACGCGCCATAACGGCGCTCGATCCGGTGGACCTTCTCTGCGGCAGAGTCGTGCGCGAAGTGCCGCTCGCCCTGGATCGTCAGCAGACCGTCCTCGAACGTGATCTCGAGGTTCTCGATCCCGACACCGGGCAGTTCCACGGTCACCAGGTAGGCGTCCGGGCGCTCGGAAATGTCGACCGCCGGAGCCCATGCCTGGGTGCTCGGGCGGGTCTCAAGCCGCTCGCCGAACTGGCCGAACTGGCCGGGCGGGAGCAGCCGCTGGCCATACATCCTGTTCATCTGTCGCAGCTCATCCTGCGCGCTGCGCAGGTCATCGAACAGGTCCCAGCTTGCCATGACTGTCATGTCGTTCTCCCTCATGCGTCTCGCCGGGCCGGCGGCCCGGCGACCCGGAGAAAAAAATGCAATTCGAGTGAACGACATTCGCTTCCGAGTAACAGTGTTCACTGAATCGTGGACAGCGTTCACGGTCAAGCTCAGTGCTAGGAGGCGAATATGGCGAACCGGCAGCGCGAGGCCGCCGATCCTGGCCCGCACACATTGTGGTTCAGCCCGCCCGGCGGCGATGACAGGCACCGCCGCGCGCTCACCCGCGAGCGGGTCGTCGCCGAGGCGCTCACCATCATCGGCGCGGACGGCGTGGACGCCCTGAGCATGCGCGTCCTTGCCGCCCGGCTTGGCGTGGTCCCCGGCGCGCTGTACCGCCGTGTGCGCAGCAAGGGGCAGCTCTGCGACCTTGTCGTGGACGGCGTGCTGGCCGAGGTCGACTGCCAGGTCGACCGCTCGCTCGGCTGGGCCGAGCAGGTCAAGGTGCTCGCGCACCGGCTGCGCACGGTCCTGGAAAACCATCCCGGCATAGCCGGGCTGCTCAAGACCCGTGACCCCCTTGGGCCGCACTCCCTCGCCCTGGCCGAGGCGTTCCTCGCACCGCTGCAAGAAGCCGGCCTGCCCGGGCGGCAGACCGCCCTGGCCTTCAGCCTCATTTACGACTACACCCTGGGTTTCGCGCTCAGCGACCGCACCACCGTCAACGAGCAGCGCGTCCAGGACACCGCGACCAGGCGCCAGTTGCACGCATTCTTTAGGTCATTGCCAGCCGACCGGTTCCCGGCGCTGGCCGCCCTGGGCGAGCACGTGTGGGCAAACAACCGCGACGAACGGTTCGCCGCTAGCCTGGACACGCTCCTCGGCGGCCTCGAGGCTGCGCCGCGCCGGCCGGGCCAGCAACCCGCAAGCTGACCAGCACCAGGCGACAACACAACAACGCGCGGCGCGCGTTTCACCGGGCCCGGGAATCCACTCTTTGCGGCGGCCCTTCAGGGCCCCCGATCGTTTCAGGGGCTGGGGCGAACCCGTGCCGCCTTTCGCAGTCGCCCGCGCAGCGGCATTGCGGAAACTTGCCTGGCTGTGGTCATTGCCCGGACCGGTGACGCCTTCACAGTCGCCTGGGTCACCGACCTGCGCATTCAAGGCCTCGGCGCACCAGCACCGCATCGGCGTTCCGTCCAGGTTCCGTGCCGGGGAACCTGCGCCATGACGCTGGCTGGCCTTGCCAGTCCCGGCACCTCGGACTGCGCCAGCAGCCCGGCTGCACCATCCTTCCCGACAAGGAACGTGTGCACGAAACCCGGGATGGTTCAGAATGGGGGTGGGCCGGCGACGGCCGCTCATGGCTCTCCTAACCTCCGCACCGTCCACCGGCTCAGGACGATTCAGCGCTGTCATCACCAGGAGGCCCAGGATGGCTCTTTTCGTCACACGTCACCAGCACGCCGCGGACCAGTGCCCGGCGGCCGATCCGCAGATGGGCTCGATGCTGCTCGATCATCTGTCGTCCGGCAACGCCTCGGCCCACGGCGTCACCATCGCCGCCGAGGCGGTGGTGAACGATGCTCACACCCTGTACATGATCGTGCGGGCCGACAGCCGCGACCGGGTCGAGGGGTTTATGGCTCCATTCGCTCAGGCTGGCACCGTGGAGGTACTGCGGCCTCGTCGTGTGAAGCGGTGATCGGGCGCGGGGGCTGCGCGGCCACGTCGGCGTCGGCATAGTCTGGACCGCGCGCTCGACACCGTGTCAGGGGACCGTTTCCGGACAGGGGCAGACGACTACCCGGCTTGGCGCCTAACGTTTCGGGATGCAACGGGCCCTGCCGTTCCGGCGCCACGGGCTGGGCCTACCCGCCGCGGCCGGGGGGAACGTTGCCACCACGCAAAACCGCAGGTCAGAGCTGGTGCCTGCTTCGTTTCCCTAACTAAAAAGGGAGCCGGTCCGCGAGATCGGCGAGGTCCGACGGTTTGCTCAGTTTCTGCAGGTCAGCCCGCCGGGCCATCGCGTGCCGGGGGCCGAGATGGCTGCGCCACGGAGAATACGCGGAGAAGTCCAGGCTCGGAGCACGTCCTCGCGAGGACGGTGATCGCAACGGCGACGGCCCTGCAGGAAGCTCACGAGGAACCAGCCCGGCGAGCGCCTGGCATATGCCTGCCCAGGTCGCTACTGGCCCACTCGCGCGGCTGCCTTTGCTCGTTCGGGCGGCCACCGGCATGTGCCCACCGCCAGCCATCAAGCCGGGACAAACGCTGTCACGGACGGTGACAATTCGGCCGGCGCCAACGTGGTGCGCTTCGCGCCGCCGACTCGGTGCGTCTCTTGGGACCCGAGTGCGAGATGGGCAGGGAGCACAGATCAGCCCGCTCGGAGCGGCCTCCCAGGGCGGGCGATGATCACGGCTCAGCGCGCGTTTCTGGCCACCGGAACGCTGGCCGATCACGCGCTGCTGTGGTCGGGGGATGGCCGGATCACCGCCGGGCATATGGCGGTCCTGGCCGGACGTGCCGTGGCCGGACCGCTGGAGGTGATCTTGTTCAACGGGGTCATCGGCGCTGGCTGGAGCTGGTCTCAGCGCGACGAGGCGATGGCCGGGCGCATCCTGGCTGGTACTGCGGCGGGGACCCGCACGCTGGCAGTCGCCGGAAACGCCCACACTCCCACCAGCCCCATAGACCTAGGCGTCCCGATGGGGGCCTACCTGGCCCGGCGACGGCCGGATATCCGGGAGATCCGCATCAATTACGGCGGTGGGCATTACTACAGTCGGCAGCCGCGCCGGTTCGGCCGTATCAGCCTGCGGCAGCGCCAGATACGGCTTTACCAGCATCATGGCGCGCTCGTTCTCGACCTCCCCTCAGCGGAGGAAGCGGTCGTGCCCCAGCGGTCCTAGCAGTGGCCGCCGCCCGCGCGCACAGGACCCTGACTGCGGCAGATGCGTACATCCGATGTTGTCGGCGAGGATGAGCGCATGGATGTCGAAGCCCTGCGGGCGGCGACCCCCGGCTGCGCGCACCGGCTGCATTTGAACAACGCCGGCGCCGCGCTGCTGGCGCAGCCGACGCTGGATGCGATGACCGCCCATCTGCGGCTGGAAGCCGAGATCGGTGGGTACGAGGCTGCCACGGCGGCGCAGGACGCCATCGGCGCCACCTACGCCGGCATCGCCGGGCTGCTAGGTGGCCGCGCTGATGAGGTGGCGCTGTTCGACAACGCCACGCATGCCTGGAACGCCGCCTTCTATTCCGTGCCGTTCGGGCCGGGTGACCGGATCCTCACCGGCCGCGCCGAGTACGGCAGCAACGTGCTGGCCTACCGGCAGGTCGCCCAGCGGACCGGCGCTGAGCTGGTCGTCGTCCCCAATGACCGGCACGGCCAGCTCGACACCTCCGCGCTTGCCGGACTCGTGGACGAGCGGACCAAGCTGATCGGCGTGAGCCACGTGCCCACCAGCGGCGGCCTGGTCAACCCGGCCGCCGAAATCGGCCGCATCGCCCGTGCCGCCGGGGCGCTGTTCCTGCTTGACGCCACGCAGTCGGTCGGCCAGTTCCCCGTCGACGTGGATGCCATCGGCTGCGACCTGCTCACTGCCACCGGCCGGAAGTTCCTGCGCGGACCGCGGGGTACCGGGTTCTTGTGGGTCCGCACCGCGGCCCTTGAGCGGCTCGACCCCTACGTCGCCGAGATTGACTCCGCGACCTGGGACAGCGTCCGGGGGTTCAGCTGGGCCGACGGCGCCCGGCGCTTCGAGTCATGGGAGAGCAGCTACGTCAACATCCTGGGCCTGGGCGCTGCGGTGCGGCAGGCCCTCCACCTGGGTACCGACGCGATCGGGGCGCGGACCGCCATGCTCGCTGCGCGGCTACGCGGCCAGCTCGACGAGCTGCCGGGGGTGTCCACACACGACCTCGGCGTGGTGCGCTGCGCCATCGTGACCGCCCGCGTTCAGGGGGTGCCGGCCGCCGACGCCGCCGCAGCGCTTGGCCGCGCAGGGGTCAACGTGTCGACCACTGTGGCCGAACACAGCCCGCTTGACACCGAGGACCGCGCGGTCCACCCGCTGGTGCGGTTCTCCCCGCACTACTACAACACCGAGGAAGAACTCGACCGCGCGGCCGGGCTCGTAGCCGCGATCGCGCGCCAGTACGCCACCCGCTAAGCGGATCAGCGCCCCTCGCCACGACCGCAGGCGAGTCCTCAGACAGGACAACCCGAACGCGCGCTCAATGCCGATGTCCTGCCGCGTTTCGAGCGGACGCTGAGGGCAGAGCGCGTCAAGTGACGAGGGCCCGTCGCTGACGGGCGCGACAGCAATGTTGTGATGGTTAGTACACTGCTCTTCCCATGGGCTACACGGACGCCCCGGCAGGCTGGTGGCGGGAGTTCGTGCTGGCGTTCCCGGCCCGGACTGCCAAGCTTGCTGTCGTGAGAGCAGACAGCTCACCGCACGTGGCTCCTGTCTGGACAGATCTCGACGGCGACCAGATCGTGTTCATGACCTCGGCTGACACGGTCAAGGGGCAGGCCATCCTGCGTGACCCCAGGGTGTCGCTGTGCTGGGACGACGAACGCCCGCCGTTCAGCTTCGTGACCATCTCCGGGACCGCGACGACCTCCGCGGACGCCGATGAGCTGCTGCTATGGGCGACGCGGATCGGCGGGCGGTACATGGGCATTGATCGTGCGGAAGAGTTCGGCCGGCGCAATGCCGTGCCGCCTGAGCTCGTCGTGAGGGTCACCGCAACGCGAATCGTCGCCAAGGTCGACGTCGCGGACTAAACAGGCTGTACTAACGCCAGGCATCGCTACCATCGGCCCATCTGACAGGTCGGCAGGCTCGCGGCCAAGGCGGTCGTGCTCATCAGCCCCGCGCAACTTGCCGGCCAGGTCATCTGGCCTGAGGACAGCCCTTCGCAATGACATCCTCATATGCCGCATAGTGCGCGCGCCAAATCAGGGACGATCTAGGAACCGGACGGCCGGGGCGCTCGCGGCATTGACAGGCAGCTCGACCAGCCGACGGTGACCTTCAGCAGACCAACCACACCCCCGCCGCGTCAGCGGTCGGCGCCTCAGGACCATACCGATCGCTTACATCGTCACGTTGAGTGACGGGCAGACCGGGGAGAGCGCGCGTCGAGGCTTCGATCTGCGCGCCAGTCCCCGGCCGACTGGGTGGCCAACCGCGCCGCACCGAACAGGGTGTTCTGGCGCGCGCCGCACCGAGCGAATCAAGGTGCCGCAGACGGAGGCGGAAGGTGGTGTGCCGGTCAGCGGTTGTTGGCGGCGACTTCGATGCTGCCGGAGGCGGCGTTGCCGGACGGGCCTGATGGCCGGTCAAGGACAGAGATCGTTTCTTGTTTGCGGGATCGCCCGGGACGGGACTGGCCGGGATCGGTCCGGTGGCGGGAGAGGTGGGGCGGTGTGGCTTGCCGGTGACGCCCGGACGGCTGTAGTCCAGCGGCTCAGGCCGGTAGCTGCCGCTTTCGAACCGCGTCACCGCCAGCAGCAAAGCACCCAGCGCCGCGTCCGCCACCTCGGTGCGGTACAGGGAACTCTTCGAGCAACGGGGCACCGGGAACTCCGCGCTGGACCAGATGTCGCCAGCGTCCATCTCCGCGTTCGCCTGAAGCACGGTGACACCCCAGCGGCCGGCACCGCCCATGATCGCCCAGTCGAGCGAGGAGGGACCGCGGTCGCCCCGGGGCCCCGGATGGATGATGAAACATGGCCGAGCCGACCAGATGTCGGCGGGAATCGCGGTGGTCAGCATCGGCGCGATGACCAGATCCGGGTCGAAGCGGCGGACCGCGTCCCGCATCACCTCATCTCCGAGCGCGAGCTCGACCGACACCTCGTGGCCGCAGTCGGCCAGCTCGACGTGCACCCGCTGGGTCATGCTGTTGTAGGCGCTCGATATCAGCAGAATCCGCATGTGCTTCCCCCTGTGCCCCAATCTCGGGCCGCAGGGTGGCCCTCGCCCCGTCCCGGGCCCGCCCCAGCCCGGCCAGCCACCTGCGCGGTGCCGTGATTTTCGACGCCAGACCGGCGTCGAATCAGCTCACCGGGCGAGCGCAGCCGCGGGCCGGCATCGGCAAGGATCCCGTCGGCGAGTCCCTGGTTCTGCTAATACGGAGTGGGGGCATGCGATCCAGATACACCCGCGACAGCGCATCGTGCGGCAGCGCACGAGGCTGAAGAACCAGATGTACGCGATCTTGCACCGCAACCTGGTGCCGCGCTGCCCGGCCGCCGACCTGTTCGGCATCAAAGGCCGCAACTGGCTGGCCGCCCAGGACCTGCCGTCATCGGGATCCGTGCCCGTTGGCGGTTATGCCGTGCGGCCCGTCGGCGGCCAGCTTGTAACGGCACGTAGCTGCCGGCCGGGAGAGTCCTGACCTCAGGGGCGCCGGATCCGGTCTGCGCGGGTATTTGTGCAGGACGAGCTGCGACCTGGGCTCTGCAGATCAGCCATGTCTGTCGCGCAGACTAGCCGGTGCGCGTGTAGGAACTGCTGACCTAGTTTGGGCGTGCCCGGCGAGGACCTCGAAACCGCCGCGCACCGCGTGTTACTTATGGTCAGGGGGAAACTTGCCAGAATCACGTATCAGCGGGAGGTGGCGAAGACTAGCCCGGCGTGCCAGTGTTGCTTCGCGCGGTGTCCCTTTCATGGTCATGGCCGCCGTGGCCGCGCTCGCCGCGGCGTGAAATTGGCTGCAGCTGGCAGCGGGCAGAGCGGCTGCCGATGGCAGGCGAAGTACGACGAGCGGGCAAGACGCCCAGGTAAACGCGGGGCAGGGCCCCTAGCGACGAATCGAGGAGCGATGAGTGATCATTCAGCGGCCGCACCGGTGGAGAGTTCGCCGGCGGTGCGCGAAGCGTCGGCAGCAGCGGCGGATGGCACCGGGAAGTTTGCCGACCTCGTCTTGGAGGGCGGCGGGGTGAAGGGGATAGGCCTGGCTGGCGCGGTTCTTGCTCTCGACCAGGCCGGATATCGGTTTCAGCGCGTTGCAGGAACGAGTGCCGGTGCTATCGCAGCGGCGATCATCGCGGCACTGAACAAGGCCGGGAAGCCGCTGAGCAAGTTGCGTGACTACCTGGAGACGGTGCAATTCGAGCAGTTCATGGCCAAGAGCCGCGTACGTGCTGCCCTCGGCGGAGCGGCCGATGCCGAGCATCTGCTGCTGCATATGGGCTTGTACGACGGGGATTACCTGCTCGATTGGCTCGGCGGCGTGCTTACGGATATCGGTGTCGTGCACTTCGGTGACCTGCGGCTCAATGATGCCGATGCCGACAAGCACTGGACTGACCAGCAACGCTACTCACTTGTGGTGCACGTATCTGACATCACACGCGGCAAGCTGGTCCGGTTGCCGTGGGACTACAACGAGTACGGGCTTGATGCCGACGGCGAGCGGATCGTCGACGCGGTGCGGGCATCGATGTCTATCCCGTTTTTCTTCGAGCCGGTGCGTTTCCGGGCCCCGGCAGTAACCGTCGGCGCGGTCGCTGTCGCCGCCGGGCGGGTCACGTGGGTGGACGGCGGGTTGCTGGACAACTTCCCGGTCGACGTGTTCGACCGTACGGACGGCGCTGAGGCACGCTGGCCCACGATCGGGATAAAGCTGTCGGCGCGGCAGACCACCATCGCGGGCATCCATGGCGCTGACAATGTAGCCGCGGAGGCAGTCGCGTGCCTGGAGACACTGCTCGACAACGCCGGGCGCTACTACGTCACGCCGGACAAGGCCGCCCGCACGATCTTCGTCGACAACGCCGGGGTGAAGGCCACCGACTTCACCATCACAGCGGATCAGCGACAGATGCTCTTCGAGAACGGCCAGAACGCCGCACACCTCTGGCTAGCCGGGTCTCGTTAGATCTGCCGCCGGGAGTGCGGCCAGCCAGGGCACCGCGTTCTGCGGGAGCAACCCTGCGCCGGGCAGGTCACGGGCGCCCGCGGGCCAGCTGGATGCGGCGGCGCGGGCCGGGGTGCGGGCAGGTCAGCGCGGCGGCGTCCGGTGGCGGCAGATATGCGTCCTGGGCTGCCCGGCGCATCGGTATCTCTGTCACGTTGAGTAAGTGTCGTGGCGAGCATCGGAGTCAGCAGCCAGCGGCATAGCGCCGGTTCGGAGCGGGCATGAAGCCGACTTGCCGGTTAACCGCAGCCGCCCCGATCAGGACGTTCGGGGTGACCTGAACCGAGTCGCCCGATGCGCCAGGCGGGCGACGCGGTGGCTGGCGCCGACCGCGAAAAAGCTCGCATCGACGGCCGCGGAGATCACGGCCGGGGGACGGCGGATGAGCCTGGCAGAGGCGGTCTCCTACGCGCTGGCGGACGAGCCCGAGCAGGCCTGGCGCAGCGGACCGCGCCGGACGCTCACCCGCTCGGATTCAGCACCCGCACGCAGCTGGTGGCCTGGGCCTACGAGTCCGGGCTGCTGCCGAAAGATACGTAGGCCCTCGGTAGTTTTTCCGATGTCGCGGCGACGCGTCCGGGTCCAGTCTGCTGGCCATGACAATCGTTCACCAGTCCCCGCAGATCAGTCGTCGCGATTGCCAGGTCCTGGTCGTGGGCGCGGGGCCGACCGGCCTGGTGCTGGCCTGCGAGCTGTTGGCCCGGGGCATCCGGGCTCACGTCATCGACCAGGGCGACGGGGTGGTCCTGCAGACCCGCGCCCTCGGCATTCACGCGCGCACGCTCGAGGTGTTCGACATGATTGGCCTGGCCGAGCGGTTCATCGAACGCGGCCAGGTAGTGCGCCGCTTCCGTATGTACACCGACGGCAAGACCCTGGTCCGCCTGGAACTGGCGCGCAACGGGTCGGGATTCGGCTTCATGCTCGACATCCCGCAGGACCTGACCGAGACCATTCTCCGCCAGCGGGTCAGCGAGCTCGGAGGCAGCATCGAGCAGGGGATCAAGCTCTGCGGCCTCACCCAGGACCCCGGTGGCGCCACCGCCATGGTAAGCGAGCCCGGGGGCACCATGCGGGCTATCACCGCTGATTACGTGGTCGGCGCCGATGGCGCGCACAGCCGTGTCCGCAGCGAGCTCGGCCAGGACTTCCAGGGGCATCCGTACTCGCAGGACTGGCTGCTCGCCGACGTCCACCTGGACTGGGACCGTCCCGACGACGAGGTCCACGCGTTCTTCCGGCGCGACGGCCGGCCGCTGATCTGCATGCCGATGCGCGAGCACCTCTGGCGGGTGATCCTCCCCTATACCAGTGACCGGGACCGGCGGGCGCCGACGCTGGAGGAGATCCAGCAGCTCGTCGGAGAGAGGGCACCGGAGCCGGTGTCGGTGTCCGATCCCGCCTGGCTGGCCACCTTCCGGTGCCAGCGGCGCTCCACCCACACCTACCGGCGCGGCCGGGTCATGCTGGCCGGCGACGCTGTGCACATCCACAGCCCGGCCGGCGGGCAGGGCATGAACACCGGGATCATGGATGCCCACAACCTGGCCTGGAAGCTGGCCCTGGTGGCCTCCGGCCACTCGCCAGGCGGACTGCTGGACACCTACGGCCAAGAACGCGGCCCGGTAGCCGCAGACGTCCTGGCCCTGACGCACACTCTGGTCAAGCTCGGGACAATGACCCACCCTGTGCGGCGGGCCCTCCGGAACACCATCATCCCGATTGCCGGCAGTCTGGCGCCGATCCAGCGCCGGGCCGTGCGCCGGATGAGCCACATCCATGTGGCCTACCCCTCGAGCCCGCTGACGCGTCCCGGCCGGGGCCGCGTCGGCGTCCAGCCGGGCGAGCGGGCACCAGACCTCGAAGTGACCGGCAACGCAGGAACAACCCGGCTCTACGAGGTCTTGCGCCACGGTCGGCACGTGCTGCTGATCTCAGGCCCAGACCCACGCGGGGACTTGCAGCCGAGGATGCACCTCTGGCAGGACCAGGTGGATGTGGTCATAGAAGCGAACGGCTGCACGGACCAGCCTGGCCACGGTCCCGCAGGAACCGCCTACCTGCTCCGCCCGGACGGCTATGTGGCAGTACGCGGCTCCGTGGCCAGCCCGGATAGCCTGCTCGATTACCTGCACCGACTATTCGGGACCACCGGGGCACGGCGGCCCGCGCCAGCTTCCGTACCACCGGCGTGACGCACTCTGCGGTGAGCTGAGTCGATGCCGACGTAGACAACCATGGGCATCCTGCGCGCTCCCGCCGCGAGTTCACGGGGTGTACGGGCTGTCCTCGTGGCGGCAGGACCGTCGTGGTTCGGAGCCGGTTACGCTGGTCTCGCAAGGCTGCCAGGGCACGGGATGGTCGGTGCTGGGGGAGCGCGGTAGCCCCATTCGGGATTCTCCCGCGCCAGCCGCAGGACCAAGGCCTTGATGTTCCGGCGGGCGGCCGGCCGGTCTTGCCGCGCATGGACCGGTCCGCCCAGCGGCGCCGGACGAATGTCGCGGTGCCAGCGCACGATCGTGTCCGGGTGACCAGGAGCTAGTGGTGCGGGGTCTCCTGGGGCATCTCGTACCAACGGACCCGCTCGCCCACCTTCGCCCTGGCCTTCCAGCGCAGGCTCTTCGGGGTGGTCTCGGCGGCCTCGCGCAGCACGCCGAGCTGCTCGACGGCGTGGTGCTTCCCGCCCGCGGGAACCAGCCCCCGGCCATCACCGCTAGCCAGGGCGGTGATCCGGTCCAGGTTCAGGGTGACGGTCCGCCACCACCCCCAGTCGTTCCCGAGGATCGGGCGGATCCGGCCGAGCCCGATCGTGCCCGGCTCGTCGCCCACCCGGACCGGGTAGGCCGAGCACAGGTACAGCACGTCCTGGACGTCCTTCTCGTTCAGCTCAACGATCTGGAGCTTGGTGAGCAGGAGATCGGACAGGTCGAGGGTCACCGGCATCCGCCTGAGCCGGTCCTTGAACTCGACGGTATGGCACATGTGCAGCCGGTCGACCAGCACGTCCAGAGACCGCCCGGTCTCCGCCGACTGGAAGTACAGCTGCTTATGGCCGTAGAGCGCGTTGAAGTTCCTGTCGCCGACGTATCCGCGCTCGGCCAGGAATCGTGTCAGCGGCTGGCGGTCGCCTGACAAGGTCGCCAGGTCGAGATCCTGGCGGTCGCCACCGCGCGGCGGGAACTCGGGCGTCAGGTACTGGATCGCCAGGCCGCCGGCCAGCCTGACGGTGATGCGCTCGCCCGCCGCGGCCTCGCAGATCCGCACGGCCTCTTCGAGGGCAGTCGGCCCGGAACCGGTCACCCTCAGCCCTCCACCCGGAACGAGCGTTCGACACCGTCGCCGCCCACGCTCAGCCCTCCACCCGGAACGAGCGCTCGACGCCGTCGCTGCTCACGTCGATCAGGTATCCGCGGACCACTCCCGAGCCCGCTTCGCTGCCCGGGTTGACGCACAGCGTGGGGCCGATCTTCTTCTCGCCGCCGGACTCGTGAATGTGCCCGTGCAGGCTGAGCAGCGGCCGCACCTGCTGCACCGCTTCCAGGACGCCCGTCGAGCCGACCGGCCCGCGCATCAGGTCACCTGCCGAGGCCTGGAGCCTGAGGTTCTGGTCGAGAACCGGCGCGGTGTCCAGGCCCGACCCGAAGGGCGGGCAGTGGATCAGGAAGATCGTCCGTTTCGGATCCTTGGCCTGGTCGGCGAGCGAGTAGATCTCCTCGCGGAACGCATCCTCGGAAACCTCACGCGGGGTTTGCCACGGTGTCGGGCTGGATTTCCCCAGCCCGATGACCTGCAGGTCACCTGGAATGTCCACGAGCGTGCCGTCGGCGTTCGTGCAGTACTGGCTGGCCGCAAGCGGTTCGTCGATGTCGTACGGGTCGTCGTTGCCGGGGATCAGGATGAGCGGGACCCCCGTGCCATCGAGCCGCTCAGCGGCCAGGTCGAGCCACTGTGTGACGCGGGTCCGGATTTCCCTGCTGAACAGCGCGTCGAGCTTGGCCTGGTCGCCACCCAGGGCATCCACTTCTTCCTTGGTCGTCCGGAAGGCGTAGTAGCCGAGGCCGGCGACATCGCGCTCCAGCGCCGCGAGCTCTCCTTCGGTCCGGGCCACCCGGCGCTGCCCCAGGAGGGTCGCCTCGTAACGATCGCCGGTCGCGACGATCGGGACCATCGCCTTGCCGGTGAGGTCGCCCGCGTAAAGGACCGCGTCCGCCTTGTAAATGTTCATCCGGACGGCATTGAGCAGCTTCCGCCACGCCGGATCGGAGGCGTGAAAGTCCGAGACGACGTACAGGCGGGTGCCACGGCGCTTCGACGCCCGGTTCAGCAGCGGCATCTGCCCAGCCTACGGGTTGCGGGAAAGTGCCGGGCCACCCGAACGGCTCGCCGCATGGCTAATCAGGTGGGAGCTCCTTGTACAGCAGCGACGTCTCGACGCCGGAGGCCCGGTTCCTGATGGCCACGATGATGTAGATGATCACGGCTATCACGTACAGGGCGATGGTCAGGGTGATCCCGGTGTTGTTGAAGTAGGAGAGGACTCCGCCCTTACCCGGCTTGAGCGCCGCGCCGACGGCGTCGGAGATTGGCTTGATGCCCGCAAACCAGTAGGTAAACGCGGCGAAGGCCAGCCATATCAACCCGAACGCCCATAGCGCATTCCTCCATGGCGCGTTGCGGACGAGGTCGGGCCGGGAAAACCGGGAAACTACTGCGTTCACTCCGGGCAGGACCCAGCTGAACAGCGCCATGAGGATGCTGAACCAGATCGTGGACACCAGGTTCAGCTTTCCATCGGGCGGCGCGATGGACTTCGGCAGCAGCGCGAAGTTCTGCAGGATCGCGAGAACCACGCAGAAGCCGACAGCGGTGAGGATCGCGTTCAGCGGAGCGCGCAGCCGCTCATTCACCTCGCCGAACCACTTCGGCACCTGCCGGTCCATGCTCCAGGCCAGCGAGATCCGGCTGATCAGGCTGATATAAACCGGGCACAGCAGGAACGGCCAGAGAGTGGCGGCGATGCTGACGAACAGCCAAATCGGCCAAAGCCCGGGACTGGAAATGGCGGAGGCGAGCGGCAGCGCGATCGGCTGTCCGAGTGGCGTCTTCAGACCGGACCAGAAGTTGATGCCCCAGCCCAGGAGATTCTGCGTGCCCAGGCGGTCGCCAAGGCTGTCCACGTAAAGGGAGTTCATGACCACGGCGAAGAACAGCGCGCCCAGCACGCCGATCAGGATGCCGCGCTTGATGTTTCCCCTGACCTCGCCGGCGATGTACGCGGAGTACTGGAATCCGATGTACTGGAAGAGGACCACGCTCATCAGGAACGGCAGCACGGCCGTGCTCCAGCTGAAGCCGTGCCCCACGACGCCGCCGGTGACCGCGGCCTTCTGCAGCGCCGCCGCGGTCATGCCGGTGTATTTCGGCAGGTTCGCCTCGAAGCTGGCGCGGTGGACGAACACCAGCCCGGCAATCCACATGACGGCCCACGACAGCAGCCCGATCGCCCCGAGGCCGGTGACGATGCGGTGGAATCTGCGGGTCGGCTGGATCACCACCAGCAGGATGAGGGCGATCACCACGAGCGCGCCGATCATTCCGGGCCAGTCGGTGATGGTCCCGCCTGAGGTAAACCAGCCGCTCGCCCGCTTGAAGAACCCCGACCCGGTCCCGATCCCGATGATCTCGCCGCTGATCTGTGTATTGCGCAGCACGATCGGTATCTCGAAGGCGATGATCGCGAGCGAGGCAAAGACCAGCGTGAATGACTCGACCCATGCGAGGAAGGGCCCAGCTACGGGAATCAGCCGGCTGGTGAAGACGTAGTCACCTCCGGACCGGGGCATCACGGTCGCAAGCGAGGCGAAGATGAGGCCGAGGAAGACACAGCAGATCCCGACGAGGATGGCCGTCCAGCCGTAGCTGGTGAGCCCAAACTTCTTCCCGACCGGCGCGAAAGCGAGGGTGTAGAACACCGGCGCCCACGCCACCGTTATGCCGATGAACGCCGCGGTGTTGTAGAAGAGGGCGTTCCGGACGCTGACCTCGCGGACCAGCCCGGACGACTGCCGGACGAACAAAGCCCGACCGCCAGTGGGAGCCGCTGTCGTATCCGCCATCCGAGCCTCCCTGGTGAGATAGGCCGTCCTGACCGGCTTGTAAGGCGCCGTACGATCGTAGCGCCGCGCAGCACGTCAACCCAGGCCCAAAAGGGGAAGGCCGCGCTGCGCAGCGCCTCGCGCATTGCCGTGGCGAACCGGTCATGGCCAACGTGCCGCAAGACTGGCCAGGACGGGCCGCACAGCCGCGAACGCCCGGACAATCAGGCGGATCTGCGAACTTGGCCCCGCTGCGATTCCACCACGTTCGGTGGCCAGCTGGTGGCGAAACGACCGCGATCGCGGCAAAGCAATGCGGTCCTGAACGTGGGATGTGGCCCCGTTATGTGTCGGCGTCGCTCAGCCTGTCCAGCAGGTCCTGCAGCGTGCGGCAGGTGTCGGCGAAACGGGCCGGTCCGGCGATCTGCGACCAGCGCTGCTTGATCTCCGCGACACGGTCGCCGGCCGCGTCGGGTGCTTGGCGGCCACGCGCCGGCGATTCGCGGAGGCCGAGATGTCTGATTGGGACGTCTTCACCGCTCACCGTTCCTGCCGACCTTGCTGCGGCGTGGTGGCGGGCAACAGCGACCCTGATCGAGACGGCGATCCCCACGACACCGACTCGCGGAAATCTAGCCAGCCCGCGTAGCACCGCTGCCCCTCGCCCAGGCAACCCTCCCAGACCGCAACGGCGGCATGGCGCGAATTGCCGACTACGTTGGCGACGGGCGCAGCGCGTCAGGCGCATGCCAGCCAACCAACGGGCCAGCGTACCGGTCAGCGCACGGGGGTCGTGCTGAGGTCATTGCTCCGGCCCCTCGCGGGGTGATTGTGGTCGACGTCGGGATCAGGACCGGTGACCGGCGTAATGCTCTCCTCAACACGGTGAAGGCGATCTCTGCCCGCTGAGGAGGCCACGAGGACCGGGCACGGCGCGTGCTGGAGCACGCGGAGCGTCACGCTGCCGAATAGCCGGGTCGCGAGCTCGCCACGGCGTGGGAAGCCGAGCACGATCAGATCCGCCCCCCACTCGATGGCCTCGGCGACGATCGCCTCGGCAGCCCTGTCGACGAGGGCGTGGCGAACCTGTCCCGAGGCTCCGATGCCTGCCATGGAAAGCTCGAAGACAGTTGCCTCGACGACGCAGGAGGCCGAGGATTCCGTCTCGAGTGCGAAGCGCCGCCCCCCGATGCTCTCGCGCAGATTGAGGTGCAGGACACGGGCCTCGCTCACGCCGGCTCGCCGCGCCAGCTCCACCACGTGCTCCACCTGGCTTGCATCCTCGACGGGTACCAGCACCCGCCTGAATACCGGCTGCGTCCTCGTCGCCGGGTCGCTCGCCGTCACTCTGTCGCCCGCCGGCACCTTGTCGCCGAAACTCATCATGGGACGCTCCTAACTCCGGCCGCCCCGGCCCTGGGGAGCGCCAGGACGGCATCTCATGGCTTAAGCAACGGTAAAGCAGAAGAGCTAGATTACGAATTACCTGACAGCATTGCTGTATACCTGTCATCGCTGCCGGCATGGGCCGCGTTGTGCCTTGGTGCCGACAGCGGCCACCCAGCGACTGGCTTGTGGCTTCCTGTTTGCCCTAAGCTTTGAAGCATGGCTAATGAGTCTGCCGGCACCGGTGTTGCCGAGCTCGACCGCGCGCTCGGCGGCCTCTACTGGGGTGACAACGTCGTCTGGGTGTGGGAGGGCGGCGAGCTCTCAGCCCAGGGGCTCTTCTACGACGCCATCGCGCGGCGCCGCGAGGACTTCGGCAGGACGGGGTACGTCGTCGCCTCGAGCGACCCCGCCGAGGTGAAGGCGCGATGGCCCTGGATCGAGATCCTCGACGCGCGGATGGGCGCGCCGATCACGAGCCCGCGCAGCCTGCTCGAGGCGATACGGCAGTTCTGCGTCCGGGCGCGCCGCCCTCTCCTGCTCTTCGACTCGTTGGAGGCGCTGTCGGACCGCTGGGGGATGCGCATCGCGAGCGACTTTTTCGGACACTGCTGCCCGATGCTGCTCGACCTCGGCGCCATCGCCTACTGGTCGGTGCCGGGGGCGAGCCAGTACCGAACCCTGCACCGCGAGATCGAGCAGATCACCCAGTGCGTCATCGTCGTCGGCGAGGGTCGCCTTCGCATCAGCAAGGCCGAGGGGCGCCCGCCGGGAGCCCAGGGCCAGCTGTTCCGTTACTCCGTCAAGGACGGGACGCTGCAGCTGCAGCCGGCGCCGGCAGTGGCGCGCGTCGGCGCGGCGCTGCGGGCTTACCGCTCGCGCCGGGAGCTGAGCCAGAGCGATCTTGCCCGCCTCGCCGGAGTTTCGCCTAGCGCCATTTCGCAAGTGGAGCGCGGAGAACGAGGGCTCTCACTCGAAACGATGCTCACCCTGGCCGGGCGCCTCAACATCACCCTCGATGAACTCCTCGGCGGCGAGGTCACGCCCGACTACCGGATTGGCAGGC
>WNFC01002148.1_pt1 | contig 21188 bp, 18 predicted proteins | sample 5400541 | NCBI WGS metagenome assembly WNFC01 (sample SAMN13153342, study PRJNA577476) | soil metagenome | isolation source: 120 cm saprolite under Douglas fir tree site 2 hole 2 replicate 1 | place: USA:California | collected 2015-04-18
GGGTTGATTACGCCTTCGAGGCGGTCGGTGTTGCCAAGCTGGCAGAGCAATGCTTCCAGTGCATCAAGCCCGGCGGCACCGCGACGATCATCGGAATGATTCCGGTCGGTCATAAGGTTCAGCTCGACGGGCCGATGTTCCTGACCGAGCGCAAGATCCAGGGCACAATGATGGGTGGCAACCGTTTCCGCATCGATATGCCGCGCTACATCGACTACTACCTGCAAGGCCGGCTGAATCTCGACGATATGATCAGCCGCCGCGGCAAGCTGGAGGACGTGAGCGAGGTCTTCCGCGCGATGAAGGCAGGCGAGGTAGCGCGCACAGTATTGATGTTCGATTAACCGCAGCGGCACCACGACTGGCGGCTCCTTCTATCACCCTGAACCATACGAGCATGAAAGTCATCTGTGGTCTCGTCGATCACGTTCAGTCACGCAGCGATTGGTTGGAGGGTGACTCTACAGCCGAGGCGTTCGAGTCGTTGGACGAGGTTGCGTTTGGTGCGGCTGGCATGAAAGTAGGGACTTGTAGGGTCGACATCAGATTCTGTCATCCCGACCGAAGTGGAGGGATCGCGCGCCGTCTACGGCGCGCAGGCGCGAGCCTCTCGCCTCGCCGGGCTGCCTCGGTTGTGCAGAGATCCGAGCATGCACCCCGAGGACGGGGCGCGATCCCTCGACTGCGCTCGGGATGACAGACATATAGGTGTACTTTCGTGCAGCGTGGCGGGTCCAACGGACCCGTGAATATCTGGCATGAAAGTAGTGGTTCATGAGGGAAGCATCTTTTGTCATTCCGGTGAGCCGAAGCCCCGAGCGGAGCCAAGGGGGAAGCCGGTCGGAGCTTGGTTTTGGCGTACACCGAAGAAGTCGGCTAGGTGCATGGATACTCGTCGCATTTGCCTTGATCGACGTGGCCTGTCGCATCCTTCAGGGACACAGCGGATACGTTATCCCGCGGATTTTGTTTGCATTCGCCTTGACTGCGGCGATCAGTCTGCGTGAGTCGAAACAAGTACGAGAGTCGTAAATTAATGCGCTCAGAGTCTGCCGGTGGCGTGGGCGGGCCATGGTTCAATAGGGCAGGGTAGGCCGCTGCGGCTCACGCCACCTTAGGCGCCAGCCGACTGACGGTGATGTCGGCCGCGCGCTTGCGCACCTGGGCGAGGTCGTAGTTGACCTGCATCCGAAGCCAGAGGTCGGCAGACCCTCCGAGAGCCTTTTCGAGCCGCAGCGCCATTTCCGGTGTAATGCTCTTGCCATTGATGACGTTGTAAAGCTGCTGGCGCGTAATACCCAGGCCCTCCGCCGCTTCCGCGACTGACAGGTTCAAATCTTCCAGATTCTCCCGTACAAGCTCGCCGGGATGGGGTGGATTCTTCATCGGCATGGTCTTGTCCCTCCTGTTTCTAGTGATAATCGACGAGGTTGGCATCGTAGGCCTTGCCGTCCTGAAAGCGAAAAATGATGCGCCTATGATCAGCCGGTGCGGCAAGCTCGAAGACGTAAACGAAGCCTTCCGCGCGATGAAAAGCGGCGAAGTCGCCCACACGGTGTTGAGCTTCGATTAGCCGCAGCGCGACCGCCAATCGCCAACACATGAGGCCGCCCGGCGACTGGTTGTCCCCGCCCGGCTCAAGCATCGTATCGCGGAAGTGTTTTGTGTCATTCTCACGCGTGGCTGCCGCGCGAAGAATCCCGTTTTTGGGGCTGACACCCTCGTGAACTAAGGCGACACCCCATCGGGGAACTCGTCACAGGTTCTCAACTTCTGCCCGCTGCTCGCGGCAACCAGCAGAGCAGCATTTTCCAGAAATCTTCGGGCAAAAGCATTTGATAGGTCGCACGCTTCGGCACTCCCATCGACCTGGACTCGCGCTTCTGTTATCACGCGTAGTCTGATGCGACCAGTGCTCACCAAGTGAGAACGCATTCGTTCGTTAAGGCGGATGTTCGTGGCCTGCGACGGTCCGGGATTCCGATAGTGAGCGACACGACGCTGTAGGTTCTCGGCTTCTCCAATATAGACCGTCGTCCCGGCCACGCCAGAGAATAACAAGGCGTATATACCGGGTTCTGCCGGCAGCTTGGGGAACTCGGGCTTGCCTGCAATATCGAGCCGGACTTTGCCCGCCTCGTTCCACCGGAATTCGACCCCAACGTTCATAGTCCCCCGACCAATCGTTCGATGACTCGTACGCGAGTCGCCGCGCGCTTCGTGGTTTGCCGTCTTCTACATGAGAACTCCGGCGTAACCTCTCGCTCGATCGGGACCCTGCTTGTGGCGAGAGTTTCTCAGGATTTGAAAGAGCAGGGCGGGCCTCATCAAACCTTCGGTTGAGGGAGTGGGCCGCGAGCATCTTCGTAGGCGGCGGCGACTTGGAACACCCTCACCTCATCGAATGGGCGGCCTATTATCTGCATCGACAGCGGTAATCCGTCGGACGATAGGCCGGTGGGCAACGCGAGCGCGGGTTGTCCGGTTATATTGAACGGGGCGGTGAAACGGAGCACCGCACTGACCATATTAACTTGCTCGCCGGACGCGCTGTGGGTACGCCCGGCAGCAAGCGCATCTGCGCGCCGTGACAACGCGCTCTCCGGGTGGAATATATCGATTCGCGGAGCGGGAATCGCTGCGGTTGGCGCGATCAGGGCGATGCGGTTTTCCAATGCGGTGAGCGTCTCCGCCAGCACCATCGCCCGCGCTCGCTGTGCCCGCACGTAATACATCGCCGGAGTCAGCATGCCGGCCTCGAGCGTGCGCCGCACATCGAGGCCATAATCCTGCGGCCGTGTACGGAGCCAGTCTTCATGAAATTCGGCTGCTTCGGCAAACATTATCGTGGTCGCGATCGCCGGCGCCTGCCCGATCGATGGTATCGAGACTTCTTCCACTCCGGCGCCCAAATCGCGGAGCTTGGCCATGGCTGCGTCGAAGGACGACAAGACCTCGCCGCCGACACCGTCTCGGAGTTGCTTGATGACCCCAATTCTAGTCGCCTTGAGGCTACGCCCGATTGCGCCGCAGAAATCGGGCACCGGCTCGCGGCTCGAAGTCGGATCGCTGGGATCATGCCCGGCGATCACCTGCAGCATCAGCGCCGCATCCCGCACTGTACGCGTTATCGGTCCGGCATGATCGAGTGAATCCGCCAGCGGCATCACGCCGTGGCGGCTGACCCGGCTCCAGGTCTGCTTCATTCCGACGCATCCACAGAACGCGGCTGGAATGCGAATCGAACCACCGGTATCGCTGCCGATGGTTGCGGCGGCGCTCCGGGCGACAATTGCGGCGGCGGAACCGCCACTCGAACCTCCCGGCACTCGTTCCAGATTGTAGGGATTGCGGCAGGTGCCGAAATGAGGATTCGTCGTGGTCGCGCCGCCGGCGAATTCGTGCAGATTGTTTTTTCCAAGCAGCACGGCGCCGGCTCGTTCGAGCCTCGCCCAGATTGTGCAATCGAACTCCGGAACGAACTCGGCGAAGATCTTTGAACCGCCGGTGGTGCGAATCCCCTTGGTATAGCAGAGATCCTTGAGCGCTACCGGAATGCCATGGAACGGACCGCGCCATCCGCCCGCAGTGATTTCATTCTCGGCCGCCTTGGCGGCTGCGCGCGCCCGCTCCCCGGTAACCGTGATATAGGCGCGTAGCTGCGTATCTGTTTCCTCGATCCGGTTGAGGTACGCTTCAGTCACTTCGGTCGGAGAGAGCCGTTTGGAGCGGATTTTCTCGGCCAGGGCGGCGGCATCGAACGTGAGGAGTTCATCGAAGCTAGACATTGAATGCCCTCGTGCAACTGGGGGTGGAGAACCCACATTTTTTCAGTGGCACAGGCTTCCAGCCTGTGATCCTTCGCAGAACAAAGGATCCACACAGGATGAAAGCATGTGCCACTGGAGCGACTGATTACTTTGAGCTTCGGCTTCGCCGCTCCGCTTCGGCAATCAGGGTTGGATAGCCGAACGGCGGCTGAAGTCCGGTGAGATTCAGCGCTTCCAGCCGGCGCGAATAGGTCGCCATCGCGCCGACCATATGCGCGACGGCCTCGGCCGCATCATCGGACATGCTGTAGTCGTACAATTGTTGCGCGAGCATCTTCACTGCTGGGCCGGTCAACCGTGCCATTGTCTGTTCTCCCCGAATTCTCCGTTGGATTCCAGAGGATCAGCACCTCACCCCTTTGTCTCTGAAAGTAGAACCGCAGCCAGTCAGGCAACCCCCTCCTAATGGGGGGTACGCGGCGAGACCGCGGCACGGCCCGTGAGAAACGGAATCCATTTTTCCGCTGGAGCCGGGTCGTCGTTCCATAAACGCCGCGCCCATTCTGTCATTCCCGCGCGCGTGGCTGCCGCGCGCGAGGAATCCCGCGTCTTCGCCGTTTGGCCAGGCAAGGCCAGCCCTCGCCGACCCTTAAAATACGCCGGAGCAATTCGCCCTCGCCGCTCCGGGATTCTTCACGCGCCAGACACGCGCGAGAATGACAAACACAGAAAGCATTCACAGATGGCGTCAGCCTGCGAACGCTTTGAGCACGCGGCGCACGCCCGTGCTGTAATCTTCTTCGACCGGATTCGGCACGACGATCGGCACTTCGGCGCCGGCGCGGCGATATTGCTCGAGGCGCTCGCGGCAACGTGCTTCCGGTCCAACCAGCGCGAGCGCGTCGACCATCTCTTCACTCACTGCTGCGGTCATCGCCTCGGGGTCACGGCGCTTTGAGGCATCCATGATTTTGGCCGCGGGCGCTTCAAATCCGCTGCGTGCGAGTAAACGATTATAGAACGGCAAGGCTCCGTAGAATGACATCCCGCGCTGAGCAGCGGCGTATGCGCGCTTCAGATCGTTGTGCAGGAAGACCGGGAGCCCGACTGTAACCGTGACGTCTGACGGCTTTCGTCCATGCTTCCGAGCCTCTTCGTGCGCGACCTCGGCCGACCGACGCGTCCGCTCAGGCGTGCACAGATAAAGCATCAAGCCGTCGGCCAGTTCGCCGCCGAGCCGGGCGGTTTCGAGTGCGAGGGCCGCGTAATAAATCGGTACAAGTTTTTTCGGCTGGCGGAATTTCATCCCGAACATCATAGTTTCGCCGGCCAGCGTCTTACGGATAATCTCGGTGTCGCGGCGCAAGCGGACCCGCGCATTGCCCATCTCGATGCCCCGCGCTTCGAGCGCCGGACGATGACTTACGCCCAGGCCGAGAATAAAGCGTCCGTCGGCAGCGTCCTGGACCATTTCTGTGGCGGCGGCGCAGAGTGTCGGCTCGCGCAGATAGATGTTAACGATCCAGGTGCCGATCTGGATGCGCCTGGTGTCTCGGGCGATCGCGTAGGAGCACATCAGCGCGTCGTTACTGGCTTCGGGCACGTACACACCGCTGAAGCGGGCCTCTTCGGCTTCGCGCGCGAGTTGTACTAATTCGCTGTATGGAATTCCCGAAAATGGTGAGATTGAAACACCGCATGCTGTCATGATGAAGCCTCTTCCTTGCCAAGGTTGCTCTGTGCAAACAGCGTTGATCCTAGCGTAATTGGGCACTGGAGGGTTAATACTCGGCGATTTCTCAACGCCACAATGGCCAGTTGCGATACAGAATTTGTAGGGCCGCTTCGGAGCGAAGCGTCGGTCAAGGACCCTTGTATCTCTGAAAGTGCTGCCCAAGATGGATCCAAGCGCGACAGATCGCGGGACCCTGGGCCAGGTGAGGCCGTGGGAGAGCTGGAATCGCCGCGCTTGGATCGAAGCCGATCTGAAGTTCGAACAGTCGCAGGAACCGGCACCAAGCCAGGTCGCTTTGCGCAAGGCGGAATTCGGTCGGCAGGTATGGAGGGGAAGATGGGCGGTCGGGAAGTTTACGTCGGAGTGGATGTTTCGAAAGAACGGCTGGACGTCGCGGTGCGGCTGAGCGGTGAAGCATCGGCTTCACCGCAAGCCTTGTTCTACGGCTGGGTGATCGTTGGCTGCGCTTTCACCATATTGTGCATCGCCTACGGAGTTCAGTTTACCTTCGGCGTCTTCATGCCCTATATTTCGGCCGATACCGGCTGGGACCGCGGCGCTCTTTCATTGCCCTATTCCGTATATGTTTTTGTATACAGCGCGTTAGGGTTAATCAGTGGGCGTCTGACCGATCGCTTAGGGCCGCGCGTCGTGCTCATCGTCGGCGGTTGTCTGCTGGGCAGCGGCATCATGCTGATGAGCCAGGTCGGCATGTTATGGCATATCTACCTCGTACTCGGTTTGCTCGCAGCGTCGGGAATGAGTGCGGCATACGTGCCATGTAATGCGACGGTCGTGCGATGGTTCGCGCTCAAGCGCGGACTGGCGCTCAGCATCACCTCGAGCGGCGCAAGTTTCGGCATGTTTATCTTCCCGCCGCTGACCACTGCACTGATCAATGGGTACGGATGGCGGGGAGCGTACCTGATTCTGGGTGCGCTGGCCGTCTGCACAATAATCGGCTGTGCGAGCTTGTTTGTACGCGATCCCGAAAAAATGGGGTTACATCCGGACGGGCAGGCGCGGGAGCTGCGGTTGTCGGAGAAGGCCACGAATATTGCAGAGAGTGAGAGCTTCACATTGGCGGAAGCTCGACGCACCGGGGCCTTTTGGCTACTGAATCTCATCTTCACTTTGACATGGGTGGTCGTCTTCATGCCGATGGTGCATATCGTGCCCTTTGCGGTCGATATGGGTATTTCACCCTTCCGCGCTGCGATGACGATAAGCGTGATCGGTTTTGCAGGATTCGCGGGACGGCTGGCGATTGGCACGCTTTCCGATCGTTTCGGCCGTGTCGCCACACTCGGAATTTGCCTGCTGCTTCAGGGGCTGTCGTTTGGCGGCTTCACAATCAGCTCTGGTTTGCTGCTGTTATATCTGGCGGCGGCCGTGTTTGGATTTTCCTATGGAGGGGTCACCGCCTTGTTTCCAGCCCTGATTGGCGATTTTTTTGGACGCATCGAAGTCGGCGCGATTGTGGGGTTTATTTTTGCACTGGCCGGCTCGCCGGCAGCATTCGGCCCGCTGATCGCCGGCTTTATGTACAACGCTACACATAGCTATAGCACTGCGTTCGAATTGAGCGCGGCGCTCAACCTAGCCGCGCTGTTGTTGCTGTTCCTGCTGAAGAAACCTGAAAAACGAGGACACCCACCTCGCTGGGCGGGCAATTAGAGGGGCGCCAGCGTGCTGAGCTTCGCGTTTGCAAAAGTGCCGCGCGGATGCGACTCTTAAGATGCGTTTAAATTAGAACTTCGGACTTAACCAAAGCCGAAAATGAAGCAGGTCTAATATGGAGAATTCGCAGGAAAAGCCTCTGATCCAAAGCATGAACACGGGTTCGCGGCCCAGGCAACCGCAAGAGTACTATGACGCGATCAAGCAGAAGTTCGCCGAAGAGCGCGACCTGAGGCTGAGTTACCGGCCGGAAGGCACCCGGCAATACACTTCCGACCTTAACGGCTGGATGGCGAAGTACGAAATCGATCCTTATGGCGGCGAAATCACGCCTCGTGAGCCGATCAGCGACACGGTCGAATGCCTTTTTATTGGCGGCGGCTTTTCCGCGCTGCTGACCTCGGCGCGCCTACGCGAGTATGGCGTCGAGAGCATCCGCATTGTGGAGCGGGGCGGCGACGTCGGCGGCACCTGGTACTGGAACCGGTATCCGGGAGCGGCCTGCGACGTGGTCGCGTACGATTACTTGCCGCTGCTCGACGAGACCGGCTACGTGCCATCACGCCACTATGCCAAGGCGCCGGAGATTTTTGCTTACTGCCAGTCAATCGCCAGAAGGTACAACCTCTACGAGCTGGCAATCTTCCAGACCACCGTCACCTCGACGGTATGGGACATAGCTGAACAGATGTGGCATGTCAGCACCGATCGTGGCGACCATCTGAAGGCGAAGTTTGTCATTTGCGCCAACGGCACTCTCGCCAAGCCGAAGCTCGCCAGGATCAGGGGCATGGACACCTTCAAGGGCCATTCCTTCCACACCTCGCGATGGGATTACGACTACTGCGGGCCAGACTTGTCCCGGCTGTCGGATAAGGTGGTCGGGATCATTGGTACCGGAGCAACCGCGGTCCAGGCGATTCCCCGTCTGGGCGCGGCGGCCAAGGAGCTGTACGTCTTCCAACGCACGCCATCCTCAATTGACCTCAAGGACGATTGGCCGACCGACCAGGAATGGGCACAGAAACTTCGGCCGGGTTGGCAGGCCAGAAGGCGCGAGCACGCGCGGATGGATGCGCGGCGGATGGAGGAGGGTAGCGAACTGTCCGGGGTTTCGCGCGAGGAGAAGATCCGCCGGCAGGAAAACGCCAATATCGATTACATGATGCGCATCCATAAGCGGATCGAAGAGATCGTCAAAGACCAGGCAACGGCGGAGGCGCTTAAGCCATGGTACATGTTCATGTGCAAGCGCCCGTGCTTCGACAACGATTACCTGCCGACCTTCAACCGGCCCAGCGTCCATCTGGTCGATACCGGGGGCAAGGGCATTACCGAGATCACCGAGAAAGGGCCGGTGTTTGAGGGCAAACAGTACGAAGTCGACTTGCTGATTTGCGCCACCGGCTTCGAGGTGCAAAAGACCGGCATCTACAACCAGATCAGGGGGCAAGGCGGCCTTGACCTGAACGACAAATACGCCGATGGCATCCGCACTCTGGTCGGGATCCATTCACATGGCTATCCCAATCTGTTCGTCATGGGCGGCTATCAGGCATCGTTTCAATTCAATTTGACCGACATGCTGCAATCGCAGGGCGACCATATAGCGGCCTGCATCGATTACGCGCGCCGCCACGGTTATGACACGATCGATGCGACACCGGAGGCGGAGGAGTGGTGGGTACAGGAAGTCATCAAGCATCGCGGCAAGACCAGCCGCAACCAGGATTGCACACCCGGCTATTATAACTTCGAGGGCGAGTTCCAGCGCCGCCAGGACGGCAACTACAACGGCGGCTTCAACCGCTACTGCACCCACATGGAAGAGGTGAGGGCAAAGATGGAAGAGCACTTCGTCTTCATCAGGAAATAAGGCATCGCGTATCGAATGGTGCTGGTCCTACAGCACCATTCCAATTTAAGTAACATATGAATACGCGGCGATCCGATCAGCCAATAGCAGACGCGGCCAGCCCCTCGCGTCTACGACGGCAAACGGGATCAGGCGTGTCATGACCGCTACGATCCGCACGATGTGCCCGATGAATTGTCATCCCAGTTGTGCGGGATGCTGGTCGAGGTCGAGGATGGACACCTCGTCGCCGTACGCGGCGACCCGGACAACCCGGACAGCCGCGGCTTCCTGTGTATCCGGGGTCAGGCCTCCCGCGAGATCATTGGCAACCCGCGCCGTCTGCTGCTGCCGCTGCTGCGTGCGCGACGTGGCGACAAGCTGCGCCGCGGTGGGACGAAGCGCTGGATCTCATCGCCAGGCGCATGCGCGCTGCGGGGCGCGAGGCAGTCGGCACCTGGTCGGGGACGGGCTGTTCGCCAATAACTACGGCACGCGTGTCGCCTCGCATCTGGCGCGTCGTTTCTCGAACCTCTACGGCTGTCAGTGGTGGAACCCGACGATGATCTGCTGGGGCCTCGGCGGCTTCGGCTTGGGGCTCACCGGCATCCTTGAGACGAATACAAAAGAGGACATGGGCGCGCACGCCGCATTTATCCTGCTGTGGGGTGCAAACCTTGCCAGCCAGCCGAACACGGCGCGCCATCTTGTGGCCGCCGGACGGCGCGGCGCCCACGTCATCACTATCGACGTGCGCCGCACCGAAGCGGCTGCTCACTCGGACGAGAACCTCGTGATCCGGCCGGGGACTGACGCGGCGCTCGCGCTCGGCATGATGCACGTCATCGTCCGCGACCGAATCTACAACGCTGGGTTCGTCGCTCGCAACACCGTAGGCTTCGACGCGCTCGAGACCCACGTCGAAAGGCATTCCCCCCAGTGGGCGGCCGATGTAACCGGTATCGCAGCCGAGCGGATTGTCGCCCTCGCGCGACACTATGCGACGGCGAAGCCTGCGATGATCGTCCAGGGGCCGCTCGACGCGATCCTTGATCATCCCGCCACCGGCCACGCGACGGTGGCGGCGCTCCGGGCTGAAGGCGGCATCGTCGCTCACCCTGTCTGCGCTTCCCGACGCCGTCCGGCAAAATCGAGCTGTACTCGAGCACGCGAAGAGCCTGGGACTGCCGCCGCTACCGGTGCACGAAGATCTGACGGCGGCGCGGCAACCGCTCAGGTTCCGCCAAGGACGCACGCTGACGCAGTTCCACGGCTTCTATGATCACGGCCGCGCGCTGCCGACGCTCGCTGCTGCGGATCCCGAGCCCGCGCTGTGGATCTCGCCGGACGACGCGCTCGAGCGCGGCGTGAAGGACGGCGACGCGATCCGCGTCTACAATCAGCGCGGCGAGATGCATGCCCGTGCACGAGCAACGGACGATGTTCCGCCGGGCACTGTCTGGATACGCGATGGATGGCGCGGACTCAACACGCTCACGGACGGCACCGCGGTGATTCCGGACGAAGCGGTCGACATCTTCGGATTCTCCGGCGGTCAGGCGAGCTTCGACGCCGCCGTTGAGGTCGCGCCCGCCTAGCGCGATTTGCGAGCCACCTGTCGCCAGCCTCGCGCCGCCCCGCCGCAATCCGACGCACTGAATATCGCTCAAATCGGGATTCGCACGTGTCCCGGGATCAACCACCGCGCGGGCTGGATGGGCTTACCACCGCTTTGAATCCCAAGGTCTCGCAGCGCGCCGTGCTTTGATCCTTGGTAAGGATCGGCGGCCACGGCCATGAGGGGACGCCGTCACGCTAGTCTCGTGATTCTCAAATTCGCTTACAAAATCGGCTGACTACTGGCCATCTCCATCGCGCCAATATGAACCACGAGAGGCAGCACGCCGATAGTGGGAGATGCTCGCGCGCCTCTGTAGTAGGGCAAGCGTCCCTGCTTGCCACGAAGCGTGAGCGTCCTCGCTCGCGCCCCAGCTTTGACCAGCCAGTGCGATGATCCTAGTTGCCCGGCGGAACACGCGATAGTGCACATGTACCTGAGGGTCAGGCCGCACTAATTGCCTGACTTTCAACCCACAAACCTCAATTCACGGCTCTGTTCACCCTTTCCTTCAACAAGGAAAGGGGCTAGGGGAGGTCTTCAGATCCTCAAATCCGCTGGGCGGTTTTCTTCCCATGTCACCGTGAGTGTGTATTTGGGAATTTTCCAGCCGTCGCCGGAGCGAACCAGGTGATAGGTGTAATAGCCGCCCATGTCCCAGACCGGCTGACCCTGCTTGAAATGCCGTGCCTGCATGTAGCTAACGCATATCGCATCATTTCCGTCTACCTCGACATGATAGTCAGTGAGGAAATGCTGGGTGACGTCGAAGCGGCTGATGACGCCGGTGACCTGCTCGGTGAATTGGTCGGCGCTGGCAGTACGCAGATGGGGGTTGTCGACCGGTGGTCCGAGATAGACCTGGATTTGATCGGTGAAGATCGAGCGGAAGAGTTTCCAATCGCGTGTGTCAATCGAGACCGGATAGCGATGAATGATCTCAGCAATCTGGATGCGGTCGAATAACAATTGTAATTTTTCACTGTCGGTCATTTGGGGGCACTCCGGCAAAATTTGAATTCCTGATGATCATGAACCAATTGTGGCAAATGCGTCCAATCCAAAGGCCGCCAGCCCGCTAACAGCTTGCGCCGCACGGGTTGGCCGCCGGCCTTGCCAAATTAGAGCGCCGCCTGATTTAGTCGTAACTAACAAGGGAGGACAAACGCAATGCACGACCTTGTAGTACGGCATGGAAAGATCGTGGACGGTTCGGGTGCACCAGCATTTTCAGGCGATGTAGCAGTCGATGGCGACAAGATCGTCAGCGTCGGCGGCAAGGCAGGCCCGGGACGCCGTGAAATCGATGCAAACGGTTTGCTGGTAACTCCAGGATGGGTCGATATCCATACGCATTACGATGGCCAAGTGGCGTGGGATCCTTATCTCTCACCCTCTAGCTGGCATGGCGTGACGACGCTGGTGATGGGAAATTGCGGTGTCGGCTTCGCGCCGGTGAGGCGCGGCAAGGAAGACTTTCTGATCAATATGATGGACGGCGTCGAGGATATTCCGACCGAGACGCTGAATGCGGCTCTCAATTTCGAATGGGAGTCCTTCGCTGAATATCTCGACGTACTGTCGCGCATGAAGCGAGTGCTCGACGTCGGCACCCATGTGCCGCATTGCGCAGTGCGTGCCTACGTGATGGGTGAGCGCGGCGCCGCGAACGAGCCGGCGACGCCGGATGATATCGCGCAGATGGCAGCCATCGTGCGTGACGGTGTTAGAGCCGGCGCACTCGGCGTGAGCACCTCGCGCACGCTGTTGCATCGCACGCGCGACAAGGCCTACGTGCCAGGGACGTTCGCGGGCGTCGACGAAGTGCTCGGTCTCGGACGCGCGCTGGGCCAGGCGGGTTCGGGCGTATTCGAGATGGTGACCGACGTGACTGGTCCGGACGCTGATCTCGAATGGATGGCGCGGCTATCGGCTGAGACCGGGCGGCCAATTTGTTTGGCTGCTGCAATCAGCTCCCGCTCGGGCATGAGGATGCCGCAGATCCTGGACTTCATTCGCCGCAACAACGCCAACGGTAGTCATCTCGTGGCGCAGGTCGCGGCACGCCCACCAGCGTTGCTGATGAGCTTGCAGAGTTCGGTGCATCCGTTCAGCACCCATCGCAGCTACCGCCAATTGATGACGGGGTTGAGTCTGAGCGAACGCGTTGCCAAAATGCGCGACCTCGGCGTGCGTGCCCAGATCCTGAACGATCAGCCCGCCGTCAGAGAGGAACAGACGCTCGCGATGGTGAGTCATTTCGAGCAGCATTTCCCGCTCGGCGACCCGCCCGACTATGAGCCGACGGTGGAGATGAGCATCCTCGCGCGCGCAAGGCGCGAAGGTAAGACGCCTCAGGAGCTGGCCTACGATACCCTGCTTGAGCGCGATGGGCGTGGCATTATCTACATGCCACTGGCGTTTAAGGAGTACTCCTTCGACAGCCTCCGGCCGTTGTTGATGGATTCGGCGACGATATTGTCGCTGAGCGACGGCGGTGCGCATTGCGGCGTGATTTGTGACGCCGGGATACCGACGTATCTGCTGACTCATTGGGTGCGCGACCGTCAACGCGGCCCCCGTATCCCGCTCGAGTTGGCGATCAAGCGGCAGACCAAAGATACCGCCGAGCTTTACGGAATGCGCGATCGGGGAATGCTGGCGGCCGGCATGAAGGCCGATATCAACTTGATCGACTTCGACCAGTTGCGGCTGCATCCGCCGGAGATGGTCTTCGATTTGCCGGCCAACGGCCGCAGGTTCGTTCAGCGTGTCGATGGCTATAAATATACGCTCGTCAGCGGCGACGTGACCTACGAAAATGGCGCGCCCACAGGAGCAATGCCAGGGAAAGTCGTCCGCGGCTTACACGCCGACGGGGAGTGACCGAATCGCGAAATGACGCCCAGACGAATAAGTACGGTCTTGCGTCTGGAGCTAGTTTCCAAGATCAAGGCGGACTGTGAATCCGCTTCAGACATCACGCCGGCGCAGCGAAGGATACCATCCCAGGGCGTTGCCCCTGGGATGATTGAAATCGGCATAATCAGGGTGAACCGTGGGGGCGACTGGCGCGCCTGATTTGAGATGTATCGGGAGAAGCGGGTCGCTCGTCCCTTCGGTTAGTCCGGTTCGAAAGGTCGCGGAAAGGTGGATAGGGGACTTCAGCCGCGAAACACCGCTTCTATGTTGTTGCCGTCCGGATCGAGCACGAAGGCGGCGTAGTAGCCCGCTGGGTAACCTTCGGCGGTGTCGCGAAGCCCGGGCGGGCCGTTGTCGGTCCCGCCCGCCTTCAGGGCGGCCGCGTGGAAGGCCTCGACCTCGGCGCGGCTCCTGGCCGCGAAGGCCGTATGCTGCTTAGTGCCATGTGGGTGAAAGCGGTCAATCCAGAAAACCGGGTAATCGACACCGTAGCCGACGCCATCAGTCCCGCCGTTCCCGGGGAGTTGCATGACCCGGCGGAGGCCGAGCGCGCCCAGAGCCGCATCGTAAAAGGCGGCGGAACGGCCGACGTTCGCGACTCCAATGCCAGTGTGGTCGATCATTTGGGCGTCCTCAGTCTCTTAACGGGCTTGTCATTAATCGCCAGCGGTTGCCTCACGATAGAGGGTCTTGATGGCGTCGACGTTGGGCGGTGCGGTAACGGAGGTGTTTGTTGGGGCAAAATCGCGGCCACTGTTCTTTCCTCCATTGCTTCTGCAGTTGCTTCACGACATCCGGTTGGCGGAATGAGTTAGTGAAATGGCGCTATCAGCGCCGAATGGGAATGGCGGTGCGACTATCCGCCATCAGACCATTCCCCCGGCAGGCTACGACAGCAAGAGTGCCAAATCCTCGGGCTGCAGGTTGCGGATGAGACTGTTATCGGCGGTGATGATCGCGGCGGCAAGCTCACGCTTGGCTTTTTGCAATTCGTGCACTTTCTCTTCGACGGTTTCGCGAGTGATTAGCCGATAGGCGAATACCGGCTGCGTTTGTCCGATACGATGCGCGCGATCCACCGCTTGCGCTTCCACTGCCGGGTTCCACCATGGATCGAGTATAAAGATGTATTCGGCTGCGGTGAGGTTCAAGCCGAGGCCGCCAGCCTTCAGGCTTATCAGGAATGCACGGCAGTCTTTTTCGGTTTGAAAACGTTCCACCCGCTCCTGACGATCGCGAGTCGCTCCGTCGAGATACTCGTAGTTGATTGCGTTTCGATCCAGGCGATCCCGCACGATTTTCAAAAAACTGGTGAACTGCGAGAACACCAGCGCCTTGTGTCCCTCATCGAGGACCTCGCGAAGTTGTTCCAGCAATAGCTCGAGCTTTGCACTGGGCTCGCCGATCCGCTCCGCACTCAGCAAGCCGGGATGGCAAGCCGCCTGCCGCAGGCGCAGCAACGCTTCCAATACCTGAATTTTTGATTTCGCCAAGCCCTCCGTTGCGATTCGCTTGAGCAATGACCTGCGGTAGTGTTGGCGCAACTCTTCATAACGTTTACGCTCGGCGTGCTCCATCTCGCAGTACAGCGTCTGCTCGCTCTTGGGCGGGAGCTCGCGAGCCACCTGCTCCTTGGTTCGGCGCAGAATAAATGGCCGCAGCGCCTGGCCCAGGAAGCGGCGGGTCTTTTCATCAGGATTGAGCATTGCCTCGCCGGCCAGTCTGAACACACTGGCGGCACCGAGCATGCCGGGGTTGAGAAACTCAAATAAGCTCCACAGCTCACCCAGGTGATTCTCGACCGGGGTGCCGCTCAAGGCCAGGCGGTGCCGGCCTCGCAGCAGGCGCACGGCCTTCGACGATTGGGTATTGGCGCGCTTGATCGCTTGAGCCTCGTCGAGCACAACATAATCAAAGTCTAAATCTTTGAGCCGCAAAATATCGCGGCGCAACGTGCCGTAGGTAGTGAGAACCATATCGTAGGCGGCGAAATCGTTGCCGTTGCGCTCCGCGCCGCTATGATCGAGCACGCGCAGTTGCGGAGTGAAGCGCGCCGCCTCCTGCTGCCAGTTGAACACCAGCGACCTGGGAACTACGACGAGCGACGGAGCAATCCTCTCACCTGCGGCGCGCAGCTCGCGCCGCGTCTCGAGCAGAGCCAGCACCTGCGCCGTCTTGCCCACGCCCATATCATCAGCCAGACAGCCGCCGAAGGAGAAACGCCGCAAGAACTGGATCCAGCCCAGACCCTCGCGCTGATAATCGCGCAGACTCCCAACAAAACCCGCCGGCTGTTCGCCAGGTTCTACACCGTCAAACCGCCGCAGTTCCTGGCGCAACGCCGCAAACGTGTCGTCACAGCAGGCGTCGGGTTGCATCGCCAGCAGCGCATCGAGCAGCGTTGCCTGGCTCCTGCCGAAGCGGATGTGGCCTCTCTCCGGCGCTCCCATGGCCGCGACCGGGCCGATTCGGCGTAGCCATTCCTCCGGCAGCATTCCGTAAGTGCCGTCAGTCAGGCGGACCATTTGCTCACCGCGACGCACAGCTTCGAGCAGTTCCGGCAGATTGGCCTTCGTTTCGCCGTAGTCAACACTGCCGTGCAACTCGAACCAGTCGACGCCGCTGGAAACCTCGACCTGAAATGAACCTGGACGCCGAAAAATCTTTTTTTCTGCCTCCACATACCAGCCCGCTTCCACTAGCGCGCGCACAATGCGGGACAGCTTGCTGGGCGCTATGTCTCGGACTGGTTCCGGGTAGCTCTGGCGAAGCCTGGTGCCGAGTTGATCGAGGAAATCGGCGGCGGCCCTTTCCGCATCAGGATCGCGGCGCAGAAATCTGCGGGTGGCGGCGTCGAAAAAGCCTCGCGCCCGATCGCTGTAGGGAATCACCCAGCCGTCATAGGCAAATGACAATTCCGCACGCAAGCGGCCATCTCGATATCGGTCTTGGGGCTTGAAGATCTTGAGCTGAGGCTGCGCCGCCGGCGCCAACTCCTGCCAGCTCATTTCCTTTGGTACCACCAGCGGCGGCAGGTTCGGCGAACGGAGGAGTGCGGCCAGGAACTCGTCCTGTTCCTGGTCGGGAACTGTGATCGAGCCTTTTTTGCGAAGCGCCCAAAGCCATTGCCATCCCGCCTCGCCGGCGAGCGCCGCCACACGGTCCGTAGTAAACACCAGACCTTGCGTGACCAGAACCGGGACCGAGAGGTCCATGTATTCCTCTTCGCGGCGGAAAACGCCGGCCAGTGCGTATCCCCGATCGTCGAGCTGGCGGACCTCAAGTTGAAAATTCCAAGCGCCGCTCGCATCCCAGGTGAGTGGAGTCAGGGCGTCCGAGCGGTTATGCAGCCAGCATCGACCGGTACGGGTCATCAAAGGCATGAGAAAGCCGGCCAGAGCGGGCGTCAACACAAAAGACTCGGGAAGCGGGTCGTAGCCAGAGTAGCCGTACGCGTATCGTTCACCTCCGGCTAGCGCTGATAATATTTCTCGGTCCTCCGCAAGCGGCATTCGCGCGACGTCGCGCCGGTTCGTCATGAGCGGCCGAGGGGCTCCCCAACTGCCGTTCATCTTCCGGTCACGAGACTGGAGCGACAGGGATAATCCCTGCCGGGACAGACTATTTGCAATGTCGACGATGTACAGTACCTCGCGCGTAACCGGCCAGCGAGCTTCTGAACGGACAGCCTCGCGCGGACTGGCAAGAAGCTCGCTCAGTTGGCGGTGCCAGGAGGATCGATTCTGCGCCGGCAAGTCTCGAGCTGCGGCGGGCGGGTTTGCAGCGATATTCGGTGGGGTCGCGAGTTTGCCCTCGAATTCGTCTTGGAATTCGTCATCGAAAGCATCGTCATCGAAATATAAGGCTAAGTTCGCAGCCGACGCGGGCGCGCACAGGTAGCCATGCTCGTCGGCTGCAACGATGGCGGCCCAGAGGTGCTTGCAGGGGTTGTCGGTGTCCGCAAAATAAGGGCATTCACACCAGATCGAGAGCAATCCATCGCTGAAATTCAGCTGCACTTCATAAGTTTGCGAACCCTGGACGCGGGCTCGCAGTTCGGATTCCGAACCTCGCTGGATATAGACGCGACGCTGTCGATGGTATTGCTCGCCGTTTTTCCGGATATTCGCAGAAAAATTTTCGGTCAATCGGGCGGAAAGGCTCATGACGCTGTCTAGCTCAGCCCATAATAGTGGTACCCGCAATGGGATCGTAACTACATATACACAGCGGATTGGTCTCTACTGTGGACAGACACGAAGCCAAACAAAACGCTTTGCGGCTTTGGCCGGCACTCTTTTAAAACCCTTTGTGGAAGAAGCTGCCCGTCCTGCGGCCGTTCATCCCAATTCTTTCGCCGATCAAAGTCGAAAGGACGCCGGTCGCGGGTTCGCTCTTGCGATCGATGCGACAGGGACAGCCGGGATCACGACGAATCACGAATACAACGGCCGGGCGCGTTCCCTGGAAGTTCCCGATAATGTTGGATCGAAACTCAGTTCGGCTGATGCTGAGCGCTCAGCAAGCAGCACGCGTCTTCCGGGTCGGGTTATGTAACCCGCTTTGCATTTCGCGGTCTTTCAAAAACCGCTAGCAGGTTCAGAGTGTTGGCGGCACGCAGCACAAGGAGTATTGGAGTCCCGCAGAAGACCTGGCGAGTTCAACGAAGAACATCGTTGGACGTATGCGCTGACCAAAGAGGAAGTTGCGGCCAAAGCCCTCTACGAAGTCTTGGTGGCGGTTCAACAATGACTTGGGCCGGCTGAGAACGCTGAAGCTGGTTCAAGGGGCGCGGCGAGATCAAGGCCAGCGACAATCTATTCGATGCGGGGTAAAGGAATAAACGCGAGCCTCGGCAGCCCATCCGTCGTTCCGACAGCACTGGAGTACGAGTTCGGGCCAGCGCCCGGCGGCATCGACGACGATCCGAGTGACCCTGCGCCCGCGAATCAACGTTGACGGGAAGGATCATGATCCTGCGCTGGACAGCGCGGCCAGAGTACTCGAAGCTGAACGTCACTTCCGCAAAGTCGCTGTTTATCGAGCGATACCCGCGTCGATCGCAGCTCACTCATAATGCCACAATCAACGGCCGGCGCCTGCGGGATCGCGACGGGGTGGGGCGCGGAGTTGATAATCGCAAGCAGGCCGCCTAAATAACTATCGAACCGCCACTCAAATTCCACAACGGAAGGGACGTCACCCATCCTGCAAGTACGGAGGCGATACATGGCTAATTCCAGCAACGAAATAGACGCCGACCGCTTGGTCGCGGATCCCCGCGCAATGGACGAACTGAATCAGGCCGTCATTCGTGAATTCCGGGCGAATCAGGGCAAAGTCAGCGGCCCGATGGAGGGAATGCCCATCCTGCTGCTGACGATGACCGGCGCCAAAACCGGGCGTACCTTGATTCGTCCGCTGTGCTATTCCCGCGACGGCGAGCGCCTCGTAATCATCGCCTCTTACGGAGGTGCGCCCCGTAATCCTCCCTGGTACCACAATCTCCTCGCGAATCCGGTGGTCTCGGTTGAGGTCGGCGCCGAGAAGTTTAAGGCGAGAGCGACTCAAACCTCAGGCGCGGAGCGGCAGCGTCTGTTCGACGCGCAGGCCCGCGTGATGCCGTTTTTTAATGATTATCAGCAAAAAACCAAGCGCCAGATCCCGGTACTGACGCTGACGCGGGTTGATTAACCGACCCGTGATCAACTGGACTGTCGCGACGTGGGGGAAACCAACCGGGAATATGGTCGCCGCGAACATTCGGAATCGTCGAACAACTCGCCGATGTAAGAGAGAAGCATATGAGCAAGTCGAATGACTGGACCCCGGGCCCCGTCGATTTGATCGCAAGCTCCTACACCTTGTCGGGCGCGCCGGTATTCGAGCCTCCACGATTTTCTTTCGCCGAACGAGTAGCCGCCGCAGCCAAGGCCGGTTTCGCAGGAATCGGAGTGGCTATTGAGGACTACGCTGCGTGCCATGAGCGTGGGATGTCCGACACAGAAATGCGAAGAATCCTCGACGATCATGGCATCCGCGCTGCCGAGTTGGAGTTCTTGCAAAACTGGTGGTACGACGGCGAGCGAGGCCGCCGCGCACGGGCTAACGAGGATCTCTTTTATGCGGCGGCCGACGCCCTAGGCTCGCGCCACTTCAATGTTGGCTGTGCCGGTCCGCGTGGCACGTTGCCGGCGTTAGAGATTGTAGCGGAGCATTTTGCGGCGCTGTGCGATCGCGCTGCTGGTCACGGGCTGCTGGTGGCGTTCGAATTCCTGCCATGGTCTGACGTTCCCGATGCCGCCGCGGCCTGGCGGCTCATCGGGCTCGCGGATCGCAAAAACGGCGGCATCCTGATCGATACCTGGCATTATTTCCGCGGCGCCGCCGACCCCGCGCAGGTTCGCTCGGTCCCCGCTGATCGATTCTTCGTGATTCAGTTCGACGATGCCGATGCAGTCCAGGTCGGTGGTTACATGGAAGACACGACGCAAAGGCGGCGCTTGCCAGGCCAGGGGGCATTCGACCTTATTGGATTTATCCGGATGCTCGACGAAATGGGAGTGATTGCTCCCGTGTCAGTCGAGATACTCTCCGAGGAACAGCGCTCGCGTACGCTCGACCAAGCCGCGCGGCTAGCTCACGATACGACCCGAGCCGTATTCGACCGGGCGCGCGAGCGACGCCCAAATACCTGATGGCGGGATCGAGCGATTCGCGGACTCGAGTTTGTACATTTGGTGATGCGATATATAAACCGCGCGCCGGCGCTGAAGGCGCCGGAGGATATCAGCCCAGGGCAACGCCCTGGGTTTAGCGTCGCTTTGCTTTGCGCGCCCTGAGGGGGCGCGAGGAAGGCACCTGCCGCAAATCGCTGTGAGACTGAGCAGCTTTGCTCCGCCCTTACAGGGCGGATATCATCGTGTCGTACGAACTCCCAGGGCGTTGCCCTGGGCTGATATGCTTCGCGCCGTTGGCGCGTGAAGACCACTAGCACCAGTCGCAATTCTGATGTAGCAACTCGAAGCACGCGCTTCAGCCTTGCACGGCTAAAGCCGTGCAAGCGATTGTGGACCTTCTGGCCGCGAAGGTCCTGGTTGAGGGAGCGTATCAGCGACTGACTGGAGAGTGTGATGATCAAATTCGGCTACGTGATGGGGTTCCGTAACCCACGTGAACTATCGAAGCTTGCGGACGTCGATTTCTATGCAGCGATGTTCGAGCAGATCGAATATCTCGACCAGGCCGGTTTCGACACCATCTGGACCACCGAGCATCATTTTGTCGACGACGGCTACCTCTCGTCGGTCATCCCTATGATGGCCGCGATGGCGGCGCGTACCAAACGCGTGAAGGTCGGTAGCTTTGTGCTCCTTGGGCCGTTCTATCATCCCCTGCGCCTGGCCGAAGATGCCGCGTTGATCGATGTTATCTCGAACGGCAGGCTGCGACTGGGGATCGGCGTGGGCTATCGCCGCGAAGAGTTCGACATCTTTCAGATACCGCGTAGGGAGCGAGTCGGCCGGACACTTGAAGCAATCGAGATCTTGAAACGTGCCTGGACCGGTGAGCGCTTCGACTTCGAAGGCCAGCACTTCAACTTCAAGA
>WNFC01007857.1_pt1 | contig 21185 bp, 21 predicted proteins | sample 5400541 | NCBI WGS metagenome assembly WNFC01 (sample SAMN13153342, study PRJNA577476) | soil metagenome | isolation source: 120 cm saprolite under Douglas fir tree site 2 hole 2 replicate 1 | place: USA:California | collected 2015-04-18
GTAGAGACATTACACCTTTAATACATCTTTCTGCCATATCACACCGCAGATAATTCGTTTGTGTAGAATCTCACCCGCCCCGCAGACCAATTCTCAGGTCACATTTCGTCCACCAGACTTCAGACTATGGCATAAATTAGGACTCTGTCGAGGCCTGGACATGACGTTGTAGGGCTTTACAGTACCGCAGTATCGTAGTAGGTAGCTGAGAACGCTGGGGCAGGACATGCGTGATATCTACTTACTGAGTTGACTCAAACACGTGAAAAGGACATAAACACTACAATATTAATCACCAGTTCCTCGATTGTCGTAGCCCACAGAAGGGCTATCCCAGCACAATTCTGAGTCCTGTTCCAACTGGGAGAACGAGAACTGCCAGGCAGCACAGCAGGGACGACCTATGCCAGGTGCTGAACATACTGTGACCGCCGTACCGAGCGGGCATCTTGACAGGGGAGCCAGAAATAGAACGACCGTGATGACTAGAGTCACTTCGCCCAAGACAGACGGGCATGGGCGACAACCTTCTGCAAACTGTAGTGTCTTTCTCGACCGGAGAGTGAGAGTATTTTTAATCACCCTTGACTCGGACTCGGACGAAGCCGGCGGCGTTGCGTGAGGCGTGCCTCACGAATCCGCGGGTGCCGGTGCTGCACCTATGTTTCCGCCCCTGCCTCTTCCTCTGCCCCGTCTGCCATGGCCGCGGCTCGTAGGCCCAGGCATGGGCATGTTCGCATCGGCCGACGCCACGGTGCCCGACGATGCAGCGTCCGTCGGCGGGGCCTGTTGTTGCGATGGGCGCGGCGGACCTTGCTTGGTCTCGCGCTGGAGGATGGTAGGCGCGGGCAAAACGCCAGGCTGGGGAGCTGCAGCGGGGCCGCCGCCGCCCCGCGCACGCCCGTCGTCGTCTTTCTTCCTCCTGCCGCCGCCGGCGCCGCCCTCCCTCTTCTCTCTAGAGGGTCCTCCATCCTTCGCGGGCTCCCTCTCCCTCTCCCCTTCCTTCTCCTTTTCTTTTTCTTTTTCTGCGGCGCGCTCGCGTTTGCTGCCGCCCTTGGTGACGCCAGCCCCGCTGAGCGCCGCTTCAAACTGCCTCGACGCGAGACCAAGCACGGGCCGCGACCGTCTCCCAGGACCGTCAGAGCTCGCCGGCGCAAGCGCAGGAGCAGACGCGGGCGCACCGGCACCGGCGTCCGTCGGGGGACTCGAAGAGGCAGCCGCCGATGCGGCTTGACCGGGCGACGTGGACGGCGGTTTGGGTGGCTGCTTGCCGCCGCCGCACCCGGACTTGCCCTTGCTGGGAGAGGCTGGCGATGGCTTTGCGGCGGGTGGCTTTGCGGCGGGTGGAGCGGCGGATGCGTTTCCGGGCTTCGGCTGCGTCGCGGGGCCAGGCTGAGCGGACGCCTTCTGCGCGGCTGCGGCTGCGGCTCTCCTCGCCGCTTTGTTTGGCCTCGGAAGTAGAACCGGAGGCGGCGCCTGCCTTCTTTTTGGATTCGTCCTTCTTGGATGCATGAGCAGCATCCTTGTAGTGCGCATGATTCCTTTGGATCGCCTCTTTATCCCGCTGCGCCGATTTCTCAGCCTTCAGGGCATCCAAGAGAGGTGTGGAAGCCGGCATGGCAGGACGTTCAGTAGAAGCAACTAAAAGGGTTCGTGTAAGGAATGTTTTGCCTGGAAATATATGCGCATGAGACGGACCTAGCATCTCCAAGAGCTGGTCTGCGTCGTGAGGCTTTGTAGAGGGAGCCTCCAGAGACTGCAGAAAGGCGATGTACTCCTCATCTAATTTAGATGATTAGGCGAGAGCGACGTCGAAGATATTACAACGTGCCTTGATCGATCGTGGCGTTCCTACTGTCTACCTTTTTCTTCTCCAGCGGCAACTTCTGATATGGAGCAAACTCTACCACGGTTTGCGATTCGTTCCCTTGTGTATCAGCGACATTATGAGCCCCCGGGATCGAAAAAAAGAGACAAGTGAGGAATAGACAGACCTGCTTTATCTTTGAATATATGGCCATCGTACTCGCGGCTGAACTTGGCGACGAATTCCTCGGTCTTGAAAGCAATGTACGCACGGGAATGCAAGTTCTCCTTGTTTAGCCTTCAGATTGATGATATCGTAAGTGCCACAGAACCGCGAGTCAAATCTTTTTTTCTTTCTTTGGCACTCACTTCTTCTTGACTTTGCCGGGATAAAACTCCTTCCAAATGACGGTATCATCAGTCACCCAGGTCTGCACGGATTGCCAAAATATCTGTTCGGGGAGGTTGGGAGGTAACCTGCGCACAACGGTCTTGAGGCGTTCTGTACCGTTGACCTTGGCCTGTCCCTGGCGCTTTTCCTTAGGTTTGGATCGCGATTGGGATTTTTTGGCAGGTTCGGTGGTTGCACTGGACATCGGGAGGCGGCTGCAATGTCAGCTAGAGGGTAAGCTACTGTCTACTGTGGGTCGCATCCCCTATGGGCTAGCCAGATTCGGAAATGCGGTGCACGTGTCAGCGCTTTTTAACCGAAACGCCCCTTACGACGTTGAGCGATCAGAACTGACGTCGGGCGCGTTCTAGCAGTACGTCTCAACCTCATTCTAGTGAATCGTTTGATCACTCATGGCCCAATGAGAATGCTCGGCGTCGAGGGTAGTTGATGCACACAACCTCTACACCAACGGTGACCTCGCCATCCCATAGAGTAGCGGACTAAGACAGTCGTAATGTACCACATTAGCAATACATGACTTGCAAGTTGTGCCATTTCTTGAGGGAATGAACAATGCCCTTGAGATCCCTCGAAAGCAAGGAATATCTGCCCATTACATGATTCGTCCAGTAAGGAAAGAAGAAAGGACCAGAGCCATGCGGAGCGCAAATAGGATTGCAAGTGGTATGATACGAACATATGCCAAGAAATGACAAGCGGTGAAGCTCGTAAATAGATTGGCTAGGATGAGACCTTCATAGTGTGGAGGGGTATAAGGGGATCAGAAGAAGAAAGCGAAGGTAATTGCAGCGACGCCAGTAGCAGTGAGAATGCCGGGAACTGCGATGTGACCAGCACCGGAGGTCTTCGAGTTGGCCGTCGAAGCACCAGTGGCAGTGGTAGTTGCCTTGGCAGAGGTCGCTGGCGTCGAGGCCGTCTTAGCGGTAGGGGTAGTAGCAGCAGAGGTTGTAGCGGCCACTGTTCCATTGACCTCGGCCTGGACGGTGGCATTGAAGGTCCCAGTCATGCCAGTAAGGCTGTTTGAATGAAGCTTTGAGAGGTGAGCTGAAAGCAAGCAGAGGGTGTGACGCACGCGAACTTGGCAGAGAATGCCTCAGCCATGAATTGGGCTTGGGTGGGGTCCGAAAGGTTATTAGACGTGAACCTGATAAAGCTAGCAAGAGGGATTAGCTATGTCTCAGGAAAGAAAAACGAAGAACTCACTAGGAGTTGAAATTGGGTCCAGCGGAGGCACTAGGTGTCCACGATTGGGTGCTAACTTTGGAAACATCAACGTTGGTAGCAATCATTTGCAGGAGAGTCTAAGGATGATTTAGCATAAAGAGGACGAGGAAACGGAATAGATGGAGAACAGACCTGCTGTTGCTGGTTGCCAGCGTATAGACCAATGGAAGCGGGCCCAAACGACGCGAGTAAAGGAGTTTTGTTGTCATCCTGCCAGGTAATTGATATGGGCTGGCCCGCGGGCAGAGAAGAGGTGGCAATGGGATTAGTTACCTGACGAGAAATTAAGCCCAAGATCGCGGACAAATCTGAGAAATACGCACGTAAACGTTCGCTCGGGCAAGAGGGGCAACCACAGCAAGCGAAAGAACGAGAAGAGAGGAGAGCATTGTGACGTCTTTTGGGTGGACAAAAAAAGAGTGGAAGGGGTAAAGAGAGTGGGGGACGCTGACAGCGATGGATGGACGGACGAGGGGGATGAAGGAGGGAGGAAAAAGGGGAACAGTCGAATTTTATATGCCGAGTGACAACGGCAACGGCAATCTGCCGTCCCTCGTCCCTGAGGAATGCGATAAATTTGTTTTGAGCGCGGGCGCGTCGCATGACATGACACCGCTAACGAGAATACTGTAGTACTACAGTATGCGGTGCACGGCCGCCTCGATGCTGCTGCTGCAGACTAATCAGTCAAAAGCGAGACGCATTACACTTCCTTATCCCGAGGAGCTCGGTCTTATCTACTGTAGTGCTCCGAAAACCGTGACGGAACCGTGGTGATTCGGTTGGAGAGTTGGAAACGTTCCGTTTCCATAGTATTCGCGTGCCCGGGCTGGTCCATTATCTGTTGTATAAACTGCGCCTCGGCTCCGCCTCGCATGGAACTACCCTCCACCACACCACCCTCTGCTGGCCAGCCCTGATTCGAGGTTGACTCCTCGTGTCCTCGTATCCTCACACTCCTTTGGCTCCCTTCCATACCTCCTCAACCAATGCGCGTCGTCTCCGGCTTTGCAACTGCAAGTCTTGCTTTGGCCTCTCTCCCAACAGCGCTTGGATCTCTTTTCGTGCGGTGACTCCCTAACATGTTCGTCTACTCGATCCGACCCCCCGACCGCAGGTGATCAGCCCTTCAGCGAAGACCGGATGTCATGGCGGGCAGCCCTGTTCCGTTCAGTGGTTGGACGACGGCCAACAGCCCCTCCTGACAACCATGGGGCCCTGCTATGTCGGATTGTTTACCGGAAAACAGGCTCGTTTTTTCCTCTTTAACAATTTTCACTCCGGCTAACGACGGTCACGGTCATATAGCAATTGCTTCAGCAGATTGAACCAGTCGATGTCTCGACAACTCATTCACTTACCTTCACTGTGAGCCTACTTTCCGAGCGTGAGGAATGATCTTGTACTAATATTTTCATCTCTTTAAAGCCAAGCCCTAATGCTGGCCCGAACTCAAATACTTAGTACGGGGACCCGCGAGAGAATGGGACCCTGCTGACTTTATCTCCTGCATAGTTATATTGCATTCACTTCGATCAGCTCACCAGACCCTTCCCAACCATTGCGAGCATTTTCTGATTCCTTCTTGTCCGTGTACTCCTTGCCGCTTTTCGGGTGCTGAATTGCTTACCAGCTAACTTAGACTCGATGGAATGAGTGGCTCATTCAACTCACCAGTTCCCGCGTTGACTTCTTCGATACCCGTGCCGTCTTCCGTGCTGACGGCACATCCCAAATCAGAAACTACCTCGACGCCAGCAAGCACCTCTTCACCGTCCCTGCCGTCATCTCCTGTCCCCAGTTCTAGTTCATCATCTACATCGTCGACTGCCTCACCCTCACCAACTGCTATTGCCTCGTCAAGTTCTCATTCGAGTGGCGCGGGGCGGCAATCTTTGCCAACTTGGGTCATTACCCTAGTTGGTCTATCTATTTCGTTTTTCGTATAGCCTAGGCCGTCTTTAGGAGATGGCTTGGTTGGACATTCTCATTTTATTTATTTATTTCGCCTTGTTGTTGTCAGCTGTAGCATAACTTATACGTCTGCAACTTGCTATAACACGCTGTGATTCTTCGTTATACCCTTTCAATCTGAGCACCGTGGTTGTCGACAAACAATCTCGCTTACCGGCAACAAGAAAAGCGCGCGTCATTACGCGCCGTCTCCTTCCCTCACGACCTGAGCTTGAATGTCTTTTCCCCAAGACGATGTCGACCCCACTCAGGTTAGCACCTTCCTAAGCAGTTTTCTTGTGCACCTTGACTCCCCCACAGCATGTTATTTATATCCCATGCGACGAAGCCCCCATTGGTGCGTAACATGCTTGTCCGAGTTTGTACGGCATATTTTATTCATAAACCTGTACACCACCAGGACCCGACGACACCGGAGATGATACCGATCAGCCGCCAGTCGAGGGATACTCTCCTTTTGAAGAAAGAGACCTCCCGGGAGGCTATCTCGCACGCTTCAAGTTGTACAGGGCGGCGTGGAAAACGTGTCTCGACAGGATTGAAGTACGAGTCTTCCTTCTTGTCCCCTCTGCGCCGATGTTTGAAACTGGATATTTAGCATATCGTAAACACTCTCCATGCACCCGTGTTGGATGAAATCGTCCGGTGCGTGCACAGAGCGTACGATGACGTTCTGCCCGGCTTGCCCTACCCCGAGCTGCCTGTAGTTGCGATATCAGGTGCGTCCTCCTCGGCCAAATGAAGACAGAATTACATGGCCGGGAGTAGGATCCTCCACGAGCCAAGGGTTCATTGCCAACGTTGCCAACCGACTAGAGGCAAACCTTGTCGAGGAAACGGAGGACGAGGACCCGCCACCTAGCTCGTACATCACCCATCTTTACCCATCCGACTGCTCAAACATCATGTCTGCCATGAAAACCCTGGTCACAGGCTTTGTCGACCGCCCTCCTGACGGCCAAGACGGTGAGACCGCGGTCATAATACCAGACGTTCATGAGCTGAAGGGTCGCACTCTCAGTAAAACGAAAACCCACGACCTCGTTAGCCAACTACGATATTGAACTACTCAAGGTCTGGCACGGCGTTTTCAGAGATGCCTCTGGTAGGTCGTGTGTCTCTGTCCAGAGCGGCGTGATGTTGACATTTTAGAGGGCCCCGAGCCACCGCCACAGCTAGTGGTCTTCCTTCATGAATTCGAACAATTTGATGAGGCTGTCATACAAGACGTTTTCTATATTTGCAGGTAAGCGAGGACCACTGGATTACGGCGCCGCTCAACCATGTGTTAGTTCTTACGTGCCCCGACTTCCCCTGATCTTCGTCTTGGCGCTATCATCGCCCCATAATTCCTTTCTCCATGCGACATACCCGCAGTCCGCGCTGTCTTTACTTCGAGTGGATACTTTCACAGTTCCGTCAGGAACTGCTTTTTTGGAGAAGGTAGTCGACGAGGTAGGTGAGGGGCGTCCATCTATTCGATATGCCATGTAATCGTCCCACCCCTCAGACGTTCTTCGACCTTCATTTCGAGCCGGATATTATGGTCGGCCCCGCAGCCCTCGATTTCCTAACCGACTTTTTCTGTCGCAATTCTGCTTCCGTGGAAGGCATCTTGTCCATCCTTCAACTTGCTCATCTGAAGCATTTCGATGAGCCCCTCATCATTTTTGTGCAAGATGAACGGCTCGACACATCGTCTGTCGAACTCGCCATCAGGAAGCTCTCCGACCCCGAGGCAGCCGCCTTCCTCGTTTCGCTGTTTTCGTGGGCATTTGCTCCCCAGGAACTGCCATCGAATGAAGACGGCTGGCCTGTAAACGACGTTGCTGGTCTGCTGGCCTCCATAACCGAGGCACGAGCAGACTTTCGCTCCCGCCTGTCCCGATTAAAGCTTGCATTCGGGGTGATGCGCAGGGTACAGAAGGTGATGCTCGATCTAGGATATCGAGGTGCAGGATCGGACAAGACCCCGCTCGAGATGATGAGTGCCAGCCTAAGGGGCGGGCTCGCGCGCGAAGGGAAATACCTGGGGATGATGACTAGGTCAGTCATGCCTCTATCTACGCCGTCCAGCCCAAACCCCAATCCTGTGTTTCTCAACTCTGTGGGGTATCGCGCAGGAAACTGTCTGGCGAAAAGCTCGCGGTCTTGCTGCGGGAGCTGCGCTTGTTCCTTGACGGACTCCCAGATCACTTGGACGAAGTTCACGAGGCGCGGCAGCGCGTGGCAACCACCTCCGGGCTGCTCGAGGACAACGGGGAAGGATCCCACAGCGCGCAGGTCACGGAGGAGTTCGGGGATTGGCTTGTGGGCTACTTCCAGTCAGTTTTCTTCTGGCCGCTTTTGTTTGGCAAGCTAACGCACAAGGCCCAGAGATCATATCATCAATTTAGAGGACCTCCGTCTATGGGAGATCTGGCATACGGGATCAACCCCGTTTCCCTCCGAGGTCAGTTCCCCTCTGGCCCCCTTGGCGCTCTCCCTATTCATACCAGACTCGGCCACAGATGATCAATCCCGCTCCCCGCGCCACCATTGTCTCGGCACTTCTCCAGCCCCACACGTTCCTTCCTCCGCCCAACGATGACCCGACGGCCCAGCGCGTGCCCATATGGAAGCTGCCGGACGCGAGCATCCTCTTCCGGCGATATCTCGAGGCGGGGCGCATGATCAACGTGTACGACTGGTACGAGTCGTTCGCGCAGGTCATCGAGAGCCAGCGGAGCCACCTTGCGCCGGTTGAGGGGTGGGAGGGCGGCAGTCACGGGGACGGGGAGGAGGAAGGAATGGAAGAAGAGTGGAAGATGCACGTGCAGGCGCGGTTCGTGCGTGCGCTGCACACGCTCGACTTTGTTGGGCTTGTCAAGCACACAGGGCGGAAGGCGGACCACGTCATGCGGACTGTGTATGACGTGGCAGAGTAGAACCATCGTTCCCGCCTCACGGGCACATGAAAAGCCATGAGAATAAAGACAAAAAACGTTGTATATGACTTGGACTACTAAAAAGTACACAGTGTATCGCCATGCAAACCGTGGTGAATGATGAAAGAGAAACGCGAGAGATTACTTAGATAGTAGCCACTTGATCCATTGCCTCAACCTCCACCTCCTACTCGTCCGCTTCCTCCTCCGGTTAGCCATCAGAGGCGTTTGTTCGGCTTCTTCGGCGGTGATGGAGACGACGTCTTCCTCCATGAAATCTTCGGAGCCCTCGATCGATTCTCCGTCATCAGCCGGAACCTCCGGTAGCGGGGAGTCTCTCAGAGGTTGACCAAAGTCGTCGATGCGAAGTTTGCGCTGGCGAACTTTCCAGCAGAGGCACATGACGAGAAGGACTCCCTGCATGATAGCCGCAACAAGGAACATAATCCAACCTAGGACACAAAAAATGAACAAGTCAATGTAAGAATGAGGGAAATGCGACGGATGACTGTAGGGCTTACTCGTCCAATTAGTGCCCGGTCTGGATCGAGGTGAGTTATGCCGTTGACTCGTGGATGGCTCGCAAACTCACCGGATCATGATGCTGATCACCATGATGATACCACCGGGCGTCTGGATCAGCATCATAGGTATGCTGAGGGCGCCGACGAGCTTGCGGCGATAGGTGTAGAGGATCTGAGGGGCATATTGGACAGCGGCGAGGACAGCGGATGAGAGACCGAGGAAGGTTGCCCAGTTGGTAAGTAGCGATCGGACAGAACCCGAAGGGTCGGAGGGTGAAGACAGCAGTAGCGTGATTGTGATGAAAGTACAAAAAGCACTATGAATTAGACACGCGTGAGTGGATGATCAATGGCTGGCTTGGAACCGGTGAAAGACGGACAGATGAATAACGACTATCCACGACAATGTAATTGAGAGGCGCCAAGTGTCCGACTTGAGGTCGGTCTTGATACGTTCTGAGGGCCCCAATTCGTCGGCATCAACATCTAGGGTGACATACTTGAGATGAGGAGGAAAGTAGAGCATATAGAGGACGAGGCTAGGAGGGCCGGTTAGCCTGTAGGGGCTAGTTGCGCGTGGCAGAACGCACATGACAGAAAATAAAAACCACTGGGTTCCGACCTGAATGACCCCAGCTACGGTCTCGAGGCAGTCTAAGGGACTCTGATCGCGCTCCGTTGAGCAACTGTTATAAGTCGGACATTGGCAAGCCGACTCACATAGAAGCGACAACACTTGATTACGGTGTGCTGCATGACGACCCTATGCGCGTAAATGAGAACAGTCCCACGGTGGCAACGAGGAGAAAGCCAGGCGCACATGTTGAGCATGCCCGATGCGGAAGAGGTGCTTCCGAGAAGGAGAAACCATGGGCTGAACCCCTCCGAAGAGCCCTTGGAGATGATGCGGTAATGCTTCGTGCCCACGTCGAGCGGGGACGTCGTCGATGATGACGATTAATTAACTTTTTTCGAAATTTGCGTAGAGCGAGAAGACGACGTTACCTGAGGGGCATAGGAAACCCAGAGCCCCAGAATAAGGCCACCGGTGAGGACATTGGAGAACCAGTCATGCGCCTTGAAAGAAAGTTAGCCAAACGTCGTCAGTGCGCAGTCGTCCCGCGCAGGGAGGCAGAGAGCCCACCGGTGTGCATGCTGAGGACATGACGGTTGTGGTGAGTGTGTGTGCCAGGTGCAGTTGGCAGTTGGGTACGGGTGTGTTGCCACGCTGCCTCGAGCCAGTCGCGTTCCCAAACAGTCAATTGTATTGTTACTGCAGCACAACAGCAAGCAAACGCTCGATGAAACCCCCTTCAATTTTCTGACCGTCATTTCTAAAAATGTAACGTTTTTCGACTTTTTAAATTTTATATGTATTTAAAGCTTGACAAAAACGCGTTCGTGAACAGGCCTTGATATATACTTCAAAGGCATAGGCATAAACGCGCCTCTCCCTGAACTCGGACGCGTTCGGCGGTTTCAGGGGTCCCGCTGTGGCCTGTGGCCTGATAACACACAAACGCATAAATATTAATGCTTTTGGGTGGGTTAAATTTTAACCCATTGTCCCCGTCAAAAAAATAATAAAATAAATATATATATGTCGATAAGGGGTTTGTCAAAACTGCATCGCCCACAGTTGGATTGCACGAAGAGCTTTGTGCTCCGTTTGTAAATTTCCCAAAGAAAAAAGTTCGCTATAAACCCGTTTTTTTTTTAATTCGAAAGACATCGTATTTTTTAGTTGGTACTGTATATTGCCGGAAACAACCCGATCCACGTCACGGCTAAAAGGTACTTCCACGTGATTTTGCGTCTCCTCTTCGAGTTTGTAAAGCTTTCGGTTCAAGTCGCAGCGACGTGGGCAAGGAGAAATGCTTCGAGTTGCCGGTGCTCGTAGAGCGCTGAAAAGGGCGCAGACTCGTTCCATTCGGTTTTCGCCACGTCTGCGGAACGAAACCGTAGATCTCAGCTCTATTGAGCGCGCCTCTGATGAGGTCGACGTTTGCATTGTTGGCGGGGGTCCTGCGGGTCTCAGCGCCGCAATCCGACTCAAGCAACTTGAAAAGGAGAGGGGAAAGGACGTGCGCGTTGTCGTCATTGAAAAAGGGAGCGAAATTGGTGAGTACAGATTTGTGCGACTATGGTAAATCTGAACTCTATAGCCTAGGCTCGCACATACTCTCCGGCGCTGTTGTCGAGCCTCGTGCTCTGAACGAACTCATCCCAAATTGGAGGGATAGAGATGGCCATCCCCTGACACAGCCGGCAATCTCATCATCGATGCGCTTCTTCACGCCGCGCTATTCCTTCCCGATTCCACACCCACCTCAAATGGGCAACAAGGGCAACTATATTGTCTCTCTCTCACAGTTCACATCGTGGCTTGGTGGGCTTTCGGAGGAGCTTGGCGTAGAACTTTATCCTGGATTCGCGGGCTCATCGCTCCTGTACTCCGAGGATGGCCACGCCGTCGAAGGTGTGAGGCTGAACGACGTAGGTATTGATCGGAAGGGAAGACCAAAGGACAACTTTGAACCTGGTATGGAGTTCCGTGCAAAGGTCACTCTCTTGGCAGAGGGGGCGCGGGGGTCTCTCACAAAGACTGCACTTCGCCGCTTCGAGCTTCAGAAAGATTCAGATCCACAGACATACGGCTTTGGCGTCAAGGAGGTTTGGCGCGTAGATCCGAGCCAGCGTCGCCCTGGTGAAGTGGTTCACACCATGGGTTGGCCCCTCGACACGCACACCTACGGCGGTGGTTGGGTATATCACATGGCTGATGGGCTTGTTAGCCTTGGTCTCGTCGTTGGGCTCGACTATGCCAACCCCTATTTGAGTCCGTACCGGGAGCTCCAGGCAAGCACTACCCGCATAGCATACGGTGCGCGCACGCTGAATGAGGGTGGCCTTCAATCGGTACCAAAGTTGCACTTCCCCGGTGGTGCCCTAATTGGATGCTCCGCTGGGTTTGTGAACGTTGCCAAGATTAAAGGAACACATAACGCGATGAAAACGGGCATGCTGGCAGCCGAAGCTGCCTTTGATGCGCTTTCGGTTGACAATAGCGGTGTCGTCGATATGAGTGCTTACGAGAAGGCGTTCAAGGAGAGCTGGGTCTATTCTGAATTGTATGAGGTGCGAAATCTACGACCGTCTTTCAACACACCTCTCGGTATCTTCGGCGGTATTGTATACTCTGGCATCGATACCCTCCTACTCAAGGGTCGTACGCCATGGACCTTCCGCAACTCCTCCCACGTGACCGACGCAGCCCACACCCATCGAGCATCCCAATGTACCCCGATCGAATATCCACCCCCGCAGCCTCCGTTGTCGACAGACCTTATGACGGCACTCGCTCTTACGGGGACAAATCACGCTGAGGATCAACCTCCGCATCTTCGTGTGAGGACGGAAGAGGACGGTGTCGTCGGGGGTTCAGAGCGTCGCAGAGAGCATGTGCGGATTAATGTGGAGGAATATGCCGGGCTGTTAGGGAGGGCATGCCCCGCGGGAGTGTATGAGTATGTGGACGATGTGGACGGGTCGTCAGGGAAGGAGGGGTGGGGGGGAAAGAAACTTGTGATCAACGCCCAGGTGAACAGTTTCCCCTCCCAAGGAATTGGGCGCTAACCGTCGTCGTCTAGAACTGCATCCACTGTAAGCTCTGTGACGTTAAAGTTCCGACTCAGGATATCCAATGGACTGTGCCAGAAGGTGGCGGAGGTCCAAAATATAGTTCGTTCTTTCCCCTCCTTTGTGCCTCCCTCATCTCACCCCCGTCCTAGCTGTTACTTAGCCCCACACGCCCGCCACGCTGACGGGAGACTACATCTCACATACTCCGCTCTGTTAAAGCTAGGTTGTGAATAGAAAACACTTGTGCAAACACAACGACATTTTGAGGTAGGGTAGCGACGTCGGGGAAAAGGGTAGTCAAACCTGTGTGGTAGTTCCATTTGCAGCAAGCAGAGGTACAATACCTTCAACGTGGCCCCCTCCACAACCCCGTGTCTGCCTAACCCCTCTGCCGCTGGTTTCTACACCAACTCCAGACCCCTCGATCGTATATCCTGCGATGAAAACCCCGCAGAGAAGTCACAAGCCCCCTACCAGCAAGGAGAAACCGTCTTTGTAGTCACCGCAGGATAGGGTTTGTAGAATCAATCGATGTAGGTGGATTGCTGTATGTCAGACGTTCAGCGGAATATACTCGTAATAGAAAGCGAACGCCGAGGTCGCAGAACATCTTTTTGGGGTGGCATAACCAATCGTACGATTGCACCTTCCGGCCTGTCTTCCCTTCTCGACAGAACCTGAAGCTTTGATCTACCGTAAGACCCTGCTGACTGGGGACGGGGTATCCCCTCCTACCCACCACTCGAGGACCTTTTCGGGGCTGCTCACAGATTACGAGTTTGTCCCCCCTAAAGTCAGCCGGGTGGAAATGAGCATAATGATCGAATAAGGGCATACTACTGTGGGACCATGGAAGCGAGCAGTACCTGGAGTGTCAACGCAGCACTGGACATCGTTGCGAGTGCCCCACCCCCACCGTGCACACGACATGATTGCCGAACCCTCTGAGGGCAGTTTGCCTGCTGGAAACCGCAGGTTTGGGACACGCCATGGTCGCCAACATACGGACTATGCATGTCTCGTAAGGTTTAATCGATGTTGGGTGAGCCACAGTTCTAGAGTTGTTGGTCGTGTGCACGAAAAGAGATCGGTTTCCTTCCATCCCACACTGCGGCGGCGGCCGCGCCTGAACACAGAAGCGGAAGCTGATCGCCTACATTGAGAAGGGAAACAGAAACAACCTCCTCGACCCGCGCGGAAATGTACGGTACACTACTAGTACCCGCTACCCCTATAACTTCGCACTGATCCCCTCCAGGACAGTGGTGGTGGTAGTATCACGCCATTTTTCTCACCAAGAAATCAATCGCTCTTTCTACCAAATGGGCGTCTGGAGCATGCCGGCAACTTCGCCCGAGTAAGAGAATAACGGGCTAAGCGCTGATGGCTTGTCGTAATTATTCACAAAAGCAACGCCGCGACTGCATCGCCGCCCCCCACCAGCCAAGGCGCAGGTCGAGTTGCGCCGCTCTATACCGCAAGTCCAGGCGCGGTTCTGGCCTCCTACAGTGACCCTAGAACGTCGTGTGTGGAGAGGTACCTTTCAGGTGTTGGGGGGCGTCGTTATCTGATCTTGACACGTCTGCAATGGTGGCCCCCGCCGTGGTCTTCGCCTTGAGCGAAGCAGAAATTTCCCCGAACAACCACCAACCTGTCTTCAATTACCCCATGGTCTACGCGCAACACTGGCAGACGATCTCTCTGGGGTACGAACTGCCAGAAATGAAATTCGTTCCGAATTCGAATATGGATATATCGCATCGAACTGGCATATGGAAACCGAGGGATGCCCCTGTGATTTTTCCTGAGAGAGACCGCCTTGAGTCACTTGCGCCTAATGGTGCTAAATTCCCATACGGACTGAATCAGAATAATGAGGATAACGTACATGGGGAAATTCTTATATCCAACGCCGATGAACTCTACTCTGAGATGCCCCTATAGAGACCGGTTGGACTCCCGATAAAGCGCCTCAGGTCTCCGTGCTAGCTATTCGTGCGCTGTATAGTAACTGATTCTTTTCCGACGTTGATTCGAATATTGAGATTCCAATCCAACGTTTCGGCGCTAGCTGTGAAGGTCATCGTGGGAAAGGCTCTAACTCGGCCCGCGCCCTCGATGATGAAAGCGGAAAATGAAAATGGAGCCCCTTGTTCCCATCCCTTTTGCCCTATGCCTCATAGCCATCATTCGCACTCTGGACAATTCTGCAAGCACGCCACTGGCTCGTTGGAAGACGTCGTAAAGGAGGCGTTGAATCAGGGGTTCGAGATCTACGGTCTTACGGAGCATGCGCCGCGTTACCGTGCTAGGGACCTTTACCCGGAGGAGGTGATAAGACCGTACCGTATGATAGTGTGACAAACTAACTTTTTCGAAGAATGGTATCTCCGTGGAGGACCTAATGACACAATTTGAAGCCTTTTTGGTTGAGGCTCACCGCCTTCGCCGTGACTATGCTTCGGCTCTCAAACTTCTTGTTGGTCTCGAGACCGAATATATTTCCGCTCTCGATATCGATGGCTTGTCCAAGCTTTTGCAAGCTCATGAAGGTCGCGTCGACTATATCGTGGGATCGATTCACCATGTCAATGGGGTTCCGATTGATTTGGACCTCGACACGTACCGACGCTGTCTTGACAATGTTCCCCTTCCTGCTCATGTAAAAGTTACGACAGAGGCCCACCAGGGTCACGAACGCCTTGGCATTTTCCTGGACATGTACTTTGATGCCCAGTTCGAATTGCTGAACAATTTTCATCCTGAAGTAATCGGACACATCGACCTATGTCGACTTTATACGCCTGAACTTCAACTGCGTGCTTTCCCCGGCGCATGGGACAGGCTGGGGCGGAATATCCGGTTTGCCGTTGCTTATGGGGCACTTTTCGAGGTCAATGCGGCCGCTTTCAGGAAGGGATGGAGCACAGCGTATCCAGGAGAAGATGTCTCAGAGGTGGGTTCCATGTCCCGCACTTTAAAACCCACTGACGTCCTACCGACACTCAGTTAATAATGCTTCACGGTGGCCGCTTTGCCCTGTCGGACGATAGCCATGGCCCTCAGGCTGTTGGCCTGAATTACCCGAGGCTGCGGGACTACCTCTTGCGCATCGGGGTGCGAGAACTATGGACGCTAGAACGCACTAGCGCCCCAAATGCTGGTGGCCGTCACACGGGGCCAGTGCGGGTGAGCGGCAATTGGTGGGACCACGCTTTTTGGATACGAAAATGAAAAATGAAATGGGAAGACACTTGTGTGAGTGCCGCACCCCGTCGACATCTATGGGGTATTGAATTACAACTTGTGCGCAGTTTTCTGGTAATGAAACACGACCCATGTCTTCCGCGTTACCGCTTAGAATCCGCCTTTTGCCTCACATGAACCAATAAGGTCGATCACAGGCCGCATTATCGTCGACGTTCCAACCGGGGTACGCCTCAAAAACGCGCACAGACGTCATCGGAGCCGGTTTGCCTCCCAAACGGGACACGTTAGTACTTGGGTCAATCTCTCGGGTGACCCAATTTCTCCGCTGCTAACCTCCCCTGGTTTATCGGCTGGGGACTGGTGAATCGATGTAAAGCATCACCACTCTTTGCTTTCTGCGGATCCCTTCCTGATTTTTATCGCTCGCTAAGGCTCGTGCTGGCGATCACCCTCACGCACCATTTGTCATGACGTCGACCGAACCGCGTGTCTTCTTTCTGTGCCAGCATGTCCATTGTCTAGCCCCGGGCTGGAATGAAACTGACCCACAGACCTTAGCTTATTCTCGCCCAGACTTCTTCACAGTATGCTGGTCTCGCACAGGGTGATCAGTCGGAGTCGACCTCGAGAGGACTCACTCGTAATTGGTCTGAAGAACCGCTGACTATTGCATCCGCCAGGCGTGGCATCGGCTTTCTATCCAGAAAATCTGCACAAATTTAATCTCAGTACGAAGTCGTGTGCTTCCTTTCTTATGTCCCGTTGCGCGCTGATTGGACCAGGGCTTGCGCCTGCTCGTGTGACCCCTATTGTTTTCGCCGAGCCGAAGTGAGTGTTCGATTGAAACGTGTGCTATGATGTCCGATCTCGGAAATGTTGGGCCCATCGCCCTTGGCGCGGGGCCCCCGTTTCAGTTCAGTGCAGACCGATAGCAGAAATAACGCGATCACGGCCCCGTTCTCGACTTAGTGTCCCCAGAGAGGTTTGGCTGGTAGTACCCCACATTGCTTACTATTAGTATGCCACCCGAGTTACTTGCGAGTCTCTGTATCATTATAGTCATCGAAGTACAACTGAATTCCGTCGCTAATTCGATGTGAGGCAATTCGAGTTTTAATGCTGCATCAGGCATGTAGCAATGCCACTTAGGCGCCTTAATTTACGCTCTATCGCGGCTCGTATTTTTAGTCAACAATAGACTGGGAAGAACTGGGCGCTGACAGATAGAAACTTCAACTTCTATCTGCATTACGTGGCCTCTCGTCTATGTACATTCTGTCGTGCACCCCCGAACCAGGGCAATGCTTAATGGCCGTGTTCTGTCGCTACAACCCCGGGGCCTGTGGTCTATTGGCCTTCATTTCAAAGCCTATCGGATATCGTGTATCGCGGGCTAACCAACTCCAGGCAGAAACAGGGAATCGTAAGCATTCTTCCCCTTTATGATGGGGCCTCCAAGCGGTCGAGGTACTATGCCCGCCTGCCTCGCCTCGCCGCATGACCTCTGCCCGATTGTCACCACCATTTCACTTCTCGAGCCCCATCGTAGGTTACCACTCCCGGTAAGGGCCTGGCTTTCACAAGCAATCAAATATTGCCAAGAATCCGATGAGGGCATTGTCGTCTGCGCTTCGCGAACGCGATCGGGTACATGAACTTTGGTACAGCGATGCGATACGGGATACTATACAGGTAGCACGGGACTCAAAACGGTTCGGTGCCATTCGTCCCATTGCATTTTCTTTGATGAGCCTGGAGCTGAATAACTAGCCCATCGATGCCTGCCATGTTGGAGGAGTATGCCTCGCGCCGCCGGTGAGTCGCCGGTCCGTGAGCGATCGTTGGAGCGTTTGAGGCAAGTTTGAATAGGGTTTGACGCCGAACCTGTCATGGGCATCGGGCGGTGCCCCGTTCTTGTTCTACTTTTATTTCCATCATTGCGCCCGCATTTCATCCCGTCTCGCACGCGCTGTGGTGTCATGAGCCCGCGTGCTTGAGGAGGCTCTACATTGGACAGCATTTTTTTTTATACCGATCTTATCAGCCATCAGGGATCTGGCACCTCGTGACTTGTGCAACCCCTCCTGTGACCCCTCGGCGGTGGTCTGTTGCCTTGGGCAGGCAGGTTTCCACGACTCATTTCCATGCAGGGGCGCGACATTATCTTGTGGGGAGCGGAAGCAAGGCTCCCCGCATCCTTCCGCTAAGCGCCGGTCTCACCATAGTATCATCTTCTGCGGCATCGTGTGCGGACCTACAATACCCTTCACAAATGCGGCAGCGTGGTGGCTTGCCCCGCCGGGTCCCTCGAGAGCGAGCCCTGGCGTCGGTACCTACCAAAGCGACGATCGATGAAACGATGAAATATGCACTTTCATGGCAACATGCCTGACATCCAGGTGGAGCAAGCGTTCTCAAAAAACCGTCTCGTCCCGTCCTTTACTGGGTTTGCACAAATTGCAATTCGAGACCGTTTAAAAGGGCTTGCGTCGAGTCCCAGAGTCCGCTCATCCCACTCTCCATTCACGCTCGTCTACTCCCCATTCGTGTGACCCCTCAGTCCGAGTTTTGAATGTGTCACCGAAGAGTGGTCGTCGCGTTGTTCGATTGCGGGCATAAGGAGCCAGTCGAGCAGGTTTGCTTGATCGCTCAGTGTACACGACTGAGGACCTCCCTTCTAACGCGCCTCGGACAGACCCATGTAGACTGCGGACAATCGAATTGCAGGTACAGCGCACACCACACTCAAGACGATCATGAGTGTGTTAGAATTTGCAATCAATGGTGACTCACCCCCTTCCTAAAGTCTGCTGGCTTACTATTTCCACAGGATGTACCCCGCTGAACTCATAGACGGTCCCCCCCGTACTGGGTTTTGCCCCGGGAAGCGACACCCGCACTCATGAACGTAGGGGAGAGACATTTATTTATTAAGACTGTCATGGTCGTGTGGTCAATTGTTCGATTGTTCATCATTTTTATTTATTACTTCCGATTTGAGTGCTACTGATATTGAGAGGAAGGATGACTAAGTGAACGTTCAAAGTTAAATCCAAACCAGCAAATGATGTTTGATGGATGAGGCCTCGATGAGGCCTTGATAGGTAGGTACCACGCCCTCTTGCGGTGTTGGTGTACGGAACGTGTCGACCCCTGGATGTGGGGTGAGATGTCAGATGAGGGGAAATAGTCGAGAACCGAGTCGTCTGGAGCATGTCGGGATGTAGATCTCAGTCAAGCGTGTACTGGCTGTTGTGGTCGTGTGACGCGAAAATGGGGAAAAGGAGGGCGAACTATAAAGTTTTGCGTTTTGCCTTATCCCATCATCATGCTCGTTGGCGCTTGGAGCTCGTCGAGAGAGCAAACGATCGAGTACCTCCGCACCCTCCCATCCATTCGCGAGCGCTGTGGGCGCGTTCATGACCTCGCCGAGCAAAGCAAACTCCAATACTTCGACTATCATCCCGAGAAGGAGGACATCGTCACCGATTACTGCATCAATATCATCCGAGTCTGTCTTCCTTTCGTTTGCCATGCCGGCCCTGCTTCCCCTCTGTTGACTAGCTTTTTTCGCGATGACCAGCGCGATTACGGTGATGATTTCTCAATCGTGAGCTACCACCACAGCCACGCAAAGCCCCACTGGCAGGGAAGTCTAACCGATTTCAGATACCACCCCACGGCCGGTGGAGGCATCTCGACGCCGGCGTCCCTCGCGTCACGCCATTACTCGCTCACTGGGACGCCTCGCAGCCACCCCCTGACCGCAAAGAGAAGACCAAGCGCCTGATCGACCTTTTCCTGGTCTCGGTGCTCCTCGATGCCGGGGCCGGCAACGACTGGACTTACCGCGATGAGGCTTCGGGCAAGTCATTCAGTCGGTCGGAAGGCCTCGGTGTGGCCAGTTTCAACACGTTCAAGGAAGGATTCTTCTCGGGTGACGTTCGTCAGCCCCACCGCGTTGACGGTATGTTGGTCGTACGACCTCTTTTCTGTTTGATGAGTTTTCACATATCAACTGAATGAACGCGACTGATCGTCCGTGCTACCGAAAGCAAAGGGGCTGGAACAAATAACCGCTGAGAAGACAGCACAGGTCATGCAAGTAAGCTCGGACAACCCAATGGTCGGCCTCGATGGTCGCGCTTCTCTCCTGGTCAACTTGAGCCACGCCCTCAAGAGCAACCCGACGTTTTTTGGAGCTGAGGGGAGGCCGGGCAACATGATAGGTTAGCGTCCATGCGTCGGCTACTCTGCCCGTGTCCCGCCCGCATCTGACTCGCGAGAGTGCGGCCACAGATTTCCTCGAATCCGAGTCTATCGCAGACGGACCGAGCCGTCGCGTTCCCCTCGCAGCCCTCTGGCACGTCCTCGTCTCGGGCCTGGCGCCGATCTGGCCACAAGACCGCACTTCGTTCGGCGGCGTCCCCCTCGGCGACGTCTGGCCATGCGAAGCACTACTAAAAGCACAAGCGCCCTCGGCGGCGGCGGCAGAGAGCCTGAGCCCGGGAGATGAGCTCGTGCCGTTCCACAAGCTCACCGGGTGGACGACGTACAGCCTCATAGAGCCGATCGAGAAGATATTAGGGTGGAAGTTTGATGGCCTCGAGGACATGACGGGACTCCCTGAATATAGAAACGGTGCGTGCATCGCATGCATGAAGGGCTCGCCTCGTGCCGCCGCCGCTTTGTGGAGCTCGCTCACTCATGTCTTTTCTTTTTTGTTTTTCTCTCTTCGTCACTTTACCCTTCTGGGTGCGTGGTGCGGGCGGACATCGAAAGGTGGCCTTCTTGTGGATCTTGGCGTGATATCCCTCAAGCCTTTGGCCATTCCCGCATCCTATTACCCCTCTGCGTCCTCCGACATTCCCCGGCTTCCGCCCTCGCACCCGGCCATAGTGGAGTGGCGCGCCATGACGGTAATAGAACTGTGAGTTACAGCTTCGTTTCTGAAGCAATGTTTTCCTTTACCCCGGCTGGCTGCCCCCTCATCCTCCACCGATCGCTGAAACACCCCTTTCTCCCCACACACCCCCACCCCCACAACCCCCTCTTTATCCCTACTGCCCGCGCGGCGTTGGCCACGAACCAGGGATCGAATCGCGGAGCAGATAAGAGCCAAACTCAACCTGTCGAAAGAACAGCTCACCCTGGCGCAGGTGCTCGAAAGCGCGACGTGGAAAGGGGGCCGGGAGATCGCAAAGGAAAAGCGACCGGAATCAGGTGGTCCGCCGATTGAGATTGTCAGTGACGGCACTCTGTTCTGAGTTTCTGATGGCCCCGGTAACTGTTCCGAATAATTCGGCAGTGCGTGGTGAGTACAAAGCCCGTCACAGGGCGTGGCAGACGCGGCAACGTGGTAGCTGAGTTGTAACAGTAGTAGACACATAGGGATGTGAATCGGAAATTCGGAACAACTTGAAGGACGTTGTTTTCAGACGTTGGGTGAGATCACAATTACAG
>WNFC01042441.1_pt1 | contig 21180 bp, 24 predicted proteins | sample 5400541 | NCBI WGS metagenome assembly WNFC01 (sample SAMN13153342, study PRJNA577476) | soil metagenome | isolation source: 120 cm saprolite under Douglas fir tree site 2 hole 2 replicate 1 | place: USA:California | collected 2015-04-18
AGACTGAGGGGAAATGGACAACACATCTCGCGTGTGATAGGGCAGGCCACGTGAGCACGCCCGCCAGGGGCCAGTGGCCTGTGACTACTGATCGTCTGTCACGGTGGTCATGCAAAGTGCCAGTGTGCAGAAGTTTCAGGTTCAGGTGAAACTACAACTCATGCCGCCACATGCACGATTTCACCATTTACACATGAAAGGCAATTTGCCGGTGGGTACGAAAATGCAGAGGGAGCTAAGCCAAGACAGTAATCTGTGGGTCGTATGTGACTATGAATAGTGATTGTATCGACCTCGCTCCTAACACCGAATATCACTATCCAGCAGCTATGAGCTGATTCAGAAATGAAAAGATGTGCGCCGATGTGACATTCCCTGGGGTAGCAGAGGATGGCATACATGCATCGTCTTTAGAGTAATACATGTCACAATTTCCTAGACGAAACATAGTAATAGACTAGGCTTTAATCGCGACATACAGACGATTTCCATTAATCATAAGGTAGCATAGGTACATACTTGCGTGAGAGATCAGAACCTCGCGGAGGCAAGGCTGCGATAAAGTGCATTAGCTTCCTCAAACCGCGAGTTACGTAGGGCAAAATGTGCAATCTCGGCCGAGTCGGCATCAGAGGCAGCATCAACGACATTGAGCTTGAGAAGGGCACTGTAGAAGCGGCAGAGCTAAATCTCAGAAGTCAGCCACTGGTAAGGTAACATGTTAAGTTGAGTACATTCTGCACACCCTTGGCAGAGCGGTCATCGCTGATCAACCCTTCACGCTCTTCACGTTCGGCACGATCTATCCACAGGATGCACTGATGAATGAACGGCCCAAGTACCTCCATACGCACAACATCGGCAACAGTAACCTTTCCGCCAGTAACAGAGTCCGTCACAGGCGTTGTGTCATGTAAGAGACGACCGATAACATCGAAGGTCGGTAGAGTAGGAGGAAGTTGTGTGAGAACATCCAGATGTGCGACGGATGCATGGGAAGGCGGAAGAGTAATGAGAGAGATAATTAGGGGAGTGGCAATGGTCGGGTTGTGAGCGATGACAGGCGGAAGGTCAATGGAGGTTAACACAGAAGGTGACGTTAATTGGGAGATCAGAGGGCAGAGGAGCTAATGAAACAAATAAGTAGGGACAAGTCGGAAGAGAGAATGGACCTACACGCTGCTCGGAAAGTGTAAGAACACGCTCACGAGCCGCTAGAAGGAGCGTCAGGCCTTGTGATAAGAGCTGCATTCTCTCATCATCTTCGTGCGAGACTGTCGCGTCCTTTCTCGATTCTGATCCCTCTACGTTACCGTAATCATTCCGGTAGGTGGAACTTAAGGGATGTGATTCATCTTCTAAGAACCTGCGCACGGTATAAGGACAAACAACGATGAAGAACGGGTTGGAGATATCCCACGAGTCAAGAGAGACCTTCCCCTCATCCAGGACCAAGTTTCCCGCTCTTAGTTTGGATGGGAGTGATTCTCGTGCCAAAGTATTTGGTGGGTATGGCCCGAGCTACACCAGGACTGTGACAGGTGGTCATTAAAGAGAGAAACCACCACTTACATGGTCTCCATCACCTTTAAGAACCTTCCAGAGAACCCAGACGAGCTGCTCATTATCGCTCGCCTTTCCTTCCCCGGCTAACTGAACTGCGGCATTGCGTTCTTTGGTGAAGGTATCAAATAGAACAGACTTGAAAGGATTAATAGCGATTGGATGTGGTGCGTATAAGGAATACAGTATATATGCCACAAGGATTCGTTGTGGGAGCTTCGGCCACAACAAGAATAAGAGAAGAAGAGAGTACAAATAGTGGCGTGTCAGTAAAAAAAAGTTCCTGCAGATGATGCGGCAAGAATCAAGGACTCTACTGACCTCAGATCGTGGAGAGTCGAGAATAGGTAGGAGCGCATCAAGAGCCAGCTGGAAGCGCGCAGTGGGCTGTACAAGTTGGGCGAATGCCTGAGCAGCCGTAAAGCATGTGTTGGAGCAGGCCTTAGAAAGCAGGTGGCCGACAGAAGCATAGAGCGGGTCGGCACGGCCTTGGGCGCCTGCGGGTGGCTGAGTGTGATAAGCGGCTGCATGCATAACTTGGCAGACTGGCACAAGGACTGCGTAGCTGTAATAACTACAAGTAGGAGAAAGGCGAAACGAAAGTTCGTGAAAGTAAGAAAGGGCGGGAAAAGCACGCGATTCGAATGTCGTCGAGACCGACGAGCAACCGTGACGCTGCCCTATAGTCGTAGTCGTGTTGTTGTCTTTTGTTTGGCTTTCTCACATCTCACATCTCATACATTATGTCTCATCCTCACGAATCTCAGCCGTCAACGTCTGCTAGCGGCCTCCGTGCACATCACAAGGGGCATCATCAGTCGAGTGGAAAATACAATAAACATGGACCCCCACACGATCGTGGTCGTCGCGGTCGAGGTGGACGCCCAACCGAGTTTCAGGAACCATCGTTGCTTGAAGGCGAGCAATCTGGGCAGGATGATGTCGCAGAAGACGCGGAGCGCGAGGAGCTTTACAACCTCGGGACGAACGCGGACCGCTATGAAGAACCTGATCCTGAACTCGGTCCTGATGGTATGAACAGTATATGAGGCCGCACACCGTTAGTGACGCGACACAATCTCTAACAGGACAGCCGATCGAGGAACCCGAAGTTGATTTGAGTGCGTTTCTAGAGCGGCAACGTCTTGAGGACCTACCTGAATTGTCGCTCGTCCATTCCACTGTGGACGATGATGATGTTGACCACTCGCTTACACACATCACATCCAACCCCCTCCGCGGACCTCAATCCCGGAAGGGAAAAATACAACACATCAAGTGGGATGCTTCGCTGGAGGAAATGCAGCATGATAAGAACGTCGCGCAAGCACAGTCGGGTCCGTATCATCCAACTTGCTTGGGTCGCATAATCTGTCCGAGGGGCTGACGCATTCAGAGCTGAAGGAACGATGGCGAGCCGGTGCTGCTCGCCAAATGGGCAAAATGGCAATGAGAGAACACGTCCGTCGACAAGAAGATTTTTTAGATGATTTGCTTAGTTGAAAAGATCTTTTGTTTGAGCCAGACCCTAATCTCCATCGAGCAGTAGCGACTTTCGTCTACAAATGCAAATGCACCAATCTCTGGCTCTGGCCATTGGCCATGGCTCGGGCCCATCAGGTGACCCACTCCCAGCCCCACGTCGGACTGTAGGGCCGGATGCCGGTCACTGCGTGACTACAGATCTTCTGTAGCAACACTCAACGCACGACTCTCCATTCTTAATAAGGGATACTGTGCAGACTTAATTAACGCAGTTCCGTATATTAGGCCATCATCGCTATCTATTGTCAACGATCATGGTGATCGGTTGGTGCGAACAGACTGACACTGAGAAGGAAATCATACCTGCTGTTACTCGTCACTTCGGGGTTTTTTTTATGCCTAGCACCTATATACTCAAATATGCCAGTGGGCATGCCAAAATATCAGCCGGAACTACTAGAACGGCACCAGCGTGGCCACTCAGAGCCCCTGAAATGCGCGGACAGTGGACAGGCTAAACGAGAATCCTGCAGACCTCCGAAGTCCCAGCGTTACCTGTATCATTCTGGGCATTGACTCCGCGATTAGTTAACCCGGTCATCATTTGGTGGTGACTCACTTAGGCTCAAACTCAACCAGAATGACATTCCGAGAAAACTTGGTCAGAATAGGAAAATCTACCCAGAGCCTCAAGAAGATCGTGCGGGGCAGGCTCGTGTTCGTGCGTGCCGGGCATTAAAACAGAGAGATAGACGAATTCGGCGCAGTCAGAGTCATACTAGAGCCTGGATCACATCTGACGAGCGTCTGTACCAGTTCGATCCGAAAACTGTTAATCCGGCGCTTCAAGATCTCACACGCGATAATGGCGCTTCCAATTCCTTTACTATATACTGTAAGTCATCTCGTGAAAGGGATAATCGTATTTACAGTACCGCGTACCACCTAGGTGCGAACTTCGGAATTATAGGTGCGCTTTGGGTAACATCGGCCCATCTCAACACGCCATCATTCGTTCAGAATGACTGGAGGTAAGTAAATCACCTCGTATCGCAGGGCAAGATTATGGGACCTTGCGACATGGATGCCACCGGAACCCTTGAGACTAGTCTTGACGTTCTGACCCTATCCCGGACTCCGATACCACATCAAGAGTCAAGGTGACTCACGGCAATTCCAACCATTCACTACGAAACGAACGAAAGGTTGGTGCTAAAACGGTATTAGCCCAATCATACTCCTACACAGCGCATAGAGACTTACGATGCCCCATCCGACGCAACCACATGGTCGCCAAAATCGGCCAAGGCACAGTACATGCGCGATACACAGACTTGTCTGGGTTACTCCTTGCGTAAGTTATTCCTACCCCAGAGAGGAACGACGCCGCACATTGTACACACTAGGGCTTCTATGAATCATTGAGTATACAGAGCAATTGGCCACTTACTTGCAGGGGCCAGGAACATCTACATAGTGGTCAATGCAATCCTCGCTAGATACTTATCACGTACACGATCCCATACTCCTAAGGCATACCAAGAAAAAAAGTAAAAAAAAGAGGATTGAGAATGCCCAGTGAACGGTTCTTACTATTGAAATTCATGTTGACAAAGAACTGCGCATCGTAAGTCTCACTCTAGATGAAACAACGCTAATCATACCACCGCAAAAACCTGTGCACAAGTTGCTACTGCCAACCAAATGAGGCCCTGCACTTCGGTCAGGGCATAGTGATAACGAACCCTCAAGACAACTTACTTGCGTGTATAGCAGCTGCCAGACGCCACTGGAACGGGTGCGTCCAATGCGCAAGAGACCGACAAATTGCATGAACAAAAGAGAGCAATCCGACGCAACGCTGGCATTGACCACGCCGAGACTGGCAAAATGTAGTTTTGGTCCCATCGAAACGCAACCCACACCAGTTACCCAGACAGCGCGTCGCTGCACATCGTTAAAGCACACAACCAGCGAGACGAAAGGCATGATGAAGCCTACCACGACAAGACCTGAGAAACAGGGCTCAGTGTTGGCAAGGGAAACTTAGATCTTATTCGTACCATAAAGAAAAAAAGCAAAAGTCACAAGCCAACAGCATACACACAGCACGACGACGGCGCGATTCCAAAACCAAATCGCAATTCTGCCGATGACGCTTGTCGAGACACCGTAAGCATGGATAACTCAATGACTTACACGCGCAGCGCGATGAGGGCCGATGTGGACGTGAAAGCCAGATAGCTGAAAAACTCGGGGAGATTCAAGGATTGGACGATCTTTACTTTACTAAACATACCAGGCTACTTGAATTCAGGACCTAAGGCAGACACGGAACCTGTGAGCTCAGTTCGACCTGCATAAAGGAGCACGATATACTTGGCAGTTTAGCTTTGTTTGGGCATTGAGTTCGATAAGCATTATGATGCCGGTTAGCAAAGCGGCAAGACGACCTGTCGAGTAGATCTGTAGACAAGTTGATTCCTGAGTAGAAGTAACAGTGGAAAAATGGTAGCGTACCCATAGAGTTCGTCGGAATGGGCGCTTCCCAGTGAAGCAGGTCCATTCAAAGCCCAGGGTGTTGAGGTACTCCCAACTGATAGGGGAAGATCATATAAATCTGGCAGGTGAGACGGACCTAGAGCTCACATGTACAAGCCTACGGTTAGGTGTACGAGTTTGGAGAAAGCAACTTTGGGATGACGATTAGTCGATACAGTACAAGAAAGTCGGTTGAAAGCAAGTCGTTACGTGCCCATATCATTTTGGATGTCGGTGGGGTCTTCGAAGTCACTCATGATCAAGAACCCGGTGCAATGTACATGCACTTTTAATAGGTCGTTGTCAGATGCAGCCTATTCAGTTCCAAGCTCGGCACATGGGGCGGGCGAAGATTTTCAGGTTACCGTATTGCAATTCTTTTCTGTTCAAATTGATCACCGCGAAACTTGACAGCTTCAAGTTGTCCGCGCGGTGCTGTATGCCAAGCCAAGGTTGTTCCGCCGTTGTTAGGATCCCTCGTCCTTTCCAGAGACGCTGGCCATTTGGCGCTCTCCAAGGGCGTGGTACAGGGCCGGGCAGGAAGGGGTGAAAGGTTACATTGACACGACGCACTGTTCCCGTCCGCGGTATACTTGTTCCTGACAGTACAGTACTAGACTGTACGGTGTTGAGAGCGACTTGAATTTGTTCGGTTCGGCCGCACACAGTAACGCGCCGCCGCCGCCAGTGTAACACAGCACCACCACTACAGCACCGTGACCATCACTGCGTTGAAGCTGCTAGTGAGACCCAAAGTCAAGTTTGGACAGAGATAAATAGTATCATCCCACGCCTTCGCTACCATGTTTCGTCACCTTTCCCTTTACGTGACTTCCGTCTCACCGTCGCTGCCACACAGTGACCTCAATCGTCAATTAATAATTGTACAGTACTGGCGCGCGATATAGACTTTAATTTGGACGGGTTTTTACGTCCATCCATACGATCCGCTCTGCATTGTCAAATGAGCATCACGATATTGAGTCAAACAGATAAAGTGCTCTATTCGCTCAACAGAAGCTCAACGTAGTTGCCCATTTACCCAGAACACAATTTGACACGGCTGAAAGTTCCGCCACTGCTACAGTAGTAGGCTGCAAGTGAGGAGCGTGAATGCAAAGGTCGCCGAGTACGTATTGTGCTGCGCCTGGGCGCTCGTTTATGCGGAATGGCATGCTTCGGTCGCTAACGTCTAATGTCAAATGTCACCTTTCGTCGACTCCGTCTCAACAAGCGAATGGACACATGGCGTTTACAAATCGTACTAATCGCGGAGCGCTCTCGACAATGACTCGGACGACTTGCGTTCCAAGGCGCGCGCGGGTCGGGGGGTTCCGAGTCCCGCTGTCCACGCAAATCGTGACGGCCAAATTCAACATTCAACTGTAATGACGTCACCAACACCCAGGCCATCCAGCCGAGTGTACAGGTGCCGATGAGGTTAGGACACTGCCTGGTCTCGGTGGGGTGGACTCGATCTAGGTTTCGGCTGAGAAATACCCGACGTTGTGCGCACTTGTGAAGAATGTATGCTGTGTGCGCTTTAAACCATCATGCGGTCGGGTAACCGCTACTAGCAGCGAAGTCATGACTCCCAGATCCTTTGAAGCAGGGATACTGGCGCAAAATTATCGGCCGGGTAACCTAAGTGCAATTGGAAGCGCCTACATCGCGGTACACCGTAAATGATGAATGTCCATCAGGATAGTCCCAACATTTCGACACAAGTAGCAATTAATAGCAGTTTGGCGGTGCGTAATGCTTAGCCCCTTCTGCTTGCGGCTCGGGGACAATTTTGTGTGAAAACGGGAGCGAAACAATGCCTAAATTCATAATAAACAGATACAGCCTAGGGAGCACAGTGTTCTGGATAATCGCGATTTTGTCAATATGTAAGGTAGGCCCACAATAAGGAAAAAGATATAGATGAGCTAAACCATCTCAACATCCCCATTCTCCGCAGGCTTGGCGGAAGGTGTACCAGATGTACTGTCAACTGACATAAATGCATCTAGTTCATTGTCGAGTTCTGCAGCGGTCTTCAGTGGTGCGTTGGAAGTGCGACCACGACCAACACCAGCACTCCTCCCTCGACCTCTACCACGCATGGAACCTACTCTCTTGCTGTGGCTACAAGATATACGTAAAAAAAAACATGGAACAGTGGGACTAACTCACATCAAGGACACCTTCGCTTTGGCTTGCGCTTGACCGAGTCGATCCAGAAGGGGTGGCTTCTGAATTCGGTTGAGTAGAGAGGACCCTGGCGCACTGGCACGTCGGGGCGCCCCTTGATCAAATTCGATAGCAATGGGTTGGCCTTCAACGCGATTTAAAATTGGCGATCATACTAGCGTCCGAGGCAGGCAGAGAATGACAACGTAAGGGAGGGGGGAAAACGCAAGCGCGTCAACATAACAGATTCCGGGAATAGAGGAGCGAGAAGGTTGAGGTTTTTCTTCTACGACAAGGCGAACTAATGGCAGTCGGAGTTTCGTACCCTGATGAATGGCTCGCGTACGAGCGTGCCTATTTGTCCAAAAATTGCCTCCAAATGGTGCGAAGGTCATGACACGTGAATGAGGAAGTGTGATGGAGCATACCGTCAAGTCCTTCGGCGTAATCTCGTAATGTAAGTTCGTCACCATGATTTTATTGCTGAGCGGTGCGTTTGATTCGGAGGATTGCGTGGCAGCCCTCGGAGCCCCTGGAGCTCTGTCGTGGACCCAGACGCCGTCGCTTGACGCACGAGACTAATGATATGGTAGACCGCACATTGAGCAAGATATAGTTGTGAGATATGAGAAGGGCTCACTCTTGCTGCCGGTTTTTCAAACGCCATGCCCGATCGTTAAGGCAGAAAGGAGGGTGGAGCGTGGAGCGGGAGGAAGCGAGAAACAGCACAGAACAGAGAAAGGAAGCGACAAATGACAACAAAACACAATAGTAGCACGTGACCTTCAACTTGGTGCCGAATGGCCTGTGCCTTGTGCTCCAAGTCGTGTGTCGCATCGCACTAGCGCACAATATCGCTCAATGTCAGATACCCCACCGCACAAGTAGTACTGGTTATGGATCTATCTGGGTACTGTGGGCTGGGTCACACATTATCGAGGACGTCAGTCTGTCTCCCAGTTGTACACCGTGACCCACCTGGAACTGCGACGTCTTGCTGGACGATCTCAGGCCAACTTGGAGCCCTTGTTTTCCTTACGGAGACTGTTGCAAACGGACGAGGCATGTTCAGCGGAATTGCACGCTCCTGTCATATCATGGTCGGTGATAATTACGTTTCTGAACAGGCAGATACTGTCTGGGCATGCAGCGGATCCGAAGCTATGAAGTAGGCTCCCATCAGCGGCAGGACGCGCCCTTAGTTTGGGCAATATCAGTCAACAGGATCTGCTCGAAGCCCGGAGAACTGCCAGTGGACGTGCCTAGATCTACCCATAGCACTTGTTCCCGATTTCTCGCGACGTGCTAAACAGTCTACCTTACTTGGCCAGGCACCTCTTCGGGTTGTCCCACGTGCGTATGTGTACCGTACCAGGATCGGAGAAAGGGTATCGACGTTACGACGCACGGCATGACTGTGGCGTTGTCGAACCTTGGCTTTGTTCTGCTCACAGCCGACACAATATCATTCTACGGGGCTGACAACGCAAACCGTAAACATACCACATCCCACGATTGTCCCTCGATAGGCCATAAGATCTCCCTCATGTCGCAAACGTTACGATGGCCGGTGATAACAGCAAGGGGCAGTGACCAGAATCTATCCATGCAGTGGCACGCTGACAACGACAAATATAAGGACGCCTCCATGCCCCTCGATGAGTGATGAGCCCTGATCGACTCTTGTTATGAATGGATGTCATGCCAGGAACGAAGTTGAAATTGGGGGTAACAAGACAACGGGGTTCGCGAGTACTATGATACTGATCCATCAACATTCTGTCTGGCAAGTTCGGGGCGAGCTGAAGCAGCCGGAGTCAACTAACCTACCGTACATGGTGAGAGTATGAAAGTACCAGTACATCTAACCTATGACGGCGAACAATAAACGGGTGATACAGTACTACAATAAGACATCAGTGTGGTACAGTACAAGCAGTGAGGCTAAATAGACCGAATCAGTTGAAAATACGCTTGAGGGGAGGAGAGATGGCAACGAGGATGCCAACAGCAAGGCGATAAGGCAGGCTGACGATAGCAACCGCAAGACTACGATGTTGTCGCGAAAGGCTTTTCTCGCGAATGCCCGCTGTGTCAAGATCGTTCCGACGGGACATGAGTAGTATCCCGCTATCCGCATGCGTCGAATTCCAGGACTTCTCATCGAGTCGAACAGTGGCAAAAGGCTCGGTCTCGTCTTCCTCGATCGTCTCCAGTCGGCCAAGCGTTTTCGCGTGGTGCAAGGGCGGCCGGGCTCCCATCGTTGCTGGTGAAACGCTTGGACTTGCCGGGAGGGAAGGAGGGTCGAAATAATCGAAAGTGACGCTGTTGGCAAGGGCACGCACAAAGCGGAAAATTGAGGTGAGAATGGATTCGAGGCGACTGCATGCGCGATCGTCCGTAACACCTGATGATGTTGCATTACCGCTGCCGGGCGTTATAACGCGAATTCTTTCTCCCCGCGCGCGTTCTATTCGAGAGACGGCTTTTTCCAGCGTGGTGAAGCGGGTATCGTACGAGATGCGGACAGACTCGCTCTTGCGCTCTTGCTTCCGAATTGCGCGTTCTGCGCCCTGCAAGGCGCTGCTAAGATCGTCATGTACTTCTTCCACATAAGCCCGCATTGCCATGGCGCGCTTGACCGTCAAGAGCTCCTGCTCTAGACTGTTCATGCGATCGACGACTGCTTGAAGACGAGACACGGGAATAAACTGGGTGTCAGGGGAAGGATAATGGATGGAGTCGTGGAGGGAAATGGTGCGTTCTCGTAAACGAGAGATTAGGTGTCCCCATGGTCGTACACCTGCTGCGAGAACGAAAAGTGTCGTACTGAACCACGAGATCGAGTCAACCCCATTGACCAGCCCAAGAACAGTGCGAAGGAGAGCTGCACCAGCAAAGGGCGTGATCATGGAGACAAAGAGGTATGCGAATTCATGCCTCTGAAGTTCTGCTTCTGCGAGTCTCATTTGAACTTTGATCGCAGCCTCTTCCTCGCGTTCTGGCAGGTTGAGGGAGCGAAAGGAAGGGTGGGGTCTCCGTTGTCGTGCAGCATGGTAAAGTTCCCAGGGAACTTGGAGGAATCAGTCACCTGGCTGAAACGAGTAAGGCTGATGCAACCATACCTTGGACAAGTTGATGCAAGTAGACGATCAAAAATAAGATGAGGAAGAGGTTCTTGAGTTGGTCACTCCCGGTAAGCCAATTCACGAGCGGCGCGATCACAGCGATGATGATGGAAAGGTCCAAGTCGGCCAAAGAAGAGGAGCGAGGCTGACCCTTGGAAAGCTCGCTCCCCACGTCGATGTCGAATTCGTCTGCCAGTCGTTCTTTCAGGGAGGGCGTTGTTGTATTTCCAGCGGGCCCTTGACACTCGCTCTCGTCAGCACTTGTGTGAGTGTCGCTGTGGTCATCCTCGCTAAAAGAGGCAGGCTGTGCGTCGTCCAAAGATCTGAATGAAAATTGAGGCGACAGTCTGGGACTGTCCGATGGATGTATGCGGTCCCGCGGGGGGATGGCGTCGCCGTAACCGTTGATCTTGGAAGGTTTATTCCGACTTGCAGACACGGCCGTGGTCATGGAAGATGTCTGTGTGTCGTGGCTGGGCGATGGTGACACCGTGAATGAAGGCGGCATGCCCGCGGGTGGTCACCACGATCATGCATCATGCGCCGCCGATCATGTGTCCAGACAGAGGCTGCGCCGACGCAACGCGGGACTCTTACTAACTCTAGTGGCCTTCAGGCCACGCCACGGCTGCAACGTCCTCAGGCCTCAGGAATGCAGGGAAGCTGACTTGAAAGCGTTAACTCCGCGGGCACAGCCAATTGCACCCCACAACCTGACTCTGACGTCTTCAATATGCCATCTTGGGATAATTCTTTGTGCCACCTAGCCGGTGCCAGTGTTGCGCAACAACGCCACGCCCATATGGCTAAGGGCCCCTTTGTCTCTCCGTATGTCGGTTGTGAACTTTGGCATGCGCCCCTCGTGCGCCTTGTTTTTCATCTGGTAAGACGCTTGTTGCTTTCGGTCCGCCACGGATGGACGAACGGGCGTTCGCACTCTCTTAACATGCCGGACTTGGTGTTGTTCTCTGGACTGGATACTCCTACATATTTGCGTGTTTAGTGCACGCACCGACCCTTGCGCCTGTTTTAAGCGTTGGCACCTTTAGAGACTCGCCTGTGCTATGGGTGTCCAACTCCCCGTTTTTTCCATTCTCTCTATCTTTCTCCTCGTCTTGATTCTTCCAGCACAAGTCCACCATTACAGCATCCCCTCCCTGTCTGTCATCGTTTGGTTGATTTTTTGTAACCTTATCCATGGCATCAACTCTGTCCTTTGGTTCGAGAACCAAGCTGAGCACGCTCCCGTGTGGTGCGACATCTGTAAGGTTGCTGTTCGGGCCAAAATAATATATTAACGCTCTCTACAGCTTCCGTCGTGCTCCTCGGAGCCATGGTCGCTCTTCCAGGTTGTTTCTTGTGCATTGCCCATCGACTGGAGGCGATCACCTCCCTCCGTGGCTTTGAACAAGGACGGAACAAAACGTACGAAGCAGCTTTTGAGGCTGCTACGTGCGTTCTGTTACCGGCCCTGTACATGGGTTTGCGTGCGTTGCATTGATGTCTGGCCGTTGACGTGGCGGAACTCATCATAATACCAACGCAGACGCAATTGTTCAGGATCATCGCTTTGCTATACTTGAGGATTTCGGCTGCCAGGCAGCAGTCCATGATTCTCTCCCCGCATTAATTATTGTTTGGCTTCCACCCCTCTGTATCTCCATAATTGGGGTCTTCTTCAGTCAACGTCAGCAAGAGCCACTCCAACTCGAGAAGTTATTTCCCTTCCACCCCCGAGATGACATTATCTCTTTTTATCCGCAATAGTATCTTTGCTATCAGCGGGATGATATATCTCGTCGTCATCCACGTCTATGCCTTGTCGTCGATCACATCGTCGGGCTTGCAACCATGGACGAGCATATCACAAACTCGCTCGCAGATTTCTCAAATTGAGGTCGTTGCCCCCCATTCACAGCTGGGCCTCCAGAGCAAGCTTATATGGTGGTTCATTCCCGTTTGGTCCCTTCTTTTGTTTGTAATGTCTGCTCTCGGAGAGGAAACACAAAGAGGATACCGTACCACGTTGACTTGGCTCTCTCTGAAATTAAGGGGAGATATGTTGCCCATGCAGTACGTCTTGGAAGGTGTTGGTTACCGTTACAAACTGATGCCTTGTCCAGTATGAGGTCTTCTCCCAAGACAACATCTGTCCCGGTTCATTTGCTGAGGTCTGGTTGGGACCGCGACCTTGATCTGCCTTCACCGCGTGGGTCCCTTCGGTCCAAGCGCTTTTCATTGTTCAAGAGGGCGGAATCTACACGTGCTTCCACCCCAAGCCCTCCTCCACCAGATGACGAGGTTCTGTTCGCCCAATCGACACATAAATATCTTGCGTCTAGTACCGCTCAGCAACTGTGCCTGCCGACACCCCCACCCGCCATCAGACTTCAGGGCATTTCCTTCTCACCCAGACAATCGCTGATAGGGACTCCCGTCATTCCTCCAGCGGCTATGGACGTAGACCCCATCATTTCCGAGTCGCCTAATAGCCCCGTCTTTTCTATGGATATGTGGCCAAGACCGCTTTCAACCTCAAATTTTTCAGTTTCACCTCAAGTCTCAGTTACCAACCTCCCTGATCCCCCTCGCCCTTCATCGCCTCTTTCTACGCGTTCGTCACTTGGCAGCACGATTATTGATGCACTCGGCGCTATTCCTACCCATTTTCGCGATGCACCTTTCAGCGTCGATGGCCCCGGAATCACCGCAGTTGCCCCTGTGCAAGGACCCAACGGGTCTATATCACATCACTCATCAACACGCAGAGGACCCAAGAAGAACGATAAGGTCTATATGACCGTTGTGCACGAGACGGCCACAGGCCCCTGAACTGCGTATTATATCCTTCCATTTCTATCCCCATGAATCATTCCTGAATTTAGCTTCCTTTGCATCTTGGTTTGATATCCTGTAGCAAATTCATCGAGCTTCATGTCCTTCGGATTCTTACATATGTAGCACATTGTTCCTTGTAAACTAACTACTCTTGCATGTGAGTTACACAAGCGAGCTTAGACCTGACATAATTACGGCCCAAATTACGACCCTTCATGTCCTTCATGGTGATTGGCGTTGGCGTTGGGTAACTGGGTCACCATGGTCTCACGTTGATTTGGCCAGAAGAAATCTGAACAAACCCACGGGAGCCAGGCATAAAATGGGGCCTTAGTAAAGTAAGACTGCGCGTCCTCTCAGGAACTGGGATGCAATCACATGACACTGGCAGCCGCACCGGCACTTGATGACGTATAGAGGTAGGGGTACAGTCCCTAACTAACCCCCAACGGGCCATTCTTAGTCAGCTGTTATGGTTATGTCAGCACTGGGGAATGGGCTATCGAGCGCAGTGCACAACAAAATAAGATGTGCTTTGAAGCCCGTGTTTAAGGGGATGTCACACAGCTTCACGCCTAAAGGTTTAGGTTTGTGTCGCTGATTAAAAATGGCATCTCGGCTGAACCCTATTCGATCACGTGTCCAAGGCATCGAGCGAGATGCGCGCGAGGTATCTTTTGATCGATCAGCGTGTGCTTGATGGCCCTTCAAGTTGCCACCACTGGCAAATAAATTCTCCTCGCTTTTTTTTGTGCCCCCCATGGTTCGTGCGCATTCCACGGACCCCAATCGTGAAGATCGCCTGCAAGCTGCTGGGCTCAATGTCCAGTAAAATAATGGTCTAACTAACTCTTTCTTTTCAGGTCCTCTGTCCTCATACAAATGGAAGGACGACCTCATTGCGCTCTCCGGTGCTCTCGGCCTCAAGACCACTGACACAGTCCATGAATGCATGAACTTCTCGCCCAACTCAAGGCTCATCTCAACTCTCACCCAGAAATCCAGAACAATTCATGCTTTACTGCGCCTTTTCTATCCAGCGGCGTCGTGTGGATGGTGAACAGGCAAATATAATAGATACAGTCAACGCATAGCATTCTATAGATGAGTTGTTCCCCGATTTTGCGCATGAATTCGAGTTTTTTGTCCACTTCTACCAAAATCCTTTGCCCGATCGGATCAATGACATTCAGTCGGCACTTGAATTTGACCTCGTGGCCCCCCTGTGACAATTCGTGACTGGCCCATTGCTAGATAGCTTACCTCAGCTGGCCCCTGTAGCTGACTGTACAGTATATCGCAAAGACAATAACGACGGACTTTTCCAGTGTGTGGCAAACAAAAGACAAAAGAGCTGTCTCCCTCATATACACGCAGCGAGGGGGAACTGTCAACAAGCTACTCTTTACTTTCGACCACCTCCATCCGCTCTCAAACTCCCTACCGCTCCGCAATCCAGCAGTGATGATGTTTTATCTGACTGACAATGCGAGGAATCGGGCATTACCGAGAAGTTCCCATGGGCTGGGATACTCCACTTGACACTGACCTTGCGACCACCTTGTTTTCGAGTAGAGCGGTGTCATACTTCGCTTCATCCGGCTGTCCAGAGCAGGGCGTGTGGAAACTCGGTAAGTCTTCATCTCACTTTGCTTGTCTCGGAACAAAGGAAGACCTATCAGATGCCCCGATCGCCGGCCCCCTTGCATCGATGTCTCGACCGTGACCAGCGGATTTAGACTTTGTCGCCTTTATCGCTCTTTCAGACCTGGCATGCTCATCACTCATTATGTGCTTATCACGACACGACCAGGGACGGCGAAAACAAGGTCACTTTATAGCTAGGTTGAGCTTTGAGCTTCTCTTGTCGAGCTTATCCCGACCGACATGAACATCACGTTCCTGAACGATGAAAAATTTCAACCACGTGGCTAAGAATGTGAGATTGGATTCCCTTGCGCCAGCAAGCTGGATTTAAGTTGCCCTTCTTGGTCCTCCGCCATATCGGAGTTGGAACTCATCTTCTCTCGCTTCTTGGATGGATGGTTCCCAGGGGGCCAGGGACACCCGCGATGGCTATATCCTGTGCTCTAGCTTCGAAACCACTTCACTGTTTCCTTTGGTACTGTTGAACTTGATGATTCATTATATTGGACTGAGTAGCTAAGAAGGGATTTTACCTTCAAGTTTTAAATCGGATTACATATAATTTGAAATGCCGGCACTGGCAACTCGTTAGCGCAAGACCCGTTCTGGTCATAAAGGGCATGCCTGTTTAGGAAGGCACAAGTGACGTCCCATCCCAGGATAGCAGTTCATCGTCGCGACGTCTCAAAACTACTCTGTAAATACAAGGGGATGTCCACTTTCGTACCTTGGTGCGGTCCATCGCTTTCACTTCTTAAAGCTCTCTGGACGGTACGTTCGGGATCCACTTTCGCCTTGCTCTACGCTCCGGCGAGTCACCTGCATAGCCCCCGATCCCTATACTTCTTGTTTGACAACACCTTCGCATCCGAGAACTACGATGGCTCTCCCTCCGCCTCCGACCCAGGTCTATTCTGCCTTCTCTTTCATTGCTTTCGTGATGTGTGCCATCCCTTTCTACTGGCATCTTGAAGGTACGTCGAAAGTATCCATGCATGTTGAAGCCGGGGTCTAAGAACGCAACCGCGCAGCTTGGAATACGGGCACTTGCCTGTACATGGCGTGGACAGGTCTTGGCTGCTTCATGCAGTGCATCAACTCGATCATCTGGAACAACAATATGATCGATAAGGCTCCGATATACTCTGACATTGGTAGGTTCTTGACGGTGTTTGCCCATTGGGGGTCACTGAATTCAATTAACCCACAGTGGCCCGTATCCAAGCCGGGCTCAACGTTGCAATCCCGGCTTGCTCGCTTTGCATCAACCGTCGCCTCTATAAAATCGCCACCATCAAAGCTGTGATGGTCACACGCTCAGAAAAGCGTCGCGGTGTCATAATCGATTTGCTCATTGGCCTTGGCATTCCACTTCTCCAGATGATAACCCGTGAGTATCGTCAGCCATTTGCCCTCCACCGATTGTTTACACCGCCGCGCAATGCAGAGTACGTTGTTTCGGGACATCGTTACAACATATTCGAGGACTTCGGCCCCTGTCTCTCCATTGTACTCGTGCCGCAGACCTTCTGCTTGTACTACGCATGGCCCGTGGCGATCGGCTGTGTATCTCTCGTTTATTGCGGTGAGCATCCTGGCTTGTCTTCGCCCTTTGATCCCGCAGCTCATAGCTACAGTCATGACCATTTACACCTTTTACAAGCGTGAACATCAGTTTAGGCAAATAATGTCAACCAATCGCACCCTCAACCGTAGCCGCTACTTCCGCCTGATGGCTCTTTCCAGCGTCGAGATTCTCGGAACCATTCCGTTGGGGACGTACTGGATCGTCTTCAACGCTAGAAAGGGCGTTCGACCCTGGAAGAGCTGGGCCTGGCAGCACGCCGACTATTCACGCGTTGAGCAGATCCCAGCCTTCGCGTGGAAGGCGAATCCGGGTGCGGTTACTGGACTCGAGGCATTCCGCTGGTCGCTGGTCGCATGCGCGTTCATCTTTTTCGCATTCTTTGGCTTCGCGGACGAGGCGCGTCAACATTACCGTCTCGTATACACGTCGCTTGCCACTCGCATGGGCATTACAACGTCATCAGGCACCACTCTCCTTGGGTCTTCTCATGCGTACGTATTAGTTTTCAACATGGTGTCGGCTCTTCACTCGTGTGCTCACACATGTTTTTTCTTTCCAGCACGTCGTCTTTACCTCATTTGAAGAGCAAGAATGGCGTCGCGGTCTCTGTCGTCACAACGGAAGACAAGCGCGCCTCGACTATTACGGTATCCGATCAACTTTCGATCCCGTCTCTGTCCATCGCCAGCGATTTTAAGCCTGATTTCAAGATCACGGAGTTTTCGCCTTCGGACTCTATGGTGTCGTCCTCTGTGGACAGCTTTGAATCCGGGTCGCAGAGCCAGGCACGGCAGCTGGAGGGGTCGACCCAAGCAATCTCTTCTGCATCTGATGCGCCTCATCTCCCTGACACAACTATAACAATGCCACACTCGTACACTAGCAACGCCGCTGACACGGTTTGAACGCTCCTCCCTTATCATGGCCCTCCACCTTCATTTCGTTATTCGGATTTCTACCCAGTGCATAGTGGAACTCTCATTCTTTTCTATGTGTATTTTTACCCGCCATGCATACCCAAACCGACGCGTTGAAACGGCGCAGTAGTGCGCCAGATTTTGCTGTAACGATATTCGATCACCTTATTCCTTCGATTTCTCTCGGACGCGGTGTCATTTCACACCCTAATGTAGCCTTTTGCAATATAGACCAGATTTAGATAAAGGACACAAGTGTGAATATGCGAGCATTACAATTTAAAGGGTTGATAGGATTTCACGCAGAGAGGACTGGACCGTCAAGGAGATGACGGCCGGGAGAGAAACGTCTATGTTATCTCGCCCTTTGGGTGTGTTTACAACTGTACTAACTCGGGCATCATCCGACGTAGCATCCACTTGCTAATGTAAGCGCCATCTTCGTCAGCGTTATCCCAACAAGGGTCGACCTCGGAGAGTTTCGAAAGGCAAGACTGCGTATGAGAATGGAAGTCCAATACAAAGACTGGGAAGAAAGCCGTTTGGAATAAAAGGGCCGGAATGGAAGCACCATGGAAGCGCATGCTACGTGTCACGTGTGTTATCACCGCGGATTTGTTCTTCTCTGTGTCCTTCGTCTTTCGTCTTTCCTTCTCAACCGAGAATCGGACGCAACAATATTAATGACCACGAGTACAAAGACACAGTGCTTCTGGTCAACAATCCACAAACGAGTGTCCATTATGAGCGTACAAGGTCCCTGCGATCTACCTCGCTCTCTTATATCGCCCAAATCCCTTCGTCCCTTCCCTTCATTCCATCCCTCCCACCTCTCTTTTGTTCATCGTTCGCTTCCACCCTCAGCGCTTCTTCCCTCATGGCGCCCCCAAACGCGCTATTCTCCACATTCTCTTTCATCGGTTTCTTATTCTGTGCCATTCCGCTGTATTGGCACTTGGAAGGTAAACTTCGTCCAACGCGCGCCGTCCTCTCGGTTTCCCATGAATTGACCGTGCTTGCCCTCGCTGCTTCTCCTTTGCCTTCCTCCAGCGTGGAATGTCGGCACTTCCTTGTATATGGTCTGGGCTGGCCTGGGCTGTTTGAATGCTTTCATCAACTCGGTCGTCTGGAACCACTCTGTCGCAAATGTCGCCCCCGTTTGGTGTGACATATGTCCGTACACTTTGCCCTTCTCTCGTACTTCCCGGGTTCGCTGATCCGCGTTGTTTTCCCGCTCTTGAATTAATTAGCCACTCGCTTCATCGTAGGCGCTGCCGTTGGGATACCGGCCGCGCTACTTGTGATCAGCCGTCGCTTGTACAAGATCGCGACGAGAACTGCAACCTTCGTGACAACAGCCGAGAAACGTCGGGACATCTGTATCGATCTCGCAATTGGTCTCGGGATCCCCATCCTCCAGATGGTATTGGGTGTGGAGATCATTGTTGAGGGACACCGCTTCGACATTTTCGAGGATGTTGGATGTTATCCAAATTTCTATAACGTCCCCCTAGCGTTCCCCTTGGTATACATCTGGCCTCTTGTCATAAACATCGTGACTGCCGTCTATAGCTGTGTGTTGTGTTCTCTTGTCCGTTCTCCTAGCTCTACGGCTGATCATACTTTAGATCTTAATATCCGTCTCTTCTGGAAAAGCTCTCGGCAGCTCAAAGATATGCTTGGCTCGAACACGATTCCCCACCAGAACCGATACATCCGCCTTATCGCGCTTTGCAGCACACAAATCTTTTGCTCCCTGCCCATGACGATATTCCCAATCTACTTCAATGCCCGTGTCGCACCCATGTTCCCCTGGATCAGCTGGGATGACACTCACTTCAACTATTCTTTCGTCGATCAAATCCCCTCGGTTGTATGGCGCGCCAGTGCAGCCGCCGAGACCGCACTAGAGCTCCACAGATGGTTCCTAGTCCTTTCCGCCTTCCTTTACTTTGCATTCTTTGGATTCGCGGAGGAAGCTCGGAAGAACTATCGTCTCGCATATTCGTTCGCCAGCAGCCGATTGCGCCTCCCCGAATTTGTTTCGAGCAGAGCGTGTAGCTCTTCCCCGAGCTCCCCTACCAGCAGCTTCGGGCCTGGTCTCAAGAAGGGCATGGCGACGCTCTTCTCGTTCAAAGATGGCTTTTCGGTGCTGGCCAGCCGTAACCGGCACGATACAATGACGGAACACAAGGATTCGTCCTCGGTGTTTGATAACAGACTAACGTCTGACACCTCTATCTTTGAGGGCATCGACGATGATCCCAAAGCCATCGGGTTCCTGCCCGATGAGCACGATCGATTTGCCTCCGCCCCTCAGAATATTGTCGTAACAATGCCAGTAATACCGCGCGTTCCCATCCCCCCGCCGCCGGTCGCCAACGTAGCCGGTCGTCCCATCCATCCAGGCAGACTTGACTCGCCACTTCCACACCGCCCGACGCTGTATTACCCCGATACCCCAGAGGATGTATGACTTCCCATTACAACAAGAATACGCCGTTACCCTGTCCTCGTATGCTCACTCTTAAGAAAAGACTCTGATATTTTTACTGTCCTTATCGATGTAGCCATAGTCCTGTTCAATCACTCTTCACCCTTCTTTTGTGTAGCGCTTCTCGCTCTGTAATTTATACTTGAATTGACCATGTGTTTTGGTTAGTTGTCAGCACTATCCCAACTTCAGGGCCCATGTTCTGTGAGTATATTCGCGGGGTCATGGAAATGCAGAAATTTTGATGAAGGATTCGCACAGAGTTACGAAGAAAGATTTTGTTGTATGGAACAAATGGTAGCCTCACGCGGAAATGTTTAGATGAGACCGCCTTGGGACATGATGAAATTCACAGCACATGCAAAAAATAGCTTTATTACGAGACAGCTTGAGAGAATCATGTCGTAAGAATAATGAAGAAAGCATGAAGGAGAGCGAAGTGGGAAGTGTCAAGTCAGAGCACCCTCATCACTGTCGTCGTTGTCGTCGAGCACGGTGTGGCTGCACTGCGGCACCAACCCCACCATCACGTCGTCATCGTCATCTCGAGTGCGGTCACCCATGCAGATCGGGTGCCCCGGCGCATAAGTGGAGTGTGGCTGGCGCACCGTCGCATCGCCGTCGTCGACTCGTCGTGTCGTGCGGGTGAGCGCACGTCGAGTGTGGCTAGCTGGCGCAGCACCCGGGCCTGCTGTCGTGGTCAAGGTCGTGGTTGTCTTTGCGCGTCGTCATCGAATGCAGGTGCCTGCGCGTGAGTTGGGTGCGCCTGATGCAGCGTCGTTGCGTTGTTTCCGTCCTTGTCGT